>Ga0316227_1003492_pt1 | contig 12650 bp, 8 predicted proteins | sample TBH18019metaG_FD_206012 | JGI IMG/M metagenome (GOLD analysis project Ga0316227, IMG submission 206012) | Freshwater microbial communities from Trout Bog Lake, Wisconsin, USA - TBH18019 | ecosystem: Environmental > Aquatic > Freshwater > Lake > Hypolimnion/Profundal zone | place: USA: Wisconsin... | reverse complement strand
TTATAGGAATTGCCATCGCCTTTCCCACTGCTCTTAGGCCGACCGCGTGGTCGGACGGTCGCCTCCAGGCCCAGTCGGGACACCGTTCGGTTCGTCCATTGCCGGTCGCCCAATGGCGAAGAACGGCCAATACTTGTATGCATGCGATCCATTGCCGCCGGCGACTTTGCTGGTGGGTCCAGTTCCTCAAGGATAGGCTCAATTATGTTCCACAGTTCGTCGTTGACTTCCCAAATCGTCGGAAGCGGTATCACATTCCTTTTCCGTCTGGCCGTCCGTGGCTCCTTTGTTGGTGCTACATATGGTTATCGGCCAGACAAGGTGTTTTGAGATAGTTTCTTAATGCGCATCGGCCTAAAACCCGCGAAATTGTATCAATGACGGCACATAATAATTAGACCTATCTTGACTTTATGCTTGTCCGAGCCGCTCCGAAAAGTTGCCACACCGCTTGCTTTCCCGTAACCTTCTTTCATGTGTTTTGATATCTGGACCGCTGAATAATCAAACCCATACCCAAGGACATCTGATTGATTACCGGAATCCCCAGACTGGCAGTGGTTGCCAGCGCCTTGACCGATGCGCCAAGGCAAGCGGCACGCCTGGCAAGATTGGCCGGCTTCGACGCGCTCCAGTTCGATGCCTTTTCCTCGGCGTTGCGCATGCCGGACCTGTCGCGCACGGGCCGGCGCGATTTCCTGCACGTTCTGGCCTCCGAAGGCCGCCAACTAGCAGGCCTCCGGTCGGACTTGGGAGCCGAAGGATTTGGCGCCGGCGCGGACGTGGATCGGCTGCTGGATGGGCTGGATCGCGCCATGGAAACCGCCGTGGGACTTGGAGCGCCCCTGCTGTGCCTGGACCTGGGCCGCCTGCCAACCGGCCCCAAGCCAACGCCGGCGCCGCGTCCGACCATCGCGCCTGGCCGGGCCGGCCTGATCCTTTTGCCCGAAAGCTTCCTGCCGGCCCCATCCGCCCCACCGCCCCAGGACGAACCCGGCGCTGGCCAATTCATCGCCCGAGTTGACAGCGCCCTGGCTGAACTTGGCCGGCGGGCCGACCGTTATGGATGCACCGTCGCTCTGCGCAGCGATCTTGCCCGCTTGAGCGCGCTGGAGCGCGCCATCCGGTCCGTCAATTGCCCCAACTTCGGAATCGACCTGGATCCAGTTGCCCTGTTGATCGATCCGTGGCAGCCCGATGAATGTTTCTCCCGCCTCGGCTCCCTGATCCGGCACGTTCGCGGCCGCGATGCCACGCTTGGCGATGGCGGGCGCACCATGGCCGCGGTGGTCGGGCAAGGATCGGTCCCCTGGACCGCGATCATGGCGGATCTTGATGGCGCCAATTATTCAGGATGGATTACCCTCGATCCTTTCGACCTTGCCGAACGGCCTCAGGCGGCACACAATGGGGCACGGCGCCTGCGCGCAGGCGCATGATGCCACAATATCGCGGCCAAAGGGCAACTGGACCCCACAGTGGTCGCGGAAACCGCGTGCCTGGAGTTCGTATGCCTGCTGATTTGCCCAAACCCACCAGCAGATTCTTGGGCCTGTTGCGGCTTGCCCCCACGGCCAGTGCGATTGTGCTGGCGATGTCGCTGATCGTCGGTGGGTGCTCCAAATCCTCATCAGCGCCGGCCGCAGACGGAGATAACTCCCAGGAGACCAGCGACAACTATGTAAACCTGTTGCTCCTGCACGATGGCGGCAAAGAATCGTGGATTGATGAATGCACCGCGGCATTCAACACCACGCAGCCCAAAAGCAACCTTTCCCGCACCATACGAGTCAAAGCCGTTGCCGTCGGCACGATAGACAGCCTGGATGGCATCCTCAACGGTAATCTGCAACCGCAACTCCTAAGCCCTGCGTCAACATCCCTGATAGATTACATCAACACCCAGGCCAGGGCCCGCGATGGCCGGAACCTGCTGGGCCCGGTCAGAAGCCTGGCCCGGTCCCCCATGGTTGTCGCCATGTGGCGGCCGATGGCCGAGGCTTTGCAGACCGCCGGGCCTTCCGCCAAACCCATAGGATGGGCCCATCTGGCGGCCATGGCCCAGGAGGATAACGCCTGGGCAACGACGGGACACGCCGAATGGGGACCTTTCAAGTACACCCATCCCAACGCCAATGCCTGCGACTGCGGGCTTTTGGCTGTGATCTGTCAGACCAGCGGCGTAGCCGGCAAATGGGACGAGCTGACCACCAGGGAAATGGTGAGCAACAAATTACGTGCGGGCCTTGGCGCCCTGGAAAGCCGCGCGCCGTGGTATGGGCCCACCGCAACCGAAGTGGCCCGCGGCATGATCGCGGCCGGACCGGCCAACCTGAGCGCCACGGCAGTCTTCGAGAACAACATGATCGAAGCGAACCTCAATAACCCGGCGGCGCACCTGGTGGCCATTTATCCCAAAGAGGGCACGTTGCAGGCGGATCATCCCATCGGCATAGTCCAGCGCGGTTGGACCAGCGATGAACAGCGCCAGGCGGCCAAGACCTTCATTGATTTTCTCTGCGCCCAGCCGCAGCAGGACAAGGCCATGCGCTGGGGGCTGCGCCCGGCCGACCCCACGGCGCCACTGGCCGCGCCCCTGGATGCCGCCCACGGCGTCGACCCGATCCAGCCGCTGAACATCAGCGCGTCCCCGCCGCGCTTCAATGACGCCCTGAACATCTGGCGGAAGACCAAACGCCACGCCAATATCGTATTCGCCATCGACTGTTCATCCGGAATGGCCGCCCAGGACCGCATAGCCAACGCGCGCATAGCCGCCATCCAGTTCGTCGACATGCTCGATGATGACGCCAATCTTTCCATTCTGGAGTTCAACGCTGATCTGCGCTGGGGCATCAAGGACATGTCCATGAGCAGTAAATCGGCCGCCGATGAGCCGCCCGGACGACCCATGGCGCGCCTGGCTCTCAGCGCCCTTTACGCCGATGGCACCAGCCGCCTAAATGAGGCGGTGGACGTCGCCGTCGAACACCTCCAGGAACCGGCTACAGGCGACAATTTCCCCATTCTTATTGTTCTGGCCAACAGCCGCGACGGCAGCAACATGAAATTCGGCCAGCTCATGGATAAACTGCACGATACCCTGCTCCAGCAACCCATACATATTTACACAATCGCATGCGGACCCGGCGCCGACAACAACCTCAAGCGTCTGGCCGGCGAAGGCCACGGCAAATTCTACGAGGCCGGCCCCGATGACATGCGCCGCATTTTGGGCGACATCGCCTCCCGGTTCTGATTAACACACTCTCTTTCCCTTGCGCGATGATTGACGCTAAAGGCATAAGAATGATATGCTTAGGGTTTATGTTTTCGCCTCGGCCAGAAGGCGGCGAAGTCGCCTGTAGTTCCGCAAACGCACAGGAGCATCCGTGAACCAGAGATATTCCCTTCTTCATCGCGTCCTCGGCGTTCTCATCGGCGGCATCGCTCTTGGCGCTGCCGGTTGCGGGCCTCACACTCCTCCGCCTCCGGCAATGGTGCCGCTTCCTGCCCAAAGTTTCACCACCAAGTGGCCCGGCCCGGCCCGGGTCGAACTCGGCGGCAGCGACAAAATCACCGACCTGTTTGTACGCGACAACGAAATTTTCGTCTACAGCCGCGATCACTACGCCTTCGAGATCGATCGGGAAACCGGAGTGCTGAAACACAGCTACCAGGTGGCCCGCCCCGAAGTCGTCCTCCAGCCGCCGGTCATCCTCAAGGACTATCTGATCTTCCCCACGACCGGCGAACTGTTGATTTACGATCGCCAGGGCTCGCTTGTGAAACATGCCGACCTGCACGGGCGCGCCATGAGCACCGCGACCGTCGGATCCGGCACACGCGTCTATTTCGGCGCCGATGTCCCCGGCGGCGGCCGCGAAGTGTGCATGGATGTCAAGGGCAGCGAATACCAGGTCGCTCCGCTCAAATGGGAACTGCTTACCCGCGGCAACCTTTCCGCGGCGCCGGCCACTTACCAGGGCATGCTCTTTGTCGCCGACACGCTCGGCAATATTTATGCCGTCAACGCCGAAAACCGCCGGCCAGTATGGGCCCTGTCCCAGCCCGGCTGCGAACTCGACGTGTTTGGCGCTGATGGTCCGATCAAGGCCGACATATGCGCCGATGACTTCGGCGTCTACGCCGCCTCCATGGACACCAAGCTCTACTGCCTGCAGCGCACCACCGGCATGATCCTCTGGCAATATTTCGCCGGCACTCCCCTCTATCATCCGCCCGTCGCCAGCGCCTCCACCGTCTACATCCTCGTGGACGGCGTGGGCCTGGTCGCACTCGACAAGGTCGTCACCCGCGAAAAACACGATCAGAAACCCAAATGGATCGCACCTCACGCCGTGGCATTTCTGGCCGAGGACGAAAAACTGGCTTATTTGCGCAGCGACAGGAACTTCATCATGGCCGTTGACAAAACCAACGGCGAACTGAAGTTCAGCTCCAAACGCAATGATTTCACCGCCTTCAGCGCCAACCCCAAGGACGGCACGATCTACGCCGCCACCGAGGACGGTCGCGTCTATGCCATCGTTTCGGTACTCAAACCCGGTCGCGTCGGCGAACAGGACTAACCGGAAAGGCGAAGGGAAGAAACCGCCGGACGCTGAACAATGAACGCGTCCAGCCTCGGCTCGCGATCTCTGGCACTTGTCACTAAACAACCGTGCAAAAACAACTCCGCAGAAAGCCTCTCGCCCCTGCCCTCTCCCCGGAGTACTCGGGCGCGGGAGAAACCGCGGAGTTATTCCTGAGTACCTACTAACCCCCTACTCCCATGGACCTTGTTCCTGTAAAACGCGCATTGTTATCTGTATCCGACAAGAACGGCCTGGCCGAGTTCGCCAAGGCTCTTCAGGGCCAGTTCGGCACTGAATTGATCAGCACTGGCGGCACCGCACGCTTCCTGCGCGAGTTGGGATTGCGCGTGATCGACGTATCCGAAGTAACCGGGTTCCCGGAGATGATGGATGGCAGGGTCAAAACCCTGCACCCCAAGATCCACGGCGGCCTCCTGGCCCTGCGCGACAATCCCGAGCATGTCGCCGCCATGCGTCAGCATGGCATCGAGGCCATCGACCTGGTCTGCATCAACCTCTATCCCTTCGCCCAGACCATCGCCAAGCCCGGCGTCACATTGGAACACGCCATCGAGAACATCGACATCGGCGGCCCCAGCATGATCCGCTCCGCGGCCAAGAACAACGCCTTTGTGCTGGTGGTCACCGCCCCCGACCAGTATGAAACCGTCCTGGCCGACCTGCGCAAACACGACGGCCGATCATCGGCAACGCAGCGCCTGCAACAAGCCCAGAGGGCGTTCGACCACACCGCCAGCTACGATGCCCTCATCGCCGGCTACCTGCTGGGGCCGGCCTTCGGCAACGCCGCTGCTGAATTGCCACCCGCGCAGATCAGCCTGCGCCTCAAGCGCCGGCAACTTTTGCGCTATGGCGAAAACCCGCACCAGAAGGCAGCCTTGTACGTCGATGCCGACGGATCGTGCCCGGAAGCCTCGGTGGCCTGTGCCACGCAACTTCATGGCAAGGAGCTTTCCTACATCAACCTGCTTGATGCCGACGCCGCGTTGTCCGCCGTCAAGGAATTGGACGGGCCCGGGGCCTGCATCGTCAAGCACGCCACCCCCTGCGGCTTCGCCGCGGGTCCCGACCTGGCCACCGCCTTCCGCAATGCCTACGACAGCGATCCCCTGGCCGCGTTCGGCGGCATCGTCGCCCTCAACCGTCCGGTGGACCTGGCCTGCGCCACGGCCATCACCGCCATCGACAAGTTGCTGGAAGTCATCGTCGCCCCTTCCTATGAAGACGATGCCCTGAACCTTCTGCGCGACCGCTGGAAGAACATTCGGTTGCTGGCCGTCGGCCTCGTTGGCACGGCGGCTTCGGCCGATACCCGGCAAACGCACCTGCACAAGATTGTCGGTGGCTACCTGGTCCAGGAACGCGATCTGGCCGGCGTCGATGATAAATGCTGGAAAGTGGTTTCCGAACGTCAACCCACCGGCGAAGAGCTGGCCGATCTGAAACTGGCATGGCTGGCCTGCAAGCACGTCAAGAGCAACGCCATAGTCCTGGCCCGGCAGCAGGCGGTCGTGGGCATCGGTGGCGGCCAGGTGGATCGCGTCAGCGCTGCCCGCATGGCCATCGCCAAAGCCGCCGCGCGGGCCTCCGGCAGCGTCGCGGCCTCCGATGCCTTCTTCCCTTTCCCCGACGGTCCGCAGCTTCTCCTTGACGCCGGCGTCAAAGCCATCGTTCACCCCGGCGGTTCAGTTCGCGATGCCGACACGTTGAAGATTGTGAATCAGCACGGGGCAGTGATGGTACTGACAGGTCAGCGGCATTTCAGGCACTAAACACGCGTCCTGGCATGCACCGATACTACGGCGCCGGGATCTGGTATGTACGAAATACCGTTTCCGGCATCTGGAACACCTCGGCGGTACGTGCCTTGCCAGGGGCGGAATCGCCCATCAAAATGCACCATCGCTTGCCGTTGGCCGACAGGGCGGGGTCGTAGACAATTATCCGCTTGCCGCCTCGCGGCGTCTGGAGACCAGCGGGAACATAGACGTAGGGTCTGCCGGAAGCGGGAGATGTAAAATTGAGCTGCGTTCCCGGATCGGCCATGAGGGCGAGGTCTTCAAGACTGGCCGGCAAATGCCGATAGGTTGCACAGTAGAGCAGCAGAACGCTGGTAATATCCTGAAGGCGCACGACACTGGGATCGTTGGAAAGAATCTGGTCTGTGGAGACGCCGCCTTGGGAACCGCCCTCTATGACTATAGCAGTGACCGACCCATGCGTGGTGGAGGTGGCGATTGAGGTCTTGACCGGAGCGGGCTGGTTGCCACGAGTAGTCGCACACCCACTGATGAAGACCGCCAGCAAGGGAATAAAGACGCAAAGCTGAAACCACGGGCTATTTACGCGGGACGAACGGTCACGCTCGACCAGAGGAGCATGTCGGCATGTCTTTCCCCTGAACCCGCGTTCATGCCAGAGGACATGGCAAGTCAGCCACCCGCGCCGCGGGTGAGAGGCAACGCATGGGTTGGCGCTGATTAGTTTCATCGTAACCTGTCTCCCGTCTTGGGGAACCATTCTCAACGCCCGGTTGCCGGCAGCGATGGCTTGTCGGCCGAGCTAACCGGCGTCGCCGGCTGGGCATCGACCGCCGGAAGCGTCGTCGGCCTGGTGGCGCCGCGATCCATGGCACGCATGTAGTCCTGGAACGCGCCGGGTTCGACCGCATCATTCATAAGCTTCATTCCCTTCATCTCATCAGCGCTCATGGCCTTGAGATGCTGGGACTCCGGAGCTACGTGCGGCGTAAGGAAAATCAACGTTTCTATTTTCTGTTTGCTGGTGAACTTGGTCTGAAAGAGCAGCCCAATCCCGGGAATATCGCCCAGAACGGGCACCTTGGAAACCGTTTCGGTGTTCTGATCCTGCATCATACCGCCAATTACAATAGTCTGGCCGTCATGGATGCCGACGCGCGTGTCCGCAGATGTATTGTCAAATTGAGGTGCATAGATGGGGGAACCGCTCCCATCATAGGCTATTATTGTTCCCGGGGTGGATTTGTCCAAGCTGGATATTTGGGGATTAACGTCGAGGATCACCAACCCCTCGGCATTGATGTGTGGCGTGACGTTAACGGTGAGACCGATCTGCGTGTAGGTGATGGAATTGGTGGTTTGGTTTCCCAATCCAGCCGTGGTGTTGATGGTCGATCCGGTGATGATGGGCATTTCCTCGCCGACGGTGATGGTAGCCAGTTGATTATCGGTGGCCAGAATGTACGGACGGGAAAGTATATCTATTTTGCCGGCGGTGATCATGGCCTGGAGTGTAGCCTGGAAGTTAGTCTCCAGGACGTTGATGATCGGACCCGCCGGTTGCGCCAGTTGAGCAGGCGCACCGGGAAGTTTGGCTCCGATATTGCCGAAGGAGCTTATGGCCTGCGCCCCCCGGTTGTTTGACGACAGGTTCATAAAAGCAAAATCAATGCCTAGGTCACTGGTGTCGCTGTGCGTAACCTGGGCGATGAGCACCTTGATTAGAACCTGCGCCACCGGACGATCGAGTTCTTTAAGGATGGCGTCGACGCGATCCTTAAACCGTCTGGCAGTGGCGACCAGCAGCGAGTTGGTATCGACATCGGCGACAACATAGACCTGTCCCATGAGTGCCGCAGCCGTGGTCATGGCACCTGATGATAATGACGATGATGACGGAGCGCCGCCGCCAACGCCCTGTCCGGGAGTGGCCCGAGCTATAGGCTGATTGCTGCTGGAAGAACTGGTCCCCATTCCGCGTCCGCCTGAGCCACCACCGATTCCAGAAGAATTGTTGCCGATGGTGCTGATCGAAGAAGTGGTACGGCTGCTGCCGCCGGAGGATGTATTGGCGCCAAAAAGGCTGTTGAGGGTAATAGCCATGTCCTGGGCCTGGCCATTCTTAACGGCATAGATGAAGAAGCTTTGTTCGGCGGAGGGATCGGCATCCAGCTTGCCAAGCAGGTTTTCTTCGATGATTTTGAGGGTGTCGGTAGGTCCACTGACGACGACGGTATTGGTGCGCTGATCGGCCGAGGCGACGACCTTGCCAGTCTGCCCTTTGTCCTGGGTCTGCGGGGCGCCGCCGCCGCCGCCGCCCATGAATCCCGGCAGCCCACCCATTCCACCCATGCGCATGCCAGCCTGGGCCATGAAACGCACGTTCGGCGACACCGCCTGCTCATCGGTCTTAAAGATATCCATGATTAGTTTGGCGGCGGCGGTGGCGTCGGCGTACTGAAGCTGCTTGACGAGAATGTTGTTCTCCATGGCTTCGCGCTTGTCGAGATTGAAAACGATCTCGACGACGCGGCGAACATTGACCGCGCTGTCGGTCATTATCAGGGAATTGGCGGCGGCATTGGCGGAAAGATCGGCGCCGGAGCTTATCAGCGGCTGAAGATCCTGTTTGAGCTTGATGACGTCCAGGTTGCGGAGGGGGATTACCTGGGTCCTTATTGAGTCGGTGGGCTCAATTAGATTGGGATCGGCGCCGAGGTATACCGGAGCATTGGTCTTCTTAACTTTGTCAACGGTCTCGATCTTGAGGATGCGGCCCTGCTGGATGGCCGTCAGGTGTTGCGGCTCCAGAACGGTGTTAATGAGCATGATGGCTTCCACTGGCGAAACCGCTTGCTCGCTTAACACCGTGGTGCGGGCGGTAATTGCTCCGACGCCGGAATCCTTGACGACGACGAAACCGGCAACCTGGGAAAGGTGGTCGAGGACCGCATCTACGGACGCATCCTTGAAGTTGAGGGCCAGGAAGGTGGTGGCCGGGCGTGTGGCGGCGATGGCGGCCGGGGAGGTGGCCGGCATGGCGGCGCCTACGCTGGGCTGCGTTGCCGCTGGCGACGCCTCGGGACCAGGGGCCGGCTGGGCGCGCAAGGTGCGCAGGGCCAATCCGCCAAAGATCGCCAACGCCAGGAGGGCTATCACATTATGTGTTGCTCGCATGATGACCTTTCATTCTGATCGCCGTGGCGATCGTCACGTTGCCGGCCGGTGCTTTACCGGCTCTCTTACTCCACCTGATTTCCAACCTACCGCCAAACAACCGTCTATTGTCCAAGTTCCCGCAGCCGGGCACGCCGGCGTCGTTCCAGAATATCTTCCCCAGGGCTGCCCGAGGACGGATTGGTCGTCGAGACACTGACCGCCGGCATGGTCGCATCTCCGGTGGCCTGGCCGACCAGATTCTGGCCGATCGCGACGCGAATCACTTTCCCATCGGCTTCGTATTCCAGAAAATCCAGGGCAATGCGGGTGATAATGCCATGGGCGATGGCATCGCCGGGATGCACGATAGAAATCCTGGAAACGCCCATGTTCTCAATAAAGGCCCAGCTCTGCTCCGCCGTCACGGTGGCGCCGTTGAACACCAGCATATTGGCCGAAGCCTTGGCCAGATCACTTTCGGGTATGATGCCAACCGGCCTGGATGTTACGACCGAAGCGAAGGATGGCATGCGACCTTTGAGAAAAATGCTGCGCGACGCAAGCAGCGAGAAGTTTTTGGAAAATGGGCGTGGCGAAGCCAGGGGAGGAAGCCTGGACAAGCTTTGCGCTTCAGGGCGGACGGCGGTCTGGGTGGCAACGGCGGCGCCGCCGCTGGCCGGCTGGCTGGCAACCGTCTGGGTGGCGGCGGGCGCCGAGGCGGCCGGCGGCGCTACCATGAATGTCGTCGGCGCCGGCGCGATTCCCTGCGTGGTTTCCGCCGGCAATGTCGCCGACATAGTCGCAGCAGGCGGCGCAACACTATCTGTAGTCTGGGCGCTGATCCTGGCCGCCATGGCGAGTAACGTCAGCATGGCCAATGCCGCCGCGGTCGGGGACTTTCCCACTGTCGTTTGCTTACTCTTCATGGCCTTCCCTCCCGGTAATCTGCGGCATTGGCCTGGGCACGGTCGCTCTTGTCGTCAACGGGCGGCATACAAAGGGCGGAGACGACCAGTCGCAACGACAAGTCATCGGCGCCTTCCTTGTGCGGGACTATTTGCGACTCATCAATATGAATGGGAATTGTGGCCGTCTCCACGGCCCACAGAAACTTGGAGAGCGTGTACATCGAGCCGCTGCCGCTTAGTTCGTATTTGAGGACCAGGAACTTCCCCGTCGGCTGGCGTGGCGTGGGCTTGAGAAATTCGACATTCATGCCCGCCCATTGCGCCAGGTCCAGAACGGCGTGCTGGGTCAGGGCATCGGTCAGGGATGCATCGGTCATAAGTCCACCCTGCTGAATTTCCGCCCATACAGGCCGCAGCCTGCGCTGGCGGTCAAACAAGGTCCGGGCATCGTCGATTTCCCGGACGACGGCGTCCTGATCCCGGACGATCCGCCGCCGCGCGTCACGGTACGGTTCGATGGCGAAGTGGTCGACCAGAAACAGGGCGACTACGGCGCCGACTCCGATGGCGAGGTAACGTTCACGTTGGGACAGAACCACGTTGGCTCCACTTGTAGCGCCCAGGCCGAACGTCGCTACGGCGACGTCTTGGCGGGCGTATAAAGAAACAAGATCGAAAACGACACTTCACGGCCGCGCCCGGCATCGCCGGACATGCCCAACTGCACGTTGCTGAACAGAGGTGACTGCCGCAGGTGATCCTGCAATGACTGCACGCGTTGCTGGTCCGGCGCCTTGCCGGCCAGCGTGCCGGCCAGGGTCCGCGCGTCCATTGGTTTGCCGGCACCGCCGACGGTCCCGGCCGCGGCGTGGGCGGCGGGCTCCTTGAGGAGCAGATTAGTGGCGTAAGTCTGCCCGTCATCGGGCATGGCCGCAGTCAGATCGCGCAGGCAGGCCAGATAGCGGGCGTCGCCGCCATGCCACCGCTGGGCCAACGATACCTGGTCCACAAACGCCCTGGCCTTGACAACCTCATCGCGCTGCGAGTCGGCCTCTTTCTGCAACCCCTCGACAAGTTCACGGCGATGCTGAATATCCACATAACCCCAAACGCCCAGGCCAACCAGCAGCGCGGCGGCCAGCACCGCCCGTGGAACCCAGTAGGGAATGCGCTGCGCACGCGGCACGGCAAGGCGCGAGTGCAAAAAATCGAACGCCAGCGTCTGGCTGCCGACGCCGGCCAGACCCAGGGCTATCGCCGGAGCGAACCTGTCCCGTCGGAGATCAGCGGAAACGCCAGCGGAGTCTAGATCAGCGCCGATAAGCGACAGCGTGCCCTCGCGGACTTCCAGTCCCAACGCTTCGCCCAGCGGCCGGGAACTCAATTCTCCGCCATCCCACAAAACCAATTCGCGGCCGGCGCCTCCGCGCAGAGACAGCACGGCCCGGCGAAGTTCGTTGAAGGGAGCCTGAAGCGCTGCTCCACGCAAGTGACGAATATCCGTTGGAACGCCGCCCCGCTGAGCCGTAAGCTCCACGCCGCATGGACCCGTCGAGAGCACCATGCCGTTGCCGGGAAAGGCCGACGCCGTGGTCCGCGTCAGAGCCGCCGCTGAAACCGTCACCGCCGCCACTTCGATACGGGCCGCGGCGCACGCGGCAGTGACCGCCTCGAGGTATTGGCGTGGCGTGGCCACCATCAATACGTTCATGGCTGCCGCGGAACTCTCCCCGCCAGCGTAGTCGTAGACCAAGTCCTTAAGGTCGCTGGAGAAGTCGGCTTCCGCCTGCAGGCGCAGCAGAGGCGCCAGGGTGGCGGCGTCAACCGGCGGCATTTCCTTGGGACTGACCAGCAACCAGCGTGCGGGAATGCCCACCACCGCCAAACGAGTGCTGATTCCCGATTCGCGCAGGAAGCGCGCCAGATCCGGCCCCATTCCCGCCAGAACGGACGGGGTTATATCCCGCTGGCAGTTCATTTCGGCAAGCCGGCGAACCTGCGGCCGGGGGCCTGCGATAATTTCCGCCAGCAGCAACGACCGCTCGCCAATGGCCAGGCCAAGCACCTTCTTGTGACATAGCGCCTTCACAAGTCTCCTAACTTTCAATAACACTGACACACCCGCCGCCTGAACGCTCAGTGCGGCAGCACAATACTCTGCCCGGAAGAACCGCCCGTACCAATCCGCGGAACCGGTTTCCCGC
>Ga0316227_1003491_pt1 | contig 12653 bp, 20 predicted proteins | sample TBH18019metaG_FD_206012 | JGI IMG/M metagenome (GOLD analysis project Ga0316227, IMG submission 206012) | Freshwater microbial communities from Trout Bog Lake, Wisconsin, USA - TBH18019 | ecosystem: Environmental > Aquatic > Freshwater > Lake > Hypolimnion/Profundal zone | place: USA: Wisconsin... | reverse complement strand
GGCTGCGGGATTCCAAACCACATTGGCAAAGTTAACGTACGCCACGCTGTTCGTCGCGTCATAGCTGATCGTCACGCCCGTCATGGTTTGACCGCCAGCGGTATAGCCTGTGCCTGATACTTCGTTGGTGCTTGAGTACGCAGTAGTGCTGGGGTTTAAATTGGCGTTGCCTGTATACAGCGCCATTTTGATGGTATCGGACGCAAGGTTGAACTGACCGTTGTACAGCCCAACCTTGAAACTCGTCGTCTGGCCTTGAAGGATTGACATTATGCGGCCTCAAAATGGTTCCACTTAGCGCGATTCAGCACTCGTGGGATAACCTGTAAATTGTTGGGGACATGGAGGCCGGACACAGTTTCACCTTGTAGTGGTACGCAGTGGTCTACTTCATACTGAATACCCAGCATTTTAGTCCGCAATGACGCAAGTGCATAGGCTTCTCGGATCAGCCACAAATCATCTTTTGTAAGCCATTTAGGTGTACGTTGCTTCTGGGCCCATTTGCGAAGTTTGGCGGCAGCTGAAGTAGCGCCGGGATTCTTTGCGGCCCATGCACGCTTCATTTCAGCTACTTTTTCTGGGTTGGCAGCACGGTATGCGCGGTCAGCGGTAATTTTAGCGGCGTGTTTAACTGGGTCATTCTTGCGCTGGGCAGCCACCTTAGCGTTACTTTTACGGTAGTTTGCGGCTCGTTTTTCTGGATCGGCTGCGCGATATTTGCGTGTTTGTTCCCGAGAGCATTCCACACAAGCGCCACTTACACGTCGATGCCCCTCTAGCTCTGGATGCTTTTTGCAGAGGGAACCGTAGCAGGTAGGAAGGCCTAACTGTTTGGCTTCTTGACGTGTGTACCGGATCATGTGACTTTTTGACGGTATTGGCCTGAGCGGAATGCGTCCTGTTTTTCGAGGCCGTCGCCCAGACGTTTGGCTTGTGCAAGCGCTTCGTTGTACTTGGTGTTGTACAACTGAACCAAATCTTGTTCGCCCTTCATGAAGGTAATAGCTTCAACCAAAGCGCCATACAGCAATGCTGCATCGTAGTTGTCGCCAAGCCATGTCATGCCATTGGTCTGATTCAGGCTTGCAGCATTGGGGACCGTCACCGCAAAACCTGCACCAGTAGTCAGGCTAATAGACAATGAATCTCCAACAGCATAACCAGATCCACCAGTTTCCAAACTCACGCTGGTAACGTTACCACTTGAATTAACAACAATGTTGGCCGTTGCACCAGAACCGGTCCCGCCGGTCAAAGCCTGGTTGTAATAAGTTCCAGCAGGATAGCCCGAACCAGCAGTGAACGAACTGTTCAAGCTGGTAATAATTCCAGGGATGATCGATGGCGGATAGAAGAAGTAGTGTAGTTCCACACCGTAGTTCTGATCTGGCGTAGGACCCATCATGAACGACAACTCATTAGGCAGGGCAGACTGGGGGCCGAAGATAGCGTAGTGTGTGGGGAACCCCGACACCGACGGGTAAGGAAACGCTTCGCGGATGAAGTTAACATCCTTGTTTAGCAGGTACTGATACGCGCCTTGGAAGGCCACAGTACCGGAAACAGTTCCAGTATTTACCACACTCAGCGTAATGCTTGTGCCGTTAATGCCGTAAACAATCGCTCCAGCGCCAATACCTGTGCCAGTCACATTCTGGCCAATCGACACGCCGGTAACGCTGGATACCGTGATGACGTTCGTGCCAGAGGTCCCAGTAGCAGTCGTGCTAAACGTGGAATACGCAGCCAGCGAATAGGTAGACAAATAGTCTGCTGGGGCGGACAGGTAGGGGTTGGACGAACTTACTGTGCCGGTGACATTTTTACGCAGCGAAGGAAACTGAATGTCGTTGTAGATTCGCTGCTCTGCCTGCTCGATAAACGTGTTTATGTCTACCGTCGAAAAGGTATTTTCGGTGTAGTCTTGAACAGCAGTTACGAGCTGGTAGTAGTTCATGCCATCGGGCCTCGGGCAAAGATACCCTTGGTAGCTGCACCAGTGCCGCGAATCTTGATGCCGGAAGTTTTAATGCCGCCAGGACCAGGATCGCCCATGCTAACGCGAGGAACGTTAGGATTGGATGGCCCCAAAGCCTGCGCTTTCAACGTATTGGGATCGGGCACATCATTACGATAGCCGTCCAATTCATTGATGGTCAAAGCTTTACCATTCATTTTGTGGGGCTTAGCGTACTCTTCTGCAGAGCCCACTTCCTTGCCCATTTTTTTGTGAGAGAACTTGGCCATTATTTGCTCCCAGATTTTTGGTTGTGAGCGCGAGCCAGGTTACGACCAACAGCACGCATGGCTTGACCAGTTACGCCACCTTTTTTCAAAGTGATCTTTGTGCCTTTGCCGCCTTTGTGCTCTTGCTTGTCGTGCTCTTTGAACGCCTTTTTAATCAAAGCAACGTCCTGCTTTTTGTCTTCAGCCATCTCTTTTCGAGACTCGGCTTTAGATTCTTCCATCATTTTCTTAGCCATGTTCTACTCCTAAGTAGTCGTAATCGTAATCGTACCAACACTTGTCACTGTTGCCAAGTAATTTGGCGTCAATGCGTTATCAAATAATCTTGATCCACCAATCGGGTTCCATCCCCACTGGATATCCCGAGAGCCGCCCGATGTATATCCCTGTGCATCCAAGCCCGAAGCATAGTAGCTCCGGTCAGGCCGAGGATTACGCAAACCCTGCGGATCGTCAACAGGAAACTCGCCTAAGTGTAACTGCGGCTGGTCCGGATCGAAGCATGTTGGACAAACCAGCAACTCGTAGTTCTTGCCCTTGATAACCTCACGGCGAAGAACTTTTAACGGGTAGCGAAAATCACACCGATCGCACTCGGCAATCGCGTTCTTACCGGATGCGAACCTATTACCCATTAGTAGCTATTCCCAATGTACATCTGGCGGGGGACAAATCGAACCGCAGCTTTTTCGCGGTCTTCGTCCGATGCCAACTGCCAAGCCTCATCGTATTGCGCTTTAAGGACCTGCAGGCGAGCCTGGGTGTCCGGCGCGGGTGGAAGCTTCAGAATCAAATAATAAGCCAATCCAGCCACCATAGCAGGCAGAAACCGGAACGGGATGTCCATGACGTTAACACCGTTACCGGCGTCTTGTGTACGACGCAAACGCCAATAGGCAAACTGGTACTGCTGCGCCCCGTCTGGAATAGGCCACACCGTCACTGAGGGCAGGTATTGGATACTCACTGGAGCGGCCACAGCGTGTGAGGCGGCGGTGGTGTTGTTCTGACCACGGGCGCAGGTGTTAATTGTGTTGCCCGAGATGTACTGATAAAAAATAACTTCACTGTCAATCAGCACAAAGCCGTAGGCGGGTAGGCCGACAGTCGATGTCAGCGTAATGGTTGTGTCAGTAGCTGATGCTGCACTGGCAACAGTGATCGTGGTTGGACTCTGCTGGGCGTCTTGACGGTTAACCAATACCTGAATAGGACGAGCCTGTTGCAACTTGTTGGGCAACGTAGCATAGGTCGAGACGCTGATACGCGTAATAGTCAAGTCAGCCTGATTACTGGTGTTGTTAGCCTGCGTACGAATAACGTGCTCAAGCAGGTCAACAGTATCAGAAGGCAATGCATAGGTAGACTGCCCTTGGACCAGGGTAATCACGCCTTGGTCCATTGTCCACATGTTGATGCCACGGTTAGCCCAGTCGGCGAACATCAGGTTCAACGAACGTCGAGCAGTACGCAAATCGTAACCAGACCGCAGCTCAGAGCCAGCACGCTCAAAAGCTTCCTCAATGATCTCGGTCAATTGAGGGTTGTAGACTGCTCCGCCTGACGTGACAAGGTTAGCCATAGTAGTAGTTCCTTAGCAGGTCAATTATCCCACCAACATAGTAGTGATGACCAGTCAAACCCCCAGCGGCATCTTCTTCGACATCAAAGTGGGCCTTGTTGTGCGATAAAAAACCTTCAGTCAGGTAGGTATGCGCATCTTCCACGGTAATCTTGATGATCTCACCAATGCCGTCTTCTTTGGTGCTGCACACAACTGCAAACGTCCCACCTGGTTCTGTGATCTTGTCGCCAGATTTTAAATGCTGCAGCTCAACCCAACCGCGATCTTCGGTGTGCAAGGGGTGTGTAAATGTACCAACAAACTGACGGCCATCTTCAAAGTCCACTTTCCAACGCAGATCTGATCCGGGTTTGACGGCGATCACTGGGTAGTTACTCCAGACATCTTTGCTCTCATGCCGGGTGTAAACCATCATGCCGACTTTAATGTCTTTGGCTTCTATTTGACTTCCATCGGATAACATAATCTTTATCCAAGGAGCCGGGCAAGAATCCCCACCACCTGAACCAACCCCCGGAGCAAAGCCGCCATTTTCAAACGGTCCAGAGCTGTAGTTGTAACCCGTTAAAGATGAATCAATTGGCTGAACGTATGGATTTACAACAGTATTATCCACTTGGGGTGCTGCAGCATTTAATGCGTCGGCCTGAGCTTGAGCAGCTGCTGCGGCTTGTGCCTGAGCTTGTGCATCTGCCTGCGCCTGCGCCTGAGCGGCAGCTTGAGCTTGTGCTGCAGCAGCGGCCTGTGCCTGTGCATCAGCTTGAGCCTGGGCTGCAGCCTGCGCTTGAGCATCTGGTGCTATAGGGGCTGGTGCTGGATTATTGACCGCATCCAATGGAGGCGTCAAAGATGCGATTCCAGTATTGGTGGAATCAGGTGTCGGTGTTGGAGCCGGTGCTGGGTTAACAGGCGTATCAATTGACTGAGTTACTGGTGCATTAGTAGCATCCAAAGCTGGAGTCAACGATGCAATACCAGAAGTCAAGTCGGGCATCGGTTCAGGCGTGTAACTCTGAGGCTCTGTTGGTTGAATAGGCTCTGGCGTCGCAATCGGAGGAGGCGTATACGTAGATGTGCTATCTTGCGCAGGCACAGAAATCTCTACCGTACCTGTCTTCTCAGTAGGCGTGTCATTTGTTACGACTGGCGTTTGCTCAACCGGTAGATTGTTATACGTTACCGGAGTTTGGTCGTCCCCACCGTCTATCGGTGTAATCGTAACGCTTGGTGTTTTTTCAGGAGGAGTCTCTGGAACTGTTACATCAAGCGGAGGCATCGGCTCAGGCGTATAAGGCTGAGGTGCAGTAGGCTCAATTACTGGTGTCGGTTGAATGGGCTGCGTAGTTGTATCTTGTGCAGAAGTATCTGGCACCACTACGTTCTGGCTATTGCTGCCGCCACCACCGCCTGCCGCTGCAGGGGCCGTAGCCGGAGTCCAGTTAAACGTTGGATTGGCCTGTATCCCGTTGGTGCCCTGAGCGGTATAAGTCCAATCTTGGTTTCCAGCGTTACCAATACCCCAGTTGTTGGTAATATTACCAGCGATGTTTTGGGCAAGTGCAGCTATTCCGCCGTCATCAAAACGCTGAACTGCTCCGCCATGAGCCAAAGCAATAACGCCGCCGTGGGCCATTGTAATCGTGCCCGAGCTTCCGTCTACAGACTTCTGAGTATCCATTAGGGCACCGGGTTGATAAAAACCGGGCTGATTCTCCTCATGGGCAAACGAAGCCCGCATATTATCGGGCTGCTGGTTTACTCCTTGTAAGTCATAAGCAAGCGGATTTTGTTGTGGTGTTTGGATAAGGGTGGGGTCTTGCTGTTGTGGGCCTAAGCCTGCGTTGTAATTTGGGTCTGATGGTGGGGGAGGAGCCATTGGAATCTGTTGCATAACCAACGTTGACTCACTACTTCCCATGTTCTGATTGAAGTTGCTGTAATTGTTACCAGCAAGGTTATTGAGTCCACCAGACTGACCATAACCGCCTTGGTTTTGCCACGGATTGTTAGCGCCCCAGATATCGTTTTGACCGTTGCCGTTCGTTCCTTGATTGACGTTGTTGGAACTATTACCATTCATGTTTCCAAAGCCGCCGAACTGACCAAACCCACCGCCGCCCTGAGGGCCAAACTGCGGCTGCTGCCCTGGCATCATCTGAGGGCCGCCTACACCACCACCGTATCCAGAACCCTGAGCATAAGGATTCTGTGGTTGCTGATTGCCAAAACCAAACCCACCACCGAACCCGCCGCCATAGCCCTGACTACCCATAGCAGAGGCGTTATTATTACCACCTCCACCATTGATGCTGCCAATATGACCTGCTACTTGCTGGAAATCCTGCTGTAGCGCGGCAAGCGGGTTGTTGTTCATTTACGCAGACCCTTCAAGGTCTCGGCCAATCGAGCACGCTGACCCAGCTTACCAGGCGCTTTGGCAGCCTTTGCAAGCTTCTTGGCGGGGATAGTCTTACCCTCTTTAACACCAAGCTCTTTACGCAGTGCGCCGGGCTTCTTTACGGCCTCAGCGATCCAGTTTTTCTTGGTAGCCATCACTTGCTCCTAGCGGCGCGGATATTGTCAATCAAGTTAGGGTAAGGACGACCAGCCGCCTTAGCCGCAGCCTTGGCCTTTGTTTTCTTTGCCGTAGACAGAGCCTTTGGTTTGCCTAAACCCTTGGGTCTGGCCTTATCCCAAATCTCGCCACCCTTGGCATAAACCTCAACACGGTTCGGATCATCCTTACGAATGATCGTCTTCTTACCGGGCATTTTAGACGGAGCAATAGCCCCCATACCGCGTGAAGCCATCATAGATCACCTTAGCAGAAAGTGCCTTTGGTAAGGCCACGTTTGGCAATACCATCAGCGCGAGCGGAAGCAGTACCACCTTTAGCCATTTTCTTGGTCTTGCCGCCCTTCTTCATCGAAGTAGGAGCAGGAGCAGGAGCGCCACCCATAGCACCCATAGGGCCGGGCATAGCAGGAGAAGCAGGGCCACCAGGAGCGCCAGCAACAGGAGCACCACCCATACGAGCACGTGCAGCCAAAGCGGCCAAGACTTGGGGATTCATTTGTTTACGCATAGTAGCCATGATAGCTCCTTATTTACGGGTCATTCCGCCACCGCACATAGCTTCCACATGCTCGTGGTGCAGCTTGTGGCCAGCAGCGTGTTCTTTGAAATGGTGGTGGTGGGGCTTGTGGCCGTCGCCGCCATAATGTTTCTCAACATGATGCACGTTGTGATGGTGCTTAGGAGTTTCTTCCTTCATGTTTTTCATGTCTTCGTGTTTCATGTCAGCTCCTTACTTGCGTTTAGCTGCGCCACCGCGCTTCATGCCGGTAGTAGAACCAGCCATCTTGGGTTCCATAGCGCGGGTACGCCCACGCTCTTGGATGCTATGCTCGCCGTGAGCACGTTTACCGCCTTCGGTAACTTTGCCCATTTTGGCAGTAGTCATGCCCTTGCTTTGGTCCTTGGTTTCCATACCAATGGTATCTCCACCCATAGCCATTTGCAAATGATGATGGGCCATCGCCATGTGATGCGCCTTAGTTAATTTAGCCATATCGCCACCTCTTGAGAATTTACGGCCTTTGTCGGCCTCGTTAAAGTCTTTTCCCACAGACTGTGGGATACCCACCTTCCGAGCAAATGATGGCGAATGGGCCACCGCGCTCATTAGATTATGTTGTGCCTTGCTCTTGCTTGGCATCACTTTGCCCCTTGCTGAAGTAGCTGGTCAATTTTGTTTTCCAGCTTGTTAAAGCGAGAGTCAATGTGTTCAGTAATTTTGTTAAGCTCATCATTGGTTACATACCCCTTTGCGATTTCCTCGCGTGTACGGTTGAGCAGAATCTCAATCCGCTTGAGATCATTAGACTTCTCTTTCAAGAAAAAGGCAACCATCCCCAGAATCAGGGATAGTCCGCCCGACCAGATCATGTTTCCATCCATCTCAGCACTTCCATGCCCGCAGGCTTTTATTGATCCGGCTGTCAGGGTCCTTAGCAGTCTTCTCGCTAGTCAGCTTTTTCTTCATGCCTTCCATGCGAGCGCAGAATGAGTCTTTGCGCGCTCCGCCTTTTGGTTGCGGAGGCTTCAGATTCATCCCTTGCTTTTTGGCGGAAGCTCGCCCCTTGGCGTTTAAACCACCATTCGGGTTCTTTCCTTCTTTCCTCTGCCATGCCGGAGTCTTAGCCATGATTAGCTCACGGAGTTAGCAATCAACTTACCGGTGACAATAATTCCCACAGCATAAGTGCTTGCACTTGTCTTCAATTGCCATTGAATGTCAGTTTTTTCAGCATAAGCAAATGGGTCTGCTACTCGGCTGGCGGTGTAAATTGAAGTAAACGGTTGTTGCAACACCAAGGATTGAACGCCGGTGCTGTTGTTAGTCGCTTGCACTTGGTATGTAAGGTAGTTACCGCTGGTGTAGCTGTTTGACGTATTGGCCTCAACCCAGTCCAAGTAGAACGTATTGTTCGCCGGGACTGTATAAATAGTTGACTGAGACTTGCCAACAGCAGCATTGATTTGCGCCAAAGTATTGGAGCTTTGCTTTGCGGTAATTGTTCCAACGTTCGACACTTGGCCAGATGCTACGCCAACCATTTGTAGGCTGTTCACACGGAAGTAGCTTTTGGTTGTGGTAACACCACTTGTACCGTTCAGAGTTAAAACTTCTGATACGGGGTTAAAGTTGATATCCAAGCCGCTAATAAGCACGGAAGCTGGAGCAGCATCGGATGCAGAGCTACTTACCACCGTTAATGTTGTAGCAGTTGTTGGATACGTGTAAGTGCTTGCGTTTTCCCAAATTGGAATAAACGCTGTCGTAACAGAACCTTGATAGCCAAAAAGACTGACCGTTGTATGGCCTGTGATTTGACCACGTGCAACCTGCAGGTCAAAGGGTTCGTACTTTGACTGTCGGCTAATTGAATTAACGGCATTGTTTGTGCCGGGAATACCGTTCGGGCTTTGAACTGCCATATTGATCTCCTTAGTTACAAAGAGGGGGCCGAAGCCCCCGGATCAATTAGTCAAGGTTACCGTATGGGTATTGAGTCAGAGTACCGATGTTGTTGTCGGCTTGAGCGTAACGAACAATAAAGTTCAACTTACCGCCAGTAGGAGCAGCCACGTTAGCAGAACCAGTGATGCTCAAGGTAAACACGATCTGCGACAAGAACGAGGGGTTAGCGCCCAAGGTGGGGTTCTGAATGTCAGAAGTGGTAGCCAACATGTTCAACAAGTTAGTGCCAGTGTAGGTGGTGGTCAAACGGCCAGCAGTGCCAACGCCAGTGCTAGAAGAGATCACAGCAGTAGCGTAAGTAGGAGTGCCACCAGCTGCGGTCAAGGCGTTTGAAACAAACACAGAAGTGTTGCTCAAAGTAGCGCCAGACTCACCAGTGAGTGCCAAGGGGTAGTCAACAATGATGTCCAAGATTTGGCTGTTAGCAGGCAAATACATCACAGCGCCACGGTAGATTTGGCCAGCGCCAGAACCAGTTACGTCAGCGGTGGGGGTGGCAACTGTAGGACCATTGGGGCTATAGGTGCTGGAAGGAGTGTAAACAGTACCGTTCAAGTTGGGGATGTTGTTGCCCCAAACGAATTGGCCAGAACCACCAGAGTAACCGGCAGTGCCCAAAGTGCTGTTAGAAAGGTCAATATAGCAATCTTGTTCCAAGACTGCATAACCAACGTCGCGCAAAGCGCCAAAACGGTTGTCGCCCGAGAGGATTGGGCCTTCAAAAACTGAACGTGCCATTATAAAACTCCTTTTAAATAAGCATACTTGAGAGCCATTCTACGAACAGTAGAGGTTTCCCTACCGATGACACGCCCCCTCTCAGCATAGGACATGTCCGAATTATCCAACACAAACTTCAAATTTGCAATGTACGCAGGGTCAAAAAGCCATTTTTTTCTTCGGCTTTCTTGTTGCTGTTTTACGTACGCTTCAGTCACATGCTCTCTATGTCCAAGTTTGCTTTTGGCAATTTTTTTCTTAGTTTCTTCGCTGTGCCGCTTACCCCGCATTGGGACTTTTGCTTCATTGGCAATGTTGAAATATGACGGCTCATCAAAAGAAGCCCTTCCCTGCAAAAACTCATTTTCCAAATCATCTAAGTCTTTTGGGTCTGCACACTCGACTTCTAGCGACCAGTCAAAAGCATCCTTGCCATACTTATTGTATGAATTTTGAAGAATTCTATTTACATGACATCCGAGCTCCAGTAAGCGAAAATGTTCGTGTATTCTTTTTTTTACGCGCAAGGATTGCCCAACATAGCACTTGTCTGTCACTTTATTGCGAATTTTATAAATTCCTATGTAGTCTTGTGCGTATGGCATGATCTAGTTCCTCAGAACAAATTGTACCATTCCAAATAATCATGTCAAGTATTTTTAGTGGAAATATTACCACCCATAGAAAAAGGGGCCGAAGCCCCTTTCCCTGTAAGCAGCGAGTGCTTAGTAGGAGCTGAACACGCCCAGTGGGTCAGACCAGCCAAAGCTGTAACGTTCACGGCTCTTGTAACGGACGTTGCCCGTATCAAAATCACCATCCATTGAGTTCTGCAACGGAATCCGCTCGAAGTGCTTCAGGCCGTTAGGCACATCAGTGGTCAAGAACCAGGTGTTGGTCGAAGTCAAGAAGTGGTTAACAGCGTAACCTTCAGGAATCGAACCATTGTTCTTGATGGCGTTGATGTCGTTGTTGTTAGTACCAACGCGCAACTCGGTTTCGAGCAGACGGGTAGCAACGAACATCAGTGCTGGGGGAACCACCAACTTGCGGGGTTTAGCAGCGATCAACAGACCACGTTCATCAGTCCAAGCAGCGATTTGAATAACGGCAGCTTCCAAAGAAGTTTCGTTCAAATCAGAAGGAGTGGTGAAAGTGTTGCTGTTAGTACCGCCGTTCACCAAGGGGTGAGCGGTAGAGAACAAGGACACGCCATCGCCGCCAACGTAGGCGTTGTTGTAACCGTTGTTCAAAACTGCAGCAGCCTTAACTTGCTTGGTGTAAGCCATAGCACGAGCCAAGCCTTTGGTGTAACGAGCAGATAAGCTGTCGTACAAGTTATCTTCGATCGCTTCTTCAGTGATCGAGAAACCCAAGGCGATGGTTTCGTGGTTATAGCGAGCAGTCCAAGCTTCTTGAGCATTGTCATAAGAAATTGCGCTGCCTTCATTCTTCACCGGAGCGGCGGAGAAGCCAGACAGTTTTGTTTCTTCTTCAAAACTACGTTCCGAGGTTTCGGTTTCGTAGATTTCTTTATGCTCTTCGCCGTAACGGGCGTACTCCAAACCGAACAAAGCGTTCAAGCCGGGGAGCAGTTCTTTAAGTAGTTGTGCGCGTGAAATAGCCATTTTATATTACTCCTTAAGCGCCAGTAGCGTTGAAGTAGTTGTGGTAACCAAAGTTCCACTGTACTTGCACTTCTGGGTAGCCAACAAAAGACAAAGCAGTGCCAGCAGGCACCGACACGGTGGTGGACAAGGTCAAAGTTGTACCGCTGATGTTAGTCACGGTCAAATAGTTACCTTGGGCCATTCCGGTCACGCTAGGAGCAATAACTTGCATACCGGGGCTGATAGCAGTGTTGGCAGCAGTGATGGTCAAAGTGGCGCTGCTGGAAGTTGCGTTGCCGCTGGTAGCGGTAACAGTAACAGCAGTTTCAGGAACCACAGCCACAACACGGAAAGGAGCGCTCGTAGTAATACGGGTATTACCTTGAGTACCAGAGGTGATAACACCGCCGGTCACGCCCATAGCAGAGTCACCAGTAGTGGTGTTACCGGAAGCAGAGCCACCGTTAGAACCTTGGGTAACCAAGTACATATTGGAGCCGATGAACGAGGGGTTCACGTAGCCAACAGTAGCGCCAGGAGTGTTAGACACAGAAGAAGTGCCTTGGGTCAGCACAGCCGACTGGAACACAACTTGTGGATCATCCACAACATAACCCTGGATATTGTTAGAAACAGTATTGGCAGGGTAGAACTGAGCACGCACGGTTTGGCTAGAGCTGTTGACGTATTGAGCGCCAACAAACACGCCGATAGCACCAGCGCCGGAAGAAACCGACGAAGCTGCACCGAGGGCGGTAACGGCCAAAGCACCACCGCTAATAGCAACAACGTCGCCATTAAACAAGTTGTAGCCATAGCTAGAAGAGATAGGGATCAAGCGAGTGGAACCCGCAAAAACCCGACCGCCGGTTAGGCTTACGGGTTTTAAGCCGTATGCCGCAGGGACAATAGGATAAGCCATTTATAACTCCATAAAATTAAGATAAAGATGACCCACGTGTTGTCGATGATCTCTTTTCCGAGAACAACGGCATCCGAGGATCCTGCTGACGCATAAAGTTGTTGTCAACTGATTCCATCTGCGATTTTGCATGGTTCTGAAAATACTCTTCCATAGCTTTGAGTCGTTCAGTAGGCATCTTGCAAAGCATCAACCCACCAATCTCCACATTGCCTTTGGCATCAGGACCAAGCATCAACTCAGGATGGTCTTCCGCCTTCACTGGCTCCCAGCCGTCACGCATCTTTTTGGACACGTTAGTTGGATCACTAATGCTCATGATCGCAGTTGCGATGTAGCGGAAGGACCAACCCGGAATAGGATTCGGATCTGGCAGAGTGCTCGATGGTTTGTAAACATAACGAGCGGTTTGTTCGCGTGATTCAATCTCACGAGGATTACGATTGATAGCCATTTTTAATTACCCCAATTTCAATACTTGTTCAGCATACTGCTGGTTAGTTAAACCCAATTTCTTCGCCA
>Ga0316227_1003488_pt1 | contig 12658 bp, 13 predicted proteins | sample TBH18019metaG_FD_206012 | JGI IMG/M metagenome (GOLD analysis project Ga0316227, IMG submission 206012) | Freshwater microbial communities from Trout Bog Lake, Wisconsin, USA - TBH18019 | ecosystem: Environmental > Aquatic > Freshwater > Lake > Hypolimnion/Profundal zone | place: USA: Wisconsin... | reverse complement strand
GCCGCTCTACACGCGGCTTCCGCCGCTGCTGATCGCCATGGACGGCAGCGATCAGCACCTGCGCGCGCCGGTCAATGCGCAGTTGATCGTGCGGATCGCCGGCCAGGGCAAGGCCGCGTCCGAGACGACCCTCACGCCCAATGCCGGCCTGGTCGCCGTCCCGGGTCAGGAGGCACGTCCCGACCTGCGAGAGGAGCGGTTCCGCATCATCGGCGGGGCCGCGCTGACGATCGTAACCCCGGCGGGCCAGCAGCGCCTGACCGTCGACGCGATTCCGGACCGGCCGCCGGAGGTGACCGCCGTGGGCGGCCCCGATGTGAATGGGCGCGGCACCTTCAACCTGACCTACCGGGCCAAGGACGATTACGGGATCAGCTCGGCGGAAGCGGTGATCGCGCCGCTGAGATCGGCGCGCGCCCTCGTGCCGGTTCCGCAGATCAATCTGGCGCTGCCCGGCGATGCGAGCGGGGAAACCGACACCAAGACCCTGGTGGATCTGACGGACAGTCCCTGGTCCGGGGCGCGGGTCCGCTATCACATCGTCGTCAAGGACGAGGCCGGCCAGGAGGGTCGCACGGCGGATTCCGAGATCGTTCTGCCGGCGCGCCCGTTCCGCGAGCCGCTCGCGCGGGCCCTCGCGGAGGAACGTCGCCGCCTCGTCACGGCTCCCGACACGGACCGCCGATGGGTCCAGGGGGCTCTGGACGCGCTGCTGGTCGCGCCCGCCACGTTCACGCCGCAGCCTGCGATCTTCCTGGGTCTGCGAACCGCGACCGAGCGCCTGCGCCGCGCCAGGACGGATGCGGACCTCGTCGAGGTGGCCGATCTCCTCTGGGAGATGGCCCTGAAGATCGAGGACGGCGACCTCTCTGACGCCGAGAAGCAGCTCCGCCAAGCCCAGGACCGCCTGAAGGAGGCGATCGAGCGCAACGCGCCCGATGATGAGATCAAGCGCCTGACCCAGGACCTGAAGCAGGCGCTCGATAAATTCCTGTCCGAGATGGCGCAGAAGCAGGGGCGTCAGCCCAGCGAGCAGAGCGAGCGCAGCCAGAACAACAGGCAATCGAAGACCGTTACACCCGAGGATCTCGACAAGATGATCCAGGACATGGCGGAGGCGATGAAGCGCGGTGACACCGCCGAGGCGCAGCGCCTGATGGAGCAGCTGCGCAACATCCTGGAGAACCTCCAGACCGCCGAACGCGGGAGCCGCTCGGATCAGGCCTCCCGTGAGATGCAGAAGCAGATGCGCGATCTCGATTCCATGGCCAAAGACCAACAGGGCCTGCGCGACGAGACCTTCAAGGACGGCCAGGAACAACGCGGCGGCCAGCGCCAGCAGAATCGCGGTCAGCCGCAGCAGGGGCAGCGCGGACAGCAGGGCCAGAAGCAGCCGGGCCAGCAGGGTCAGAGCCAGCAGGGGCAGCAGGGCCAGGGGCAGCAGGGCCAGGGTCAGCAGGGCCAGGGGCAGCAGGGTAATGTCGGGGAGCGTCAGCAGGCGCTCCGGCAGCGCCTGGAGGACCTTCAGCAGCGCATGAAGGAGAACGGCATGCGCGGCGAGCAAGGACTCGCCGACGCCGAGGAGGCGATGCGCGAGGCCGAGAACGCCCTGAAGGACGGCGATTCGGGCGAAGCAGTCGACGCGCAGGGGCGCGCCCTCGACGGGTTGAAGCGCGGTGCCGACGGCATGGCTCAGCAGATGCAGGAGATGGCCGAGGGTCAGGGCGAAGGCCAGCAGGACGGCGGCCAGCAGCCGGGGCAGCAGGGTCAGGCCGGCGCCCGCGACGACGATCCCCTCGGGCGCCCGACCCGCGGCCGTGACATGAGCGACGGGCGGGTGCGCGTGCCCACGGCCGACGAATCGGCGGTCCAGCGTGCCCGGCGCATCATGGAAGAGCTGCGGCGCAAACTCGGCGACCCGAGCCGTCCCCGCGAGGAACTCGACTATTTCGAGCGCCTGCTCCGCCGCAACTGAGCGTCCGCTCCCTCACGCAACGCACAGCCGCCGCAAGGCTCCCGCCCTATCCGGATCGCCGACCGCATGTCGTCCAATACCCTCGTCCTGATCGCCTGCCTGGCCGTCGCTGTCATCCTGCTCCTGGGCTTGGCCAACATGATGCGGGGCGGCAGCGCCAGCCTCTCGCAGAAGCTGATGCGCCTGCGCGTGCTCCTGCAATTCGTGGCGATCGTGATCATCATGGGCGTCGTCTGGTGGCGCTCGGCTTAAGGGGCGCTGGAACGGGTGTGACCGCGCCGCCGCACTGAACGCCTTTCGCTGCGGCAAGGGATGAATTGGCCGCCGCACCCCGCGAGCCTCTGCTACGCTCGGTAGAAGCAAATCGCTGCGCCCGATCGGCCGAGCCCGCATGACTGCCCCTTCTCGCCTCTGTCTGTTCGGTATCCTGACCGGGGCGGCCATCCTGCCGGCTTCGGCCGCCGACGTGCCGCCGCCTGCCGCCTACGCGGCGCCCGTCCAGCCGCTCAGCATCGTGTCGGAGATCCGGATCGGCGGCGCGGTGCAGGATCCCGGCAGCGCCGAGGGCAAGCTCCCCGGCTTCAGCAAGGCGAACGTCAACGGCGAGATCCTGTTCGCCAAGCCCGTCCTCAGCATGGATCCGTTCTGGCAGGCCTTCGTGCCGCGGCCGACGGTCGGCGGCAGCTACAACACCGGCGGCCGGACCAGCTACGCCTATCTCGGCGCCACCTGGACCCTCGAAGTGTTCCCGGAAACCTTCAACCGCCGGGTCTTCCTCGACGGGTTCTTCGGCGGCGTGGCCCATAACGGCTGGACCGGCCCGAAGGCGGAGACGCCCTACGGCTTCAATACGCTCGGCTGTTCTCCCATGTTCCGCGAGGCGGCGGCCCTGGGCTTCCGCCTGACGGAGCACTGGAGCATCATGGCGACGGTCGAGCACATGTCGAATGCCGGACTCTGCGCCAACAACCGCGGCTTGACCAATTACGGCGGCAAGATCGGCTATACGTTCTGAGGCGCTGAACCTCTTGGTCAAGCTCAACCGCATCTACACCCGAACCGGCGACAAGGGCACGACCGCGCTGGCCGACGGACAGCGTCGCTCGAAGGCGGATCTCCGGGTCGAGACTTACGGCACCGTGGACGAGACCAATGCCTGCATCGGGATGGCGCGCCTGCACACGCAGGGGCCGCTCGATCAGATGCTCGGCGCGATCCAGAACGACCTGTTCGACCTCGGGGCCGACCTGGCGACACCGCCGAGCCCGGAGCCTCTCCCCTACGAGCCGCTGAGGATCGTGGCGAGCCAGGTCGACCGTCTGGAGCGCGATATCGATGCTCTCAACGCGACCATCCCGCCGCTGAAATCCTTCGTGCTGCCCGGCGGCTCGCCGGCCGCAGCGGCCCTGCACCTCGCCCGGACCGTCTGCCGACGCGCGGAGCGGCTGGCGGTCGGCCTCGCAGCCCGGGACGACGAGACGGTGTCGCCGGAGGCGCTGCGCTACCTCAACCGCCTGTCGGATTTCCTGTTCGTGGCGAGCCGCGCGGCCAATGGCGACGGAGCCGACGACGTGCTCTGGGTACCCGGCGCCAACCGCTGAGCCGGCACCGGGCCTTTTCGCGGGCTCGCCACGGCGTCGCGTTGACAAGGCGGAAATGTGGCCGTTACGGTCCGCGCGCCTTGCGTGCCCTGGCCACGCTGCGCTTCGAGCGCCCGTGGGAGTGGCCTGCACGACGACAAGAATCCTCGGGGAAGGATCGTGACCGCCATGAAGGTGCTGGTGCCCGTCAAGCGGGTGGTGGACTACAACGTCAAGATTCGCGTGAAGGCCGACGGCTCCGGTGTCGAGCTCGCCAACGTGAAGATGTCCATGAACCCCTTCGATGAGATCGCCGTGGAAGAGGCGATCCGCCTGAAGGAGAAGGGCACCGTCACCGAGATCGTTGCGGTGTCGATCGGCCCGCAGCAGGCACAGGAGACGCTGCGCACGGCGCTGGCCATGGGTGCCGACCGCGCAATCCTCGTGAAGACGGACGTGAATTGCGAGCCCCTCGCCGTGGCGAAGCTTCTCAAGGCCGTCGTCGAGAAGGAGAGCCCGCAGCTCGTCATCCTCGGCAAGCAGGCGATCGACGACGATTCGAACCAGACCGGGCAGATGCTCGGCGCGCTGCTCGGCTGGCCGCAGGGCACCTTCGCGTACAAGATCGCGCCCGGCGAGGGTAGCCTCGACGTCACACGCGAGGTTGATGGCGGCCTGCAGACCGTCAGTCTCAAATTGCCGGCGATCGTGACCACGGATCTCCGCCTCAACGAGCCGCGCTACGCGTCGCTGCCCAACATCATGAAGGCCAAGAAGAAGCCCCTTGAGGAGCTGGCACCGGACGCGCTCGGTGTCGACGTGACCCCGCGGCTCACGGTGCTCAAGACCGCCGAACCGCCGGGCCGCTCGGCCGGCGTCAAGGTCGGTTCCGCGGCCGAGCTCGTTCAGAAGCTCAAGGTCGAAGCCGGCGTCATCTGATCCGCAGGCGGGGCTCCCGAGATCCGGTCGAGCCCCGCGCCACCACCCTCAAGGGCACCAGCAGACCATGACGACACTCCTCTTCGTCGAGCACGGCAACGGCCAGATCAAGGACAGCACGCTGAAAGCGCTGTCCGCCGCGAAGGAGATCGGGGCCCCGATCCACGCTCTCGTTCTGGGCACCGGCTCGAAGGCCGTGGCCGAGGCCGCGGCCAAGCTCGACGGCGTCGAGAAGGTCCTGAGCGCAGAAGACGCCGTCTACGACCACGACCTCGCCGAGCCCGTCGGAGCGCTGATCGCGTCGGTCGCCGGCCCGTACGACGTGATCATCGCGTCGGCCTCGACCACCGGCAAGAACGTGCTGCCGCGCGTGGCCGCCCTTCTCGACGTCGCGCAGGTCTCCGATATCATCAAGGTGGTCGCGCCCGATACGTTCGAGCGGCCGATCTACGCCGGCAACGCGATCCAGACCGTGCAAGCCCCGGCGGGCAAGACGGTGATCACGGTGCGCACGGCGGCGTTCAAGGCGGCGGGTGAAGGCGGCTCGGTTGCCCCGATCGAGCCCGTCTCCGCGGCCGCGCCCGCCGCTGGTGGCTCGACCTTCAAGGGCGAGGAGATCGCCAAGTCGGACCGGCCTGAGCTGGCCTCGGCGCGCATCATCGTGTCCGGCGGCCGCTCGCTCGGCTCGTCGGAGAAGTTCCACGAGCTGATCGAGCCGCTGGCCGACTCGCTCGGCGCCGCGGTCGGCGCCTCCCGCGCCGCGGTCGATGCCGGCTATGCGCCGAACGATTGGCAGGTTGGGCAGACCGGCAAGGTCGTAGCACCCGATCTCTACGTCGCGGTGGGTATCTCGGGCGCGATCCAGCATCTCGCCGGCATGAAGGACTCGAAGGTCATCGTCGCCATCAACAAGGATGAGGACGCTCCGATCTTCCAAGTGGCCGATTACGGGCTCGTCGGTGACCTCTTCCAGGTCGTACCTGAGCTGCAATCCGAGATCGGCAAAGCCAAGGGTCAGTAACGGACCGCGTTCTGGCAACTCGAGAGTCGTGTCTCAGAACGCGGTTTCACGGGTTCCTTCCGGATCGAAGATTGGTCTAGAAGGCTGCAGCGGCGAGACTACGCGCGGTGCCGTCGCGTTCGTGCCGTCCGGCTTGCCGCGCGGCCGTGGATCGGCATCCGCATTGGGGGCACAGGTCGGCACATGCATATGGAGATCAAGCGGGTCGGCATCATCGGCGCGGGCCAGATGGGCAGCGGCATCGCGCAGGTCTGCGCCACCGCCGGCTTGGACGTCCTGTTGAACGATCGCGATGCCGCCCGGCTGGACAACGGCCTGACCGTGATCGAGGGCAGCCTCGCGCGCCTCGTCGCGAAGGGTTCGTTGACGGAGGGCGACAGCGGCGAAGCCCGCGCGCGCATCGTTCCGGCCCGAGATTACGCCGCCCTTGCGCCCTGCGATCTCGTGATCGAGGCAGCGACCGAGAACGAGGCGACGAAGCGCGAGATCTTCACCACGCTCTGCGGATCGCTCCGACCGGAGACCTTGGTGGCGACGAATACGTCGTCGATCTCCATTACGCGGCTGGCGGCGGCGACCGACCGACCGGAAAAGTTCATCGGCATCCACTTCATGAACCCGGTGCCGGTGATGCAGCTCGTCGAGCTGATCCGCGGCATCGCCACCGAGGATACGACCTACGAATCGGCCAAGGCGTTCATCGCGAAGCTCGGCAAGACCTCGACCATGTCGGAGGATTTCCCGGCCTTCATCGTCAACCGCATCCTGCTGCCGATGATCAACGAGGCGATCTACACGCTCTACGAAGGCGTCGGATCGGTCGAGTCGATCGACACCGCGATGAAGCTCGGTGCCAACCACCCGATGGGGCCGCTGCAGCTGGCCGACTTCATCGGCCTCGATACCTGCCTGTCGGTCATGCAGGTGCTCTACGAAGGGCTGGCCGATTCGAAGTACCGCCCCTGCCCGCTGCTGGTGAAGTACGTCGAGGCCGGCTGGCTCGGCCGCAAGGCCAAACGCGGCTTCTACGATTACCGTGGGCCGACGCCGATCCCGACCCGCTGAGACTGCGCGTTGCGGGACGGCTTCATGAAGCCGTCCCGGCTCGCTCTTACTTCGGCGCGCCGCCGTTGGCGCCCGGCTGAGCCGGCTGCGGATAGGACGGGTTCCCGCCCGGAACACCGGTGCTGTTCGACGTCGACGCGCCGCCGGACTGGCCGGTGACCGAACCCGTCACTTCCTTGCGCGACGCGTCCTGGCTCTGGCTGGCGTAGTCCTTCGGCGAATTGGCACCGTTCCACGTGAGCAGACCCACCGTGGCGATCGCCAGCAGCACGAGGCTCGCCACCAGAACCCAGAGGACGGGTTTGCCGCGCTCGCCCTGACGGCTTTCGTTCGGGTTCAATTTCTCGGCCATCTGAAAAACCTTCTTCGGCGGGACGCCACACGCCGAAACGGGCGCTGTGCGACACGATCTCGTTACCGGCCGCCAACGCGGGGCCGCCGAAGCAGGTTCCTGCCGGGTCGCGGTGTTACCGTCCGGTGGTCAGAAGGATCTTGCCGAGATGGGCGCTGGATTCCATCAATTCGTGCGCCTCGCGGGCTCGCTCGAGCGGGAACGTGGCATGGGTGACCGTCCGGATCCGCCCGGCATCGAGTTCGGGCCAGATGTCCCGGCGCAGGCCGTCGGCGATCGCGGCCTTGTCGGCTTTCCCCCGCGGCCGAAGCGTCGAGCCCGTGAAGGTCAGGCGATTGCGCATGATCGGCGTGATGTTCAGGCCGTCGACCTTGTAGCCGCCCATCAGGGCGATCATCACCAGACGCCCGTCCGGTGCCAGCGACTTGAGATTCCGGGGAAGATAGCTCGCGCCGATCATGTCGAGGATGACATCGACCCCGCGTCCGTCGGTGAGGCGCTTCAGCTCCTCAGCGAAATCGAGCTGCTTGTAGTCGATCGCGGCCTCAGCGCCGAGTTCCTCGCAGAATCGGCACTTCTCGGCCGAGCCCGCCGTAGCGAAGACCCGGGCGCCGACATGCTTGGCAATCTGGATGGCGGTCGCGCCGATGCCGCTCGATCCGCCATGGACGAGGAAACTCTCACCGCGTGCGAGGCGACCGCGCTGGACGACGTTCGAGTAGACCGTGAAGAAAGTCTCCGGCAGGCCGCCGGCATCGATCAGCGAGACGGCTTTCGGACGCGGCAAACAATGGGACGCCTCGGCCACGGCGTACTCGGCGTAGCCGCCGCTGATCACGAGGGCGCAGACCTCGTCCCCGAGCGACAGGCCATTGACCTCGCGTCCGAGCGCGACCACGCGTCCGGCGACTTCGAGGCCCGGGATCTCGGTCGCGCCGGGCGGTGGCGGATACACGCCGGAACGCTGCGCCACATCGGGCCGGTTCACGCCGGCGGCCACCACTTCGATCAGGACCTGTCCGGACCCCGGGCTCGGCACGGGGGCGGTTTCGAGGCTGATCACCTCCGGGCCACCGGAACCCGCATAGCGGATCTGGCGCATGGTCCCGGGCAGGTCGGTGGTGGCCATCAACGATAATCCTCGGCGCGCAGGTGGTCTCGGCCGCGCTCACAACGTCGCGGTTCGGCTCTAGTTGCGGCAACGGACGCGCTTGGCAAGCCGAAGGCGCCGAACGCGTCCGTTGCCGGTTCAGGGGCCGGCCTACCGGGCCGCCGCCTTCACCGCCGCGGGCAGTACGATCTGCCCCTGCGCTAGGCTCTTCGGCCAGATCGCGATCTGCTTGCCATCCTGCCACTGCGCCATCAGGCCTGTGATGAAGCCGGGACCGTACTTGATCGAGTGGGTGAACGGGTCGTCCTTGCCGTAGAACTGCGTGCGCCCGACCGTGCCCACCCAGTCGGTCTTCTCGAGAGCATCCACGAGCTTGTCGGCCTCCGTTGTGCCGGCGCGCTTCACGGCATCGGCCGCGTAGTAGACCTGATCATAGGCCATGTAGCCGGCGTAGGACGGATCGCTGCCGAAGCGCTTCTTGAACGCGTCGCTGAAGGCGAGCGACTTGTCGGTGATGGCCGCACCCGGCACCGCGATGCTCTGGAAGATGACCCCCTGCGTCGCGCCGTTGGTGTTGGCCCAGAAGGTCGAGGAGGTCGCCTGCGAGTTCATGCCGGTCATGGCGAGCGGCACTTGCTGGTTCTGCCACTGCACGGTCGGCTGCACGCCGACATGCGAGATCCCGGTGACGATCAGGTCGGGCTTGGCCGCCTCGATCTTGTTGTAGATCGGCGTGAAGTCGCCCGTGTCCGGCGAGAAGCGGATGTGATCGACGACCTTCACCCCGATCTCGGGCAGGCACTTTTCGTAACCGACGTCGAGGGGACGGGTCCAGGCCGCGTCCTCGCTCATGATCGCGGCGGTCTTCACCTTCATCAGGTCGATCAGCATGTCCTTCGTGGAATCGCAAATCGATTGAGCCAGGGCCGCCGAGGTGAGATAGCCGTGGAAGGTGTACTTGTTGCGGGCGTAGTCCTTGTGGACGGCGAGGCTGATCTCGTTGGAGGCGGCGCCCGGCGTGATCATCGGCGTCTTCAGCCGGGCCGCCCAGGGCATCAGCGCCAGCACGACCTCCGAGATGTAGCTGGCGATGACGAGGTTGACCTTGTCCTCAGAGACCGCCCGCTGGAAGGCGCGGACTGCGTCGGAAGCCGAACTCTTGTCGTCGTAGGTGACGACCTGGATCTGGCGCCCGTCGATGCCGCCCTTGGCGTTGATCTCGTCGGCGGCGAGCTGCACCGCCTGCGGGATCGAGGCCCCGACCACCGACTGCGCCTCGGCGATCACTCCGATCTTGATCGGATCGGCGGCACGGGCCTGCGTCGGTCCCAACAACCCCGCTACTGCGAGCAGGGCCAGGGCCCGACTCGAAACGCTGCGTTCCATCGGCATGGGCTTCCTCCTGCGGCCCGTGCGCCTGTTGTCGCCGCATCAGGTCCGCGCCTGGATTGTGCAACACGCCGGCGCCTGAATACAATGTGCAGATGCGAAATCCGGTGACAGATGGCTTGTCAGCTGACCGCGCGTCAGAAGATCAGGCTCAGATTGTTCACCGGCATGGCGACGCGCCCGGTCAGGCCGGGCTCGTGCCGGGCCGCTTCAGCCGCGTCGGCTTCCAGGTCCAGCACGCCCCAGTTCGGGTGCCGCTCGCGCAGTGACGCTGCGAAGGCAGCGTTGCTCTCAGCATCATATCGCCCGGCCTCGCGGAACGGACCATAGAGGAACGGGACGCCCTCCTCCGCCAGCACGCGGCCGGCGCCGGCCATCAGGCCCTCGGTGGCGGCCCAGGGCGCGAAGTGGATGATGTTGATGCAGACGATTGCGTCGACGCGGGCGACCGGCAAGCGCATGCTTGCCGCCTCGATCATCGACGCGGCCTGCCGGCGCGGGGGCGCTGCATGGCCTTCATGTTCGAGGAGAGCGGCGCACTGACCATCCGCAACGCGCGCTCCATCGGGCTCGCCCTCGACATGCACGTATCGAGCGGCCGCCTCCGCTTCGAGGCCGCACGCCTGAGCCTGTTCGGGCTGGAGACGCATCTTGCGCGGATGCACCCCGGCCTCGATCGGTTCTCGCCGGAAGTCGTGATGATCGACCCGGCCCCCGCCTTGCGCAGGTCGGCGGGGCCATCGCGCTCGCCCGCGAGCTGCAGCGGCGCCTGCCCGCTCTGCCGGGGCGCGCCATGGGCTGAAGCCGGGTCCTAGCGGGTGCCGTACATCCGGTCTCCGGCATCGCCGAGGCCGGGGACGATGTAGCCGTGGTCGTTCAGGTGGCTGTCGATGGCCGCAGTCCACACCGGCACGTCGGGATGGGCGGCCTGGAACTTGGCAAGGCCCTCCGGAGCCGCCAGCAGGCACACGAACCGCAGATCCGAGGCACCCCGGGCCTTCAGGCGGTCGAGGGCCGCGATGGCCGAATTGGCGGTGGCCAGCATCGGATCCAGGACCAGGACCGTCCGGTCGGCGAGATCGGAGGGGGCCTTGAAGTAATACTCCACGGCCTCCAACGTGTCGGGATCCCGGTAGAGACCGATATGCGCGACGCGGGCCGAGGGCACCAGCGACAGCATGCCGTCGAGAAAGCCGATCCCCGCCCTCAGGATCGGCGCCAAGACCAGCTTCTTGCCCTGGATCTGCTGCCCCTGCATCGGCTGGAGCGGAGTCTCGATCATAACGGGCTCCAGCGGCAGATCCCGCGTCACCTCGTAGGCGAGGAGCATCCCGATCTCGTTGAGGATCTGACGGAAGCCCTTCGTCGACCGGTTCTTGTCCCGCAGATACGTGAGCTTGTGCTGCACGAGCGGGTGATCGACTACGGTGACCCGACCCGTCGGCATGTCCTACCCCTCCCCTTGCGGTTGAGGACCAATGCCGGACCCGGAGCCGAGGTGCAACTCGGCTCGGTGATCCGCACGGCCGACCACGCGGATGCGACGAGGACGAGGCGCGCTGCGTGCGACCCGGATGTCTCAAGACATGTTCTCCCACGGCTGAATCCGCGGCGTCCGGTCCGGATCAGGATACGCCGCAGGACAGACGAGCGGTTTCAGATCCGCGCCGGCTCGTTCGATCGGATCGCCGGCGATGGGAGCCGTCGGCATTGTCCTATCCCCGCGCGACGCGCCGCTTTCGTAGGCTTGTCGCCTTGAACGAAAAGCGATTTTTTAACCTCGGTGTTGGGTCGCCTATCGTTATATTCGGATTATAATTCCGATCAATATTTGTAGCGTGGGCATGTACCTACCAAAATACCTTGATGATCGGGCAGCATCATATGGTGTCAGAACTGAGCGGAAATGACATTCACGACTTGCCTGTTGATTCCCAGGTTATAAGTGAGAGAGAAAGTATCGCCCTGCGTGATGCTCCCCTCCTGTCCTCTCGTCTGGTCCGCCTGTTTCATGCGCATATCCATACCGCTCAAAACAATACTGGCCATGATCTTCCTTGGCCTGGCTCTGATCTCAGCTGTCCAGAGCGGCATGTCCCTGCGTGAACTCGCGGCCGTCGGTGAGAAGACGACGGCTCTGGCAAAGGACTGGGTGCCCTCGCTCGAGAAGGTCGGTGCGATCGAGGTCGCGGCGTCCGAAGTGCGGATCAAACAGTACCGGCTGATCCTCCTGTCGGACACGCCGGAGCACCGCGCGGCCAACGAAGCCAACCTCGCGAAAACGCACGCCCAGTTTCTGGACGCGCGACGGGCCTATGAGCCGCTGATCAGCACGCCTGAAGAACGAAGCCTCTACGACGCCTTCGATGAGTCCTGGATCCCTTTTGAACGGGCGGACCGTGAGGTGCGCCGCCTGATGGAAGCGGGTCTGCAGCAGGATGCAAAGGCGTTGCTGATCAAACCCGAGATCGTGGCCCTCTACGACAACGCTCGTGCGACCTTGGCGCGCTTGGTGCAGCATGACGAGAAAGCCGCATCCCAGGATGCCAATACTGCAATGAACAGGGTCGATCGCGCATCGGTCACCGCAATCATCGGGACCGCTCTCGCATTACTTGCGGCTTTCGGTGCGGCGCTCTTCGGCCTCGTCTACATCTCGCGCCCAATCGCAGCGATGACCGGCGCAATGAGCAAACTCGCGCGGGGCGACACGGCGACGGACATTCCGTTCCGGCATCGCCGCGACGAGATCGGCGCGATGGCCGCAGCGGTGCAGGTCTTCAAGGACAACCTGATCCGCACACGGCAACTCGAAGCCGAGGCCGAAGAGGCGCGGAGGGAAGCGGAACGTCAGCGCAGCCACGGTATGCGCCAGATGGCCGACCAGTTCGCGGAAGCCGTGGGCGGAATCATCGCGCAGGTCTCGGCCTCGGCCACCGGGCTGCAGGCGACTGCCCGGAGCATGACGGAAACCGCGGCGAAGACCGCCGAGCAATCCACGACTGTCGCGGCCGCCGCCGAGCAGGCGGGTAGCAACGTGAACACCGTGGCGGCGGCGGCCGAGGAACTGGGCACCTCCGTCCAACAGATCGGCCGGCAGGTCAATGGCTCGGCCACGCTGGCGCGCGCGGCGGTCGACGAGGCGGATCAGACCGGCGCTATGGTCCAGGAGCTGAGCGACGCTGTCGTCAGGATCGGCGACGTTGTCGGATTGATCTCGACCATC
>Ga0316227_1003485_pt1 | contig 12666 bp, 8 predicted proteins | sample TBH18019metaG_FD_206012 | JGI IMG/M metagenome (GOLD analysis project Ga0316227, IMG submission 206012) | Freshwater microbial communities from Trout Bog Lake, Wisconsin, USA - TBH18019 | ecosystem: Environmental > Aquatic > Freshwater > Lake > Hypolimnion/Profundal zone | place: USA: Wisconsin... | reverse complement strand
CCACCGCGAGAGACGATGCCAGTAATGCGATCCGCAGTCAAAGGCACATAGCGTAGGAGTACGCCAGCATGAATGGTGAAGTAATCAACCCCTTGTTCTGCTTGCTCTACCAAGGTATCGCGGAACATTTCCCAGGTGAGATCTTCGGCAATGCCACCAGTTTTATCCAAAGCTTGATAAATTGGAACGGTGCCAATGGGTACAGGAGAATTGCGAATGATCCATTCGCGAGTTTCGTGAATATGTTTTCCGGTAGAGAGATCCATGATGGTGTCAGCACCCCAGCGAATCGACCACACCATTTTTTCAACCTCTTCATTGATGGAAGAGGTGACGGCAGAGTTGCCGAGATTGCCATTAATCTTGACGCGGAAATTGCGACCAATAATCATGGGCTCTAATTCTGGGTGATTAATATTGGCAGGAATAATGGCGCGTCCCGCAGCAATTTCTTGGCGTACAAACTCACCGGTGATGATTTCAGGCAAATTGGCGCCATAGCTTTTGCCAGGATGCTGCTTGAGCAATTGTTTGTATTCTGGATTCTTGCGTAGTTGCTCAAGACCCATGGATTCGCGCAGGGCGACGAACTCCATTTCGGGAGTCACAATTCCTTGGCGTGCGTAATGCATTTGACTCACATTGTGACCAGCCTTGGCGACCCGGGGTGCGCCAATATGGGCAAATCGCAGATGTTGGGTCTCTGTATCTTTTGAGCGTGCCACGCCATACTCAGAGCTTGGTCCGGCTAGTTGCTCAGTATCTTTGCGTTCATCAATCCATGCTGCGCGCAGTTTTGGTAAACCCTTCTCGAGATTGATGATGACTTCAGGATCGCTATAGGGTCCGGAAGTGTCATATACAGGGACAGGGGGGTTCGCTACTAAAGCGTCGCCTACGCGCGTGGCTTGTTGTTCAATCATGCGAATTGGCGCTTGAATATCTGGGCGCGATCCCTGCAAGTAGGTTTTACTGGAAGCGGGATAGGCAAATTTTTGACCGAAGTCGTGTTCTAGGCTTTTGAGGCTGGGAACGGTTGGTTTGGTTTTTGGTGTGGTGGTGCTCATGTCCATCTCCTGACTATTTTGTAGATGGACGAAACCGGGTGTCGGTCTGATGGAACTCCCCACGCCAGCATTACCTGGATCGGGTTATAGGGTCTTTCTCAGCGCCTCTCAGCATTGATCCGCTAAAGAGGGCACCCCTGTTTCATCCTTGGTCTCAATTTAACCACGAAATGGGGGTAGTGTTCCTGATGGCCGTCAAGAAGTGCTGCAGATTAGTTTTTGCTGTTGCGCAATATGAAGTCTGCTGTCACAAAGGCGGCATCTTGGGTGAATTCACCAGCCAAAATGCGGGCCGCTGCTTCATGTAGGGTAATTTCGATAAAGCCACTGACTTCACCGTCATGATTGGTAGGGATGAAGTGATCGGCTAGTTCAAGGTCGTACACATAGAGCTGTTCATCATGAAAACCGCGTTCATGACTAATACGGCGCATATGCATGCGACCAATTGGATTGAGGTTTTGGGCGACCTGAGGGGGGACGCCAGCCTCTTCCCACAGTTCTCGGCGCGCACACACTGAAGGAGTTTCATCCGCTGCAATGCCTCCAGCAGCCAGGTTATCTAACAAGCCGGGGTCAGTGGCTTTGTTTTGACTGCGGCGCCCCAGCCAGAGGGTGCCTTTTGAGGTAAATCCGTTGATATGGGTGGCCATGCTACGAAAGCCAAAAGTGCGAAAGGCGGCTCGCTCAAGGCGGAAGTATTCATGGCCATTGAGATCAATCCACGCAAATTCTTCATTGCGCCAACCTGGAATAAACCCGCCAACACGCATTCGCTTAGCAAGGATGGCCAAGCTGGCGCTGAGTTCAATCGGTTTGGCTGAGTCAATAGTGAGTCGATCGTAATCCAGATGCAGAAATGGGATGGGTTCTTGAGTGAGTGATGCGTGTAAATAGTTGGCAAATTCAGGGTTTAAATGACCAATAATTTGACCTTGGCCTTGAGTAGAGAGCCCCCCTAAAAAATAAATCGGCACGTAATCATGGGGTGCAGGGCGCGCCATGTTTTGAAGCATTTCCTCCAGGGCGGCTAAGGTGCTGGTATTGAGTATTTGCATGCGTTGAGTGTAAGAGAAATTAAAAATAAAAAATAAATTTTGTCAATCTGCAATGGAGAATAAATTGGTAGGAATTTACTGCTTAATATTTGAGCAAGCTAGGTGTCTCTATACAAATCGGTGACTTACGAAAACATTTGCGCATTTATCCACAAAAGCTGTGGATAAGTTTTTTGTTGAGGGTCTGCGCAAATTGAAAGGAGACGTGTTAAGGGGTGCTGAAATGGTCAGAGCATATTCTATTGATCTAAACCCAATTATCATCAGGCAATGAATTCCTCTGTCAAAATCCTGTCTTTATTGCTGCTATGTACAGTTAAGCTGGCGCATGCAGAATGGATGGAATACTACGACCCTGCACATCAAGGGACCGCTGTTACTTTTTCAACCAGCAGTATTAGGCGCTTGGATGAAGTTCACTATGCGGTAACCGTCTTTACGGATTATCCTGCCGTGCAGAATGCGGAAGTGAATAAGCAAAAAATTGAATACCTATCTAAATCAGAAACACAGTTCTTTGGATGCGAAACCCAAGATTTTGCCCTAGGCGCTTATGAGTTGTACCGGGATCGCGATGCACTGGGGCCTAAAACGATAGTTCCACAAAAGGAGCTCGTGTGGCATCCGATTGCTCCAGGAACGTTGCAGATGGAGTTTTTAAAGAAATTTTGTCTGCGGCGCTAAGTTGCTTGCTGGTCCCGCCGACAGGAATCGAACCTGTATCCCACGCTTAGGAGGCATGTGCACTATCCATTGTGCTACGGCGAGTTATTAAAGACTGAAGGCTTACCACCCACATAGAGCCCAGGCTTGACTGGCGATTGCATACAGCATATCGGGTGCCAAGTAGCTCAAAAAGATTCCCATTAGTGCGCTTGCAAACAGCGCAATCAAGCACCACTGTAAAACCGATATCTTGCGATGGTGTGCTGCGTTTGGTTTCATGGATGGCGTTCTTAAGCAGTCAGTGGCATTGTACTGAGGAATAGGTTGGGGCGGCCGACTTGCTTATGCTGTTGCGGGATGGGGGTGTCTGCTAAGGGCGCGTTCTTTAATCGGTAGATTTAAGGCAAATGCCAAGATGCCCAAGGCAATGGAAATTTGCCAAACCAAGGCATATGAGCCGGTTTGATCAAAAATGTAACCACCAAAGTATGCGCCACAAAAACTGCCTAATTGGTGAGAAAAGAAGGCGATGCCCGATAGCATTGACAGGTGTTTTACCCCAAAGATTTGCGCCACGATGCCATTAGTCAGGGGGATGGTGGCAAGCCACAGAAAGCCCATGATCGAAGCAAACACATACGTGCTGGTAGGCGTCAGAGGAAGGGTAATAAAAGCAAGGATGATGATTGATCGACTCAGATAGATTCCTGCCAATAGGTAACGCTTAGGAATGCGTTGCGCCAACATGCCGGCGCTATAGGTGCCAAAAATATTAAACAAACCAATTAATGCTAGGGCTGTGGTTGCTACGGTAGGGGCACCCACTGCAGGATAGGTTTGGGAAAGATCCTTGAGATATGGCGCCAGATGGACTGCGATGAAGACAACCTGAAAGCCGCACACAAAATACCCAAGGGTCAGTAGTCGAAAGCTGGGATTTTGCAGGGCTTCTTTAAGCGCCTCACTAATTGATTGTTCATGGGCATTGGGTACATAAACACTTGATTTTTCACGCAACATGAATGCCGTTGGAATCATGAGGCTGGCCATTAGAGCCAAAAGCAGTAGGGCGTTTTGGGTGCCAAAATGGCTGAGTAGACTTTGCTCGGTCGGAATCATTAAAAACTGGCCAAAAGATCCTGCGGCTGCGGTAATACCCATAGCCCAGACACGTTTTTCTGCTGAGATATTCCGACCCAGGATGCCGTAAACCACGCTATAGGTAGTTGCGGTTTGGGCTAAGCCAATGAGCAAGCCTCCGGCAATCGTAAAGTTGAGCGTGTCAGTCGAGAGCGCCATACCGATTAAGCCCAGGGCATACAAAATGCCACCGGCAACCATAATCTTTAAGGCTCCATAACGATCTGCTATCGCACCGGTAATAGGTTGAACTGCTCCCCACACCACATTTTGCAGGGCAATTGTGAGGGCGAAGGTTTCTCGTCCCCAGCCATTGGCGATGGTGATTGGAAGATTAAATAGGCCAAAGCCGTGGCGAATACCCATTGATAAGGTGACCATGAGGCCGCCAAAAATCAGCACATGCTGGAGGGATAGTGGGCGATTCTTGCTTGTCATGAGGCGAAGGTTAGGTGGTAGTTGCTAGCAATGGGTGGCAGCACTAGATGATGCCATTTTGATGTAAAGCGGCTATAGCTGATGCATCGAGCTTTAAACGCTCGCGCAAAATAGTGTCAGTATGCTCCCCTAAAGTTGGTGGCGCTAAACGGATTTCAGTGGGGGTTTGCGTCATATGAATGGGGCTGGCAACGAGCTTCATTTGTCCTGCGGTGGGATGGGGCACTTCCACCTGTAGACCCCGTGCCTTGACTTGGTCGTTTTCAAAGACTTCCTTGAGGTTATTGATTGGGCCGGCCGGAACCTTGGCCTGCTCTAGCAGGGAGAGCCATTCCCGCTTGGTTTTCTTACGCGTCATCGTTTCTAGTAGTGGAATCAGTACCTGACGATGTTCAACGCGCAAGGGGTTGGTGCAAAAGCGCGGATCTTCTGCTAATTCAGGCTCTTCTCCTGCCTGGACAAATTGCTTAAACTGCTTGTCATTCCCGGCCGCCACAATAATCCAGCCATCAGCAGTGGGGAAGGTTTGATAGGGCACAATGATGGGAGAGGCATTTCCCCAGCGCTGCGGAATCGTTTGGGTGCAAAGATAGGCGCTCGCTACATTGGCCATCACAGCTACTTGTGTATCCAGCAGGGCCATATCAATGTATTGACCTTCGCCAGTGCGATCCCGATGAATGACTGCCGCCAAAATAGCACTAGAAGCATACATTCCGGTAAATAGATCGGCGATGGCTACCCCGGCTTTTTGAGGGCTTGCGTTTGGAACCCCATCCGCCTCCCCGGTGACGCTCATAAATCCACCCATGCCTTGCGCAAGGTAGTCATATCCTGCCTGGTGGGCATAAGGCCCAGTTTGACCAAATCCAGTGATCGAGCAGTAGATGAGTCGAGGCTGGAGTTGCTTGAGGCTGGCGTAATCTAATCCATAGCGTGCCAAGTCGCCTACTTTGTAGTTTTCAATGACTACATCAGACTCTTTTGTGAGCTCTCGGATGATGTTTTGCCCCTCTGGAGTGCTAATGTCGACCGTGATAGAGCGTTTATTGCGGTTTACGCAGATGAAATAGGCGGTTTCAGTGGTGTCTTGACCCTGGGCATTGCGTGCGAAGGGGGGTCCCCACTGGCGCGTTTCATCGCCGCTGCCGGGGCGCTCAACTTTGATGACATCTGCGCCTAGATCGGCTAGATTTTGGGTGCACCATGGCCCGGCAAGCACTCTGCTAAGGTCTAATACGCGAATATGACTTAAGGCTCCCATAGGCTGATTTTGGCATGAACGAAGGGGTCATTTGGGAAAAATTCCAGCTTGAGGTCAGACATGACTACAATTTCCGCGCATGGCTACCCGTAAAACCTCTGAATATAGTGAATCATCGATTCAAGTCCTCAAAGGACTAGAACCAGTCCGACAACGGCCTGGCATGTATACCCGCACAGATAATCCCTTGCACATCATTCAGGAAGTGCTCGATAACGCTTCTGATGAGGCCTTAGGGGGCTTTGGCAAGCAGATTATCGTGACGATGCACACCGATGGCAGTGTGAGTGTGGAGGATGATGGGCGCGGTATCCCGGTCGGCATGCACCCTACAGAGAAGCTTCCCGTAGTAGAAATCGTTTTTACCCAGCTTCATGCAGGCGGTAAATTTGAAAAAGGCACCGGAGGGGCTTACGCTTTCTCGGGCGGTCTACACGGGGTAGGGGTATCGGTCACCAATGCCTTATCGAAGCGCCTAGAGGTCACAGTGTGGCGTGATGGCCAGGTCTCTACATTGACCTTTGCTGATGGCGTAGTCATTGAAAAACTCAAAAGCAAGGCAGCTAGCAAGGACGATAAATCCCATGGAACGCGCGTGCGTGCGTGGCCAGACGGTAAATATTTTGATAGCTCGGCAATTCCGATGCCAGAGCTGATTCGTTTATTGCGCTCTAAGGCTGTGTTGTTGCCGGGCGTAAAAGTCACGCTGATTCAAGAAAAATCTGGAGAAAGTCAGACGTGGCAGTACGCTCAGGGCTTGCGTGGCTATTTAACGGAAGCGATTGCTCAAGCAGGCCATGGTCCAGAAGTGATCCCTCCATTTGAAGGTGAGCGTTATGCCACTGGGAGCGGGGAGGAGGATTCCTTTGCCGAGGGAGAAGGTGCTGCTTGGGTGGTTACTTGGACTGAAGACGGCGCTCCTGTGCGAGAAAGCTATGTGAACCTGATTCCTACTCCGGCAGGGGGTACTCATGAGAGTGGTTTGCGCGAAGGATTATTTAATGCCGTAAAAGGCTTTATTGAAATGCATGCTTTGCAGCCTAAGGGTGTGAAGTTGATGCCAGAAGACGTTTTTGCACGCGCCTCCTTTATTTTGTCTGCCAAGGTACTGGATCCTCAGTTTCAAGGGCAGATTAAGGAACGCCTCAATTCACGCGATGCGGTAAGGTTGGTATCGGGTTATGCAAAATCGGCCCTGGAGCTTTGGCTTAATGAGCACGTCGACTATGGTCGTAAATTGGCCGATTTGGTAATTAAGCAAGCCCAAGCAAGAACTCGTGCAGGACAAAAAGTCGAGAAGAAAAAATCGTCTGGCGTTGCCGTATTGCCGGGCAAGTTAACTGATTGCGAGAGTCAGGACACTAGCCTGAATGAGATTTTCCTCGTCGAAGGAGATTCGGCTGGGGGTTCTGCGAAGATGGGTCGCAATAAAGAGTATCAAGCTATTTTGCCTCTACGCGGCAAGGTTCTAAATACTTGGGAGGCAGAGCGGGATCGCCTCTTTGCAAACAACGAAGTGCATGACATCGCAGTAGCGATTGGCGTGGATCCTCATGGTGCGAATGACAGCCCTGATTTATCAAATTTACGCTATGGCAAGATTTGTATTCTGTCCGATGCGGACGTTGATGGGGCGCATATTCAGGTATTGCTACTCACCCTGTTTTATAAGCATTTCCCCAAATTGATTGATTTGGGGCATGTTTATATTTCACGACCCCCTTTGTTTAGGGTAGATGCACCTGCGCGCGGCAAAAAACCTGCGCAAAAGATTTATGCGCTCGATGCCAGTGAGTTGCAAGCAATTGAAGATAAGTTACGCAAGGATGGCGTTAAAGAGTCCGCTTGGCAAATTTCCCGTTTTAAGGGTCTAGGTGAGATGAGTGCTGAGCAATTGTGGGACACCACTTTAAATCCGGATACTCGACGCTTATTGCCAGTAACCCTTGGTGGTTGGACTGAAGATGAGACGATTAAAACCATGGATATGCTGATGGGCAAATCCGAATCAAGCGCCCGCCGTGATTGGCTTGAAGAGCGTGGCAACGAAGTAGAGGCAGATATCTAATGACAACTAAAAAGACTCCGAGTGAGATTGCCGCAGCAGAGCAAGCCGATTTATTTTCTGGGGCTCTTGAGGTGGCAAGCGAAGTAATTGCTCCAGAAGCTTCAGCAGGCAGCCCTGGCGAGCCGCATGATCCCAGGTTGGTTGATTTAAATGAGGATGGTAAAGATAGCTTGACGCTTGCGGTATATGCAGAACGAGCCTATCTGGATTACGCGATTAGCGTTGTTAAGGGCCGCGCATTGCCGGATGTGGCCGATGGGCAGAAACCTGTACAGCGGCGCATTTTGTTCTCGATGAGCGAGATGGGTTTACGCGCAGATGCTAAGCCAGTCAAAAGTGCGCGAGTTGTCGGGGATGTTTTGGGTAAGTTTCATCCTCATGGAGATCAATCGGCATATGATGCTTTGGTGCGCTTAGCTCAAAGTTTTTCGCTGCGCTACCCACTGATCGATGGTCAAGGAAACTTTGGCTCACGAGACGGTGATGGCGCTGCGGCAATGCGCTATACCGAGGCACGCTTAACCAAAATCGCGAGTCTCTTGTTAAGTGAGATTGACGAGGGGACTGTTGATTTCGCACCCAACTACGATGGTTCATTTCAAGAGCCAAAGTTATTGCCAGCCCGGCTACCATTTGTTTTGTTAAATGGTGCTTCGGGTATTGCCGTGGGTATGGCCACTGAAATTCCATCCCATAATTTACGGGAAGTGGCTTCTGCTGCGATTGCATTGATGAAGTCGCCGAAAATGACGACGCCTGAACTTTTGGAGATCATGCCTGGCCCTGATTACCCGGGCGGTGGTCAGATTATTTCCTCGTCTACTGAAATTGCGCAGATTTATGAAACAGGTCGCGGCAGCGTTAAGGTGCGGGCACGTTGGTCTGTTGAAGAATTGGCGCGGGGGCAGTGGCAAATTGTGGTTAATGAGTTGCCACCAGCCACTTCATCGCAACGCGTCTTGCAGGAGATTGAGGAAATTACCAATCCCAAAGTGAAGGTTGGTAAGAAGACCTTAACTCCAGAGCAAAATAATCTCAAATCCACCATCCTCAATGTTTTGGATGGTGTGCGTGATGAATCGAGCAAGGATGCGGCAGTTCGTTTGGTGTTTGAGCCTAAGAGCAAGAATATTGATGTTAATGAATTCATCAATCTACTGTTGGCGCATACCTCCTTGGAGTCAAATGCGCCAATGAATTTGGTGATGATTGGTAATGATGGCAGACCGCGTCAAAAGGGCTTAAAAGAAATTTTGACTGAGTGGATCGCCTTCCGGGTGGGAACGGTAACGCGCCGTACCCAATATCGCTTGGGTAAGGTTAAGGATCGTATGCATATTTTGGAAGGGCGTCTCACCGTTCTTCTAAATATTGATAAGGTCATTAAGATCATTCGCAATAGTGATGAGCCTAAAGCGGATTTAATTAAAGAATTTAAGTTAAGCGATCGTCAAGCAGAAGATATTTTAGATATCCGCTTGCGTCAATTAGCTCGTCTTGAAGGAATCAAGATTGAGCAAGAGTTGAAAGAATTAAAGGCCGAGCGTGATGACTTAGAGAGCTTGCTCCAAAGCGATGCGGTTTTGCGTAAGCGCATCATTAAAGAAATCGAAGGTGATCTGAAGGAGTATGGAGATGATCGACGTACTTTGATTCAGGAAGATAAACGCGCTGTAGCTGAGACGAAAGTGATTGATGAGCCGGTCACGGTGATTGTTTCTCAAAAAGGATGGGTGCGCGTACGACAAGGTCATGAGCATGATGCTACGCAGTTTGGCTTTAAGGCGGGCGATGCTCTTTATGCCACTTTTGAATGCCGCACGGTTGATGTGATACAGGGCTTTGGGAGTGATGGTCGTGTCTACACTGTTCCCGTTAGTGAGTTGCCTGGTGCGCGTGGCGATGGATCGCCGTTAACGAGCTTTGTGAATCTTGCTGCCGGTTCCCAGATGGTTGCTTACTATGCTGGCCAGCCAGATGATTTAGTGCTTATTTCGACGCGTGCTGGAAATGGCTTTTTAGCTAACGTTGCCGATATGACTACGCGTAATAAAGCGGGCAAATCATTTGTGGGTATTGATAGCAAATTCCCGGGTGGCGATGCACCTCTTGGTGCAGCAAAAGTGTCGGTTGGTATGAAGCAGGTTGCCTGCTTATCGGAGTCTGCTAAGTTATTGGTATTCCCGCTCGATGAACTTAAGCGTTTGCCAACCGGTGGCAAAGGCGTTATTTTGATGGGCTTGGACGATAAAGAAAAGTTGGCGTCTGCTATTGCAGTAGGTCCTGAAGGAGCAACATATTCTGGGGCTGGCCGCGCTGGCAAACCAACTGAGTTAAATCTGGATGCTAAAACCTTAAAAAGCTTTGCCGGTAATCGTGCTCGCAAAGGGCATTTCGTAGAGCCCCGCCTGAAGGATGGAAAGTTGAAGGCAAATTAAGCCATTTATTTTCCTAGCATCATTAAAAAATCCCGACTAAATGGTCGGGATTTTGACTATCTGCAGGGCAGATTCATATCGTGGCATGGCTGGTGATTACATTAGATTTCAGCAATCAATTCAATTTCTACGCAGGCTCCTAAGGGAATTTGCGCTACCCCAAAGGCACTGCGCGCATGTTTGCCAGACTCGCCAAAAACTTCAAACAGTAATTCTGAGCAGCCGTTGATGACCAAATGTTGTTCGGTATAGTCGCTGGTGGAATTGACTAGGCCCATGACCTTGACGATGCGTTTGACTTTGTCGAGTGAACCAAGGTGCTGTTGCAGAGTTGATAGCAAATCGATGGCAATAGAGCGCGCCGCTTCTTTTCCGGTTGCCGTATCCATGTCTAAGCCCAATTTCCCAACCCAGGGTTTGCCGTCGCGTTTGGCGATGTGACCAGATAAAAAAACCATATCTCCTGATGTGGCTGCCATGACGTAGGCGGCTGCAGGAGGGCCTGGAGGGGGAAGGTCAATGCCTAGGGTTTTTAGGCGGTCGGCGATAGTGGATGTGCTCATAGTGGTATCGATGGTGAATGTAAAAAAGATTGAAAAATGCAGTAATGCACCCTAACTGGGTTAAATCTTACTTGGAAAGTTGGCGCATCGCATTTTCTAGCCCATTCAAAGTCACGGGATACATGCGGTCTTTTACAAGGTCGCGCATGATGTCAATAGACTGACGGTATTGCCAGACACTTTCTGGTTCAGGGTTGAGCCAAACAAAATGTGGAAAATGCTCTAGTAGTCGGTTCATCCAGGTGGCCCCAGATTCTGCATTGTTGTATTCCACCGAACCGTGGGGGCCCAATATCTCATAGGGAGACATTGTGGCATCTCCTACAAAAATTAATTTGTAGTCTGGCCCATATTTATTAATGACCTCTTGCGTGGGTGTGACTTGATCACGTCGCCGTCGATTGCTTTGCCAGAGGTAGTCGTATACACAATTATGGAAATAGTAATGCTCTAAGTGTTTAAATTCGGTTTTAGCAGCAGAAAATAATTCGTCAATTTGCTTGATGTGATCGTCCATTGAGCCGCCGACATCGAGCAACAACAGGACCTTGACTTGATTATGACGCTCAGGTCGCATCTGAATATCGAGCATGCCAGCATTCGCTGCCGTAGAGTGAATGGTTTTTTCTAAATCAAGCTCTAGGGCTGATCCTTCTCTAGCAAATCGGCGTAGGCGTCGCAAGGCCATTTTGATATTGCGAGTCCCTAATGCAAGGTCGCTATCGTAGTCTTTAAATTCTCGTGCTTCCCACACTTTAATTGCCGTGCGATTGCCGGCGCTTTCACCGCCAATGCGAATACCTTCTGGGTGATAACCGCTGTGACCAAAAGGTGAGGAGCCGCCAGCGCCAATCCATTTATTGCCGCCGCCGTGCCATTCTTTTTGTTCCTTGAGAAGTTCCTCTAGGCGTTTTTTGAGAGCGTCGGGACCACCCAATTTCTGCAGGGCTGCTTTTTCTTCTGCACTTAATACGCGCTGAAGTTTTTTCTCTAGCCATTCAAGTGGAATTTCTGGTTGAAGCCCTATGATTTTTTCAACCCTATGAAAGTAGGCGCCAAAGACTTGATCAAAGCGATCAAAATGCTGCTCGTCTTTAACGAGCGTCATCCGGGCCAATTGGTAAAAAGAATCAATGGACGGCTCAATGACCCCCGTTTTGAGTGCTTCAAGCAGGGTTAAAAATTCTCGCACTGAAACCGGCACATTAGCCTCTTTCAGATTAAGGAAAAACTGAATCAGCATAGTTGGCTGATGCTGTTAGCGATGCTTCTGATTCATTTGTACCAAGCGCTCAAACAGGTGAATATCCTGTTCATTTTTTAAGAGTGCACCATGAAGTGGGGGTACCAGAATGTTGTCATCACCACTATGCAATGCTTCTAGTGGAATATCCTCGGCTAACAGGAGTTTTAGCCAGTCGATGAACTCGGAGGTAGAGGGCTTCTTCTTTAAGCCGGGTAGTGCGCGCATTTGATAAAAGGACTTTAGTGCCGCATCCAGTAGATCTCGTTTAATGTGTGGGTGGTGGACATCGACAATGTGCTGCATGGTTTTGGCATCTGGAAACGAAATGTAATGAAAGAAGCAGCGACGCAAGAAAGCATCCGGTAGTTCTTTTTCATTATTCGAGGTGATGATGACTAAGGGGCGATGCTTGGCTTGTATTAATTCGCGTGTTTCATAGACGTAAAACTCCATTCGATCAATTTCCCGCAATAAATCATTGGGGAACTCAATATCGGCCTTATCAATTTCATCGATTAATAGGACGACGGGATGATCAGCTTCAAAAGCTTGCCAGAGAACTCCCTTGACGATGTAGTTGCGAATATCGTTTACCTTTTCATCACCTAATTGTGAGTCGCGCAGGCGGCTCACGGCATCGTACTCATATAAGCCTTGTTGAGCTTTTGTTGTCGATTTAATATGCCACTGAAGGAGTGGCATGCCGAGGGAGGCTGAG
>Ga0316227_1003481_pt1 | contig 12683 bp, 8 predicted proteins | sample TBH18019metaG_FD_206012 | JGI IMG/M metagenome (GOLD analysis project Ga0316227, IMG submission 206012) | Freshwater microbial communities from Trout Bog Lake, Wisconsin, USA - TBH18019 | ecosystem: Environmental > Aquatic > Freshwater > Lake > Hypolimnion/Profundal zone | place: USA: Wisconsin... | reverse complement strand
ATTCTAAGCCAAGAAGATGCATCCCAAGGTCTAACGGGGGCAATTGTCCGAAAAAGTCACCTTCTCCGGCATCACGGCACCGGGTTCGGCCCTTACTGTGGGGCGGACAATTCATGGTTCTTCTGCGTTCCAAGCTGCTTCAATGCAGCCTTGGATATTCAGCAGACACTAAGGGCAATTCATCGGCGCGATCGCTGCAATCGTTCTAAAGACGGCGAACAGTGCCCCGAGTGTAGCAAGGTGATCGCGCACGTGACCAAAAATCGGTGTGGCCCTTGTGGAACTTGCGATGCTTGTGAAGCTGGTAGGCCATGCCCGAATATCAAGCAGTGCGAGTTCTGTCCTCGTTGTGGAAAATGCCACAAATGCCGATACTGCCCAGAATGTTCCCGGCATGAAGTCTTAGAATGGACGCAAGGCTCGACATTTAACTTCACCAGAGGGGACACATTATATGATTCCACATTCGCTTATCAAGGCGATTGGAACGCTGTCCTTACCAAGTTTAGAAACTGCATTGAGGTAATTGAAGCTTCACCTGCGGTTCCTGGAAGGCTACCACCCAAAGGCCCTGCTAAATCCGATCAATCGCGTTCACGCTACCCCGGTAAATTGAGTTTCAAGCTTTACATTCACAACGTTGACGAGCAAAGAATTTCTGCTTGTGGAATCTACACCGTCTCTCAGGACGAGTTTATCCGGCTCTTGATTTCGGGGAAGAATTCACATTGCAATCTCACGTTGACACGCACGCACGCTAACGTAGGAACTCTACTCTGATTGGTTTCCATCATGGCGAAAACTTTTCACAAGCCCAACGTATGAGCACATGGACCCTAATCGATACAGAAACAGACGGTTTCAATAGCCCGATCCACGTCATCGACATTGCCGCACAGAAATTCGAAGGACTCGAACCCGTCGGAAAACCCTTCCAAGCCTTTCTAGACCATAATATCACAATCCCCGCTGAAGCTACTGCGGTTCACGGTTACACGACCTCGTTCATATCAAAGCATGGGCGTCCTCCGGGGTCTGTTTATAAGGAGCTACGAGCCTTCGTAGCCGGAGACCCGGTATCGTCTCATTACATCCCATTTGACTGGAACCGCACATTAATTCCAGAACTGATCCGATTGAAAGAACCTCTTTTCGGCCAAAGAGGCTTCTGCACTTTGGCGCTGGCGCGTAGAACCCTCCCAGAACACCCCTCTCATAAGTTAGACCTTTTGAGGGACTTCTATGGGCTGGCATGTTCTCGCCCCCACTCGGCTTTGGGTGATGTCGAATCAGTTGTGGATCTCCTCACTCGAATTATTTTTCCACGGCTCGCTTCAATTGGGTTTGATTCGCTTGAAAAAGTTCAAGAATTCTTGTGTCTCCAGCCGCTGCTTCGGTGCAAGAGCCTGATCTTAGGACTAGACTACGAGGAAGAGCGCCGAAGAATCATCGAATCGAAAGAAGAAAAACGTCGGTTTGAGAAATTCCTAACAGATGTAACGTGTGGACTATATCCGATCCCGTCATTGATAATCGACTACAACTTAATCGAAGAGGAACCTGCCATTCAGTTTGAGGGGAAACGCTTCCTCTTCACTGGAAAAATGGCCTGGGGATCGAGAGCAACAGCAGCGACGATAATACAGGAACGCGGTGGAATGGTGTCAGATTCGAACACAATATCTCGCGAACTTGACTACCTGGTCCTTGGTGAAGATGCCGAAAAAGGGTGGACCGCACTACTCAACGGAGGAAAATTGACCCAAGCTTTCCTGAAGCGAGTAAAGGATCCCACCCTGCCCCTTCGCATAGTCCGGGAGGAGGATTTCATCGCAGCCCTTTTGAATTCAATGAATACCACCCTCGACCAGATCCAACAACTCGAAGCCCGTATCCAACAACTCCGAAGCCAACAGCACCAGGAGCTAAAGGATGCCCTTGCAGCTGCCCGTAAGACCGTTGCTGACCTTGAGGCACAGATAGCAGCCGTTACGGGTGGGCAGGCACCTGTTGCCCCTACGCGCGCCAGGATGACTTCTGAAGAAGTGAGAAGCCGTATCCTGAAAGCACTGGCAGCAGCACCGGAAGGGTTAGGGCAGAAGGCCATTGCCGATCAGACAGGCGTGGGTTATCAGACCGTCATTGCCTTCATGAGGGCTAACGGCACAGAGCTTCAAGACCACCGGGGCTTTGAAGACGATGCGATAGTCGCTTCAAAGATGGATGCGTAATGAAGTGAAACTCCGTCACGAGGAAAATATCCATCATCTGTTATGAGCGAAATCAAATTCAAATGTCCGAACTGTGAAGGGCATATCAGCGCCGATGAAAGTTTCGTCGATGCTCTTGTTCAATGCCCTCATTGTGCAGAAAAGATCACAATGATTCCACTTCTCCAGCGCAAAGGAGAGGAGATTTCGAAAAAGAATAGTGAGAATCAGCAGCCATGCTCCTTATGCGCTGCATCGGAGGAGGCCGGCTTCGATTCCTGTAGTTGCTGTGGTCGATCACTGCGGCCAGCAGCAAAATCCGCTCGCATGAAGGCTCCACACATGACACGAGAATCCAAAGACAGCGTTTTCTGGTTGGTGTCGCTGGGAATTGTTGGTTTATTGGTTACTGTATGCATCAAACACAGCGTGCCGTGGTGGTTATGGATTCCTGGCATACTTATTGTGATCGCTATCATGCAAATATTTTTGGAAGATGTCTGCTACACACCGGAGCAAAGGGCAGAAGCAAAGAAGGAAAGAAATAAAAAGGCTGAAAATGGCAATCCCACCGTCCAGTCAGGTTCAGAAAGGACAGAAGCAAAGACGGAAAGGAGGGAAAAGAGTGAAAAAGGTGATCTTTCCGTTCAGTCAGGTTCACATTTGACGGAGGTTGTAAAGAGGGTGCCGTTTGCAAAGTTGTTGCCTGAGTTGAAACAACTGCTCGCGGAAACGAGCATGTCGATATCGGCAGACAGTGTGTTTCAAAGCGTTCTTGACCAAAATTGGTTGTTTCGAAAAGGCGGGCCTGCGGCGCACCTGAATGTTGATAAATTAGCAGTTATGGGCATGATTACAAACAATCTCACATTGTCTTGCGCAAAATGTAATACAGTCTATCAGCCGCGTTCCGTGCAGGGTGGATTTGCCGACGGAACTTTCTCAGCGAACGGTAAAGAGTTCACGCTATCGACTGTGACGTATTGCCCGTTCTGCAAAGACGCGTCAGTTGATATTCGCGTTAAGAAAAGTGAGAAACTCGTTTTTCCTGATAGTTATCGGCCTCAGGGTTTAGGTCAAAGTAAACAGGCAGGACCGGCGCGACACAAGCTCTCTACACACGTTACAGAATGCAAAAACTATGAATGCCCGCAATGTGGCGCTGTGCTTCAGAAACCTAGTCTTGGGATTACGATATTTCCTGGACAAGATTTACGTCTAATACTTGGATTTGCCACATGCCCAGCTTGCAAAGGTCAATTTAGCATTTCGGATGTTTACGGCGGAAAATATGACATTGCTGGTATTCCACCGCATACCTCACGAGATTCTAAGGCATGCTCCAACTGTAGGCGGAGTATCTGGCCTAGTTCCCATTTTGATATGAGTTCCCAAGCTAGCCAGGAAGCTGCATTCCTTGGTGGACTTGGTGTAAAGTGCTCATCGTGCGGGACACTATATTGTTCCTCCTGTTTATCTACTGCTGCGCAGCATCCGGCAACTGGTGGGCGTGCTTGTCCAACATGTGGTGGAGCGATAGCAATGTGGCATGATTAGGCAATTACCATCGTGGTTGGCATTTTTTGTATCAGGAAGACTGACGCGGGGACTCAACGGAGGGGCCTCCTGTAGAGCAGCTGTTATATACTTAATTCGGAAGGGAATGACCGGACAATATCGAAATCAGGGGGCACATCAAAGCGGCGACTAGCCCGGAAGCCTCGTGGGTTCCCTCGAAATAGAAGGGCTGCCAAGCAGGATCCCAAAGAATTGCCGGAAAGCCTGCGCTCGGTTCCCTAGTTTCCTAGATTCAACGTACGATCTGAAGGCTAAAAGAAAAGGGTCTACAGAACCGGATGAACCGGCGCTGTAAGCCCTTCCCTTTTTCTTTCTGATCCGATCGATTCCGCCCAAACGCCAGCCCGACGTGTGAATCCATTAGAGCGTGGAGGGCCTCGGTTTTCTTCGGGAGGTAATCCAGGTCGCCCTCCTTCATCGCCTCGGTGAAGGCGTTGAAGAGGGACCAGACATTTCTCTGCTCGAAGGCATCATGTCGGGGTTCCCGCCATTCCTTGAGGATGGTGGGGACCATGCGTGTTGAGCCGGCACCCACAATGCCCAGCCCAGTTGATGGAGGAGGGGGGCTTGGGTTGGCTTGGGTTGGCTCGAAAGAAAACCAGCCTGATCGAAGACCTCGCCCCAGGATTACGAGTTGGCCGAGAATAGGTTGGCGCCGGACGACAATGGCTGCGGTTGTCTCCTTGTCAGAACGTCGCGAACCTGACAGCCTTGGGGCACTCCTATGTCCGTCGAAAGCAAGCCCCTATTCCAGCCGGAGGTCATCCGCCAGCAGATGCGCTCGTTCGTGCTCCCGGAATCCGTCGCGGGCTCCTTGGCGCGATTGAAGCACTGGGCTGATTTTATTTTGTCGGGGCGTGCAGACGCGTTCAAGGAAACCGAGATTCTCCCCGGATTTATTGGCGACATTTTCGAAAACCTCCTGGGGTATTCCGGCCCCGCCGGTGCGAGCGATTGCTTTACGTTGTCCCGTGAAACCCACGTCGAAGTGGACGGCGAGTTTGCCGACGCAGCCCTCGGTCGCTTTGGTCCCGACGGGAAGAAATTCATCGTCGCGCTCGAAGGCAAAGGCACACGCGACCCGCTGGACCGTCCATTTGGCGGGCGGCGCATGTCGGCGGTCGACCAAGCCTATCGCTACGCCATCAATCTTCAGTGCGACTGGATCGTTGTCACCTCGATGAGGGAGACGCGGCTGTATTACAAAGGCTCAAACCAGCAGACGTACGAGCGCTTCGAGACCGTGCGGCTGGCCGGCGACCCCGCCCTGCTCCGGCGCTTTGTCTTTCTCCTCGGCGCGGCGCGCGTCGTCCCTGACCATGGGGAGTGTCATCTGTACGCGTTGATGCGGGAGTCCGAGACCGTCGGACGCGAACTCACCAATCAGTTTTACACCCACTACGCGAATCTCCGGCAACAGGTGTTTGCACGGTTGCGCACTGAAAACGCCGGCGTCCCCGCTCCGGAGATTCTCCGTTGCACGCAGAAACTCCTGGACCGGGTTCTCTTCTGCGCCTTCTGCGAACATCGCGGTCTGCTCCCACCCGAAACCGTGGGGAACGCTTTCACGCATCGCGATCCCTACAATCCGCGGCCAGTCTGGGAGAATTTTCGAGGGCTGTTCCGGGCAGTCGATGTCGGGAACGCCGGGCTGAAGATCCCCGCCTATAACGGCGGCCTGTTCGCGCTCGATGCCGGCCTCGACACGCTCATCGTACCAGACGATGTGTGCGCACTGTTTCGTAATCTTGCCGGGTACGATTACCGGCCCGCGCGCGAGGCGCTCGAAGCCGATGACGCCACGGAAAACCGCTCGGTCATCGACGTGGACATCCTTGGCCACATTTTCGAGCAATCCATCACCGACCTGGAGCGCATCCGGCAGGACCTGGAAAGCGGCGTTGAGCCCGTCAACGAGGCGCAGGTGAAGAGCCGGCGGAAAAAGGACGGCGCATTCTACACTCCGGCGTTCATCACGCGCTACATCGTCGAGCAAACCCTCGGGGCCGTGGTGCGCGTTCGTTTCGAGGCGTTGCGCCGACAGCACGAGGCGGAAGCGACCGCGACCGCTCGAAAAGTGCTGGCCGATCCAAAAGTGTACGACATCCGCACGCTCAACGAACCGCAACGCAAGGCGCTCGTGCATTTTTGGGAAGCGTGGCAGGATGTGCTCCAGGGGCTGCGCATTCTCGATCCCGCGTGCGGCAGTGGCGCTTTTCTCATCGAGGCGTTCGATCAACTCCATGCGCTTTACGAAGCCTCCAATGCCCGGCTTGAAGAACTGCGAGGGCAGCGCACCCTGTTCGATCTCGACCGCCAGATTCTCCAGCACAATCTTTATGGCGTCGACATCAACGTAGAAGCCGTCCAGATCTGCCAACTTAGCCTGTGGATCAAAACCGCTGCGCGCGGTAAGGCGCTGACCAGTCTTGACCACACCATCCGGGAGGGAAACAGTGTCGTGAGCGCCCCCTCGGTGCATCCGAAAGCTTTCAACTGGCAAGCGGCGTTTCCTGAAGTCTTCGCCCAGGGCGGGTTCGATGTCGTTGTGGGCAATCCGCCCTACATCCGGCAGGAATGGATTGCCCCTTTCAAGCCCTACTGGGAAAGCCGTTTCCGCAGCTATCACGGGGTTGCGGACATCTTCGTCTATTTTTTCGAGCAAGGCCTCGAACTTCTCCGCCCTGGCGGCCAACTGGCTTTCATTACCTCAGGAAGCTGGGTGCGCGGAAACTTCGGCGCACCCCTGCGGCAGTTCCTCGCGGCGAATGCACGCATGGTTTCGATGGTGGACTTTGGCGAGTTCCAACCCTTTGAAGACGCGGAGATGATCCGGCCCACTATCACTGTCATCGCCAAAGAACCTTCCGGCGGCGAGATGCGCCTGTTCAAGTGGCTGACGAGCGGGCGACCGCCGGAAACGTTGTCGGAGGAAATCGCGTCTGCGCCAACAGTTTGCGCGTCTCGGTTCGATAGCGAGAATTGGGAGTTAGAACCCGATAACGTCATGGCGTTGCGCGAAAAGCTATCGTCAAGGGGAACGGCACTCGGGCTTCTTCCTGGCATCGCTATCTATCGGGGCGTCTTGTCTGGCTTGACCGAAGCCTTTGTAATCAATAGCGCTGACCGCGAAAAGCTCGTCATTAGCGATCCGCGAAGCGCAGAAATCATCAAGTCATTCGTGCAAGGAACCCACCTGCGTCCGTGGTACGTTGAAGAGTCTTCGGATTACCTGATTTTTACGCGTCGTGGTGTCCAGATCGATGATTACCCGGCTGTTCGTGATTACCTCGCTCAATTCCGCCGACAGCTTGAGCCCAAGCCCGCGGATTGGGCTGATGATCGGAAATGGCCCGGAAGAAAGTCGGGATCGTACGCTTGGTATGAGCTTCAGGATACGGTGGATTATTGGCAGGCGTTTGAACAGCCGAAGATCGTCTGGCCTGACATCAGTAAATTGCCGCGATTCAGCATGGATATCGAATGCCGCTACCTCGGCAATACGGGCTATCTGATCCCCAATGCAGACCATTATTTGCTCGGCATTCTTTCATCGTGGGCGACGTGGTTTTTTATTAGCAAAACGGCCCAGCCGCTTCGTCTGCGCGGAGATCGTTGGCAGTATCGGCTCTTCACGCAATCGATGGAAAATGTCCCCATTCCAGACGCGCCGAATCCGGAGCGGCAGGCCATCGCAGACCTCGCCCGGACTTGCAGTGCTCTGGGGCTGGAGCGATACCAAACGCAGATGAACGTGCAGCGCCGTTTGCGCCAGGCCTTCGGCGAAAGCAAGGGCGGGCCATTAAACCAAAAGGCCGAGGCATGGTGGGAGCTTGCCCTCAATCCGTTGGGTGAGGCCTTGAAACAAAGCTTCAAGCTCGCCTCCAACCCCATGAAAAATCCGCGCATCGCCGATGAATGGGAGCCGTATCTGGAAGAAAAGCGCGCCGAGCAAACCCGCCTCACCCGCGCCCTGCACGACGCCGAAGCCGAACTCAACGACCGCGTCTACCGCCTTTTCGCCCTTACGCATGAGGAGATTCAACTGCTGGAAAAGGAAGTTGAACATTGATCCTAAAAACGGCGGAAGAGACTCGCGCAAAGGCGCAAAGCACGCAAAGAGAAGAACTTATACAACTCATGCCATTCACCCGGGCGGTGACAAGTTCTCGAAGGACTTTCTTCGAGAAATCTCTGGCTTTGCGTGCTTTGCGCCTTTGCGCGAGATTCAATCGCCGTTTCCGGGGCGATTCCCCGTGGTCAGCAAGAAGCTCCGACGCCCCGTTTGACTTTTATTCTTTCTCTGGGTAAGCATCCAACCAAATGAACGAGCCCAACTCTCCATCGCAACTTTTGATTTACCGAAGCGAAGATGGGCGCATCCGCCTGGATGTGCGCTTCGAGGGCGAAACCGTCTGGCTCACCCAGCCAATGATCGCCGAGTTGTTTGAGACCACCGTCCCCAACATCAGCATGCACCTGCGAAATGTCTTTGAGGAGGGGGAGTTGACGGAGGCGGCAACCGTTAAGAAATTCTTAACGGTTCGCCAGGAAGGCACCCGCCAGGTTAGCCGAAGCCTGGAATACTACAACCTGGACGCCATCATCTCCGTGGGCTACCGGGTAAAGTCGCACGTCGCCACCCAGTTCCGCATCTGGGCCACGCAGCGGCTGCGCGAATACATCGTGAAGGGCTTCACGCTCGACGACGAGCGGCTGAAGAACCCGGACCTGCCCTTTGATTACTTCGAGGAGCTGCTGCGCCGCATTCAGGACATCCGCACCTCCGAGCGGCGGTTCTACCAAAAGATCACAGACATCTACGCCACCAGCCTGGACTACGACCCCACCACCGACGCCAGCATCACTTTTTTCAAGACGGTGCAAAACAAGATGCACTGGGCCATCACCGGCCAGACCGCCGCCGAGATTATCAAAAACCGAGCGGACAGCACCAAGCCGCAAATGGGCCTCACGAGCTGGCGGGGGGCCAAGGTGCGCAAGGAAGATGTCACCATCGCCAAGAACTACCTTACGGAAGACGAACTCGCCGCGCTCAATAACCTGGTGGAGCAATACCTCGTGTTTGCAACCGGCCAGGCCATGCGCCGCATCCCCATGCGCATGGCCGACTGGATCAGCAAACTCGACAGTTTCCTGACCATCAATGACCGCGACATCCTCACCCACGCGGGAAGGATTTCCCACGAACTTGCGCTCGCCCACGCTGAACAACAATACGACGCATTCCACCGACAGCGCCTCGTGGAGGCAGCAGCGCAACCCGATGATTTTGACCGTGCGGTGAAGGGCCTTCCAAAGCCGAAGGCACGTCCTCCAAAAAAGAAGCGTAAAGACTGATCACGGTAACAAGTTTCATGCCAACGTTTTAACAAAGCTTAACTATTTTGATGCGTTTGCCCTGCATTTTGAGCTTCTGGTCGGGCGGGGCAGGGGATAAGACTCGAATTCATGAAAAAGTCGGCATCCCTGCTCATCCCGCTTCTCTTGACGATGCGGGCTTGGGGTGGCGTGCTGATATCCGGGGTGGAAATCGACGGTGTGAAATTCGAATCTCGCGCTTCGTCGGTTTCTCTGGAGACACCACCGCCGCTTCGGTTTTCCAGTTCCGCGAAGGCGGTGCTGTTCCGATTCGGTCCGGATACAAGGGATGGAACGACTCCGGTGCGCTTGCACTACAAAATGGAGGGGATCGATTCGGAGTGGCTCAACCCAGTCACGGACATGTGCCTGTGGATTCGGCTCTATAACGAAGAAGGCAAAGTCGTTGGCGGAACCGAGGTGCGTTTCATGGGGGAAACACCGGGGTGGCACGGCGTGCCTGAAAAGGCACCGCTGGTGAAGCGTCAAGTGCATATGACGACGCCGGCTTCGGCAGTTGGCGTGGAGGTCTTTTTCATCTCCAATGGCATCCCCGCCACCGCCGGCACCCTGGTGGCGGACGACGTCAATTTGCGAATTCAGCGGGCGGGCCAAGCGGATCGAGTCATCGCGATCGACGCCCGCAACGGAGATCGGATGGACCAGGAACTTGGGCAGCCCGCCAATTGGATGCGCGGAGGCTCCAAACCGGAGATCGCCAAGATCGGATGGATCGGTGCTCCCAATCCGCACCCGGCGCTTTTCTTGAAAGACGATGATTCGGACGGTTCTGGCACTTGGGTTTCGGAACGCCAAAAAGTGCTGCTCGAAAAAGGCGACAAGTTGACTTTGGAGTGGCGGACGGCATTCAGCATCGGCAAGGGCGGCGATAGCGATGTCACCTATTACGATCTTGCCCCCGGCACTTACCGCTTTCGAGTTGCCGCAGTGGACGTGAGCGGGTTGCCCACTGGCGCGGAAGTCTCGCTTCCGGTGGTCGTCACGCCGCCAATCTATGCGCGCACATCCTTTTGGCTGGGGATGCTTCCGCTGCTGGGCGGTTTCCTTGTTTTCGCAACGCGATTTGTGATTCGTCGCCGGATGCTCAAGCGTCTGGCGGAACTGGAGCGCCAGAACCTTCTGGAAGCCGAACGCGCCCGAATCGCGCGTGATATTCATGACGACCTCGGCTCGAACCTAACCCAGATCGCCTATCTCGGGGACACCTTGTTGAGCCATGCGGAGCTTCCGGAGCAATTGGCCGCGGATATCGACAGAATGCGAGTTACCGCCCGTGAGGCGACACGATCTCTGGATGAAACCGTGTGGGCGGTGGACCCGGAGAAGGACACTCTCGACAGTCTCGTCGGATACCTTTCCGTATTGGCGCAGGAACTACTCTCCGGGGCGGGTGTTCATTGTCGTCTTGGTTTCCCAAAGACCATTCCCGTAAAGGCAATCTCTGCCGAAATGCGGCACCACGTGTTCCTCGCTTTCAAAGAGGCGGTCAATAATATCATAAAGCACGCGAGAGCAACAGAAGTCCACGTCCGGCTCACTATCGAACCGCCGGAATACGCGCTAATTCTAACGGACGATGGATGTGGGTTCATTCCCGAGGCGACCGGTGGGCTATCGACAGGGGGGCACGGATTGGCAAATATCCGAAAAAGGATGGCTGCCATCGGTGGTTGCTGCGAAATCCGAAGCGAACTAGGATCAGGAACGGAACTAAAGCTGATATGGAATCTCCCATGACCACACACGTCGCGATTGTCGAGGACAACGCGGCATTGCTTCGCATTGTATCCGGCTGGATCGAAAAGACGCCGGGAATGACCATGGCCGGCGCGTACGAAACCGCGGAAGCAGCCATCAAGCAACTACCCCGGCAAAAGCCCGACGTCGTGCTAGTGGACATCAATCTTCCCGGCGCCGATGGGATCGAATGTGTTCGCCAACTCAAGCCCCAACTTCCCGCGACACAATTCGTGATGGTCACAGTGTACGAGGATGTGCAACGAATCTTCCAAGCGCTTTCAGCCGGAGCAACCGGATATTTGCTCAAACGCGCCAGTCGCGAACAACTGCTGGACGCAATTTTCGAGGTCCGCAGCGGGGGATCCCCCATGTCAGCGGAGATTGCCCGAAAGATCGTAGAATCGTTTCAGCAACCCGCGCAGTCGCCAGGAGGCGTCTCGGTGAAAAAGGAAGACGACTCGCTTTCGCCGCGCGAAAGCGAAGTGCTCGAATTGCTGGCCAAGGGACTGCTCTACAAGGAGATTGCGGCGCAACTCGACTGCAAGGTTTACACGATCAACAGTTACGTCCGGAGAATTTACGAAAAGCTCCACGTCCATTCGCGGTCCCAGGCGATCGCCAAGTTCTTGAAAGGCTGAAACGCTAACGTGCCCGCGGCGTAGTTAATTTTAACGTCTTTCGGGAGTCGTTGCGTACTGGTAGTGTGCATTTCTCCACTCTTACTCGCCCGTTTCTTCCTGCCACTTATGAAAATCACTCTTCCGCTCACTCTCGGCGTGCTGTTGCCAGCCTGTTTGTTTGCCGCCGACTCCATCGCCCCCACCGGCAAGCCCAACATTTTGATCATCCTCACCGATGATCTGGGCTATGCGGACATTGGCGCTTATGGAGCATTGCCCCAGCATGTGAAGACGCCCAACATGGACCGACTGGCCAGAGAAGGACTGCGATTCACCGATGCCCATGCCCCGGCCTCAGTCTGCACGCCCTCCCGTTATGCCTTGCTCACCGGCGAGTATGCATTCCGAAATCGCAGGGAACGAGGGATTTTAACCGGCGACGCGCCGCTGGGAATAACGCCGGGCTCTTTTACGATGCCGGAAATGTTTCGAAGCAACGGCTATGCCACGGGTTTCGTCGGCAAATGGCATCTCGGACTTGGCAACGGGGGCGCCATCGATTGGAATGGCGAGATCAAGCCCGGCCCGATGGAGGTCGGATTTTCTTCCGCCTTCTTCATGCCATCCACCGGGGATCGCGTGCCGACGGTTTTCATTCGCAATCATCGGGTGGAAAACCTCGATCCAGCCGACCCAATCACAGTAAGTTATAAGAAGAAGATCGGCAATGAGCCGACTGGATTGGAAGATCCCGAACTGGCTCATGTTCTCCTGGGAAACGGGAGCCATGGCGGTACTATCACCAATGGCGTCAGCCGCCTCGGCTGGATGACCGGTGGAAAGGCCGCGCGCTGGACGGATGAGAAGTTAATGGATCGGCTTACCGATGAAGCCATTCATTTCATCCAGCAAAACCAATCAAAGCCGTTCTTTCTCTACTTTGCCACGCACGGAATTCACGAACCCCGCGTGCCGGCCTCTCGATTTGTCGGCAAGAGCGGAGCGGGAGTCTATGGGGATCAAATAGAGGAACTTGACGACTCGGTTGGTCGGGTCCTTAAAGCGTTGGCCGATCTGAAACTGACCGAAAACACACTCGTTGTGTTAAGTTCGGATAACGGAGGTTCGCCCA
>Ga0316227_1003463_pt1 | contig 12731 bp, 7 predicted proteins | sample TBH18019metaG_FD_206012 | JGI IMG/M metagenome (GOLD analysis project Ga0316227, IMG submission 206012) | Freshwater microbial communities from Trout Bog Lake, Wisconsin, USA - TBH18019 | ecosystem: Environmental > Aquatic > Freshwater > Lake > Hypolimnion/Profundal zone | place: USA: Wisconsin... | reverse complement strand
CCCGTGCCACCACGAATGAAAAGGTTTATCAGAGGAATTAGTTACTCGACGAAGCTGTTTCCCGGTTCAGTATTTCCTCCTAAAAACGCAAGGACAGCAGCGGTCAGAAAATATTAATCTCACTTTTTCGATCATAAAAGCAATAATTTCCCATCCATTTTGAGCATGGGATCAGCACGGTCCTGATGTTTTGAATAAATATGAACAGACTTGGGTCTATATACAATTAGAGTGGAAATATTTCCAATCATGATTGAATTTTGTGCAGATGATGATTCCCGGCCTGAATCGGTGTGTATATAGGTCAAGGAGATGCCTCTTTGAGTCCCAAATATCCCCGCCCCAACCGTCAAGACCCACCGCAGGCCGGGATGTTCATACTCCATTCCTTGCCCAGGCCGATGCTTCTTGATGTTCTGGAGTTGTCGTCAAGAATAGAAAACCTGCCAGCGTTCACCGTCAAGGACGTGGCGTTCCTGACGGCAATGGGTATCAGTCTTGATCTTAGCCGTGATTTCAGAACGCAGTCCTGATGGGTGTCCTGCGTCCCCTTCGCAGGTGGCTTTTTAAACGTAGACTACGGAAGTCTCTGGAACTTCCTCTGGAAGGATTCCACGGCGGCGATGCCACTGGGGAAGGTTGGGCCTTCTATCTCCTCGCCACGGCCTTCGAGGATAGAACCAGGATGCCAAATGATGCGGTCCTGGCCTTCCGTCTCTACCTGCGGTCCGCCCAGGCTGGTCTCCCGCTCGGGCAGATCTGCACCGGGTTGGCCTATCTGAACGGGAAGGGGACTCCCATGGACTTGGTCGCGGCAAAGGGGTGGTGGCAAGCTGCCGCAGCACAGGGGAACCCTGGCGGGGAGGTGCTGGTGGGGATCCAAGGTGGGCCGACAATCCAGATGAATCCGGCTATGCCCTCCAGCCCTCAATCCTGATCGGCGCAAGGTGAATGGTGCAGGTTGAGAGATGACCTCGTTTATCAACGTCCTGGAGAAAGGCGCAGCAGGGTCCCGGTTGATCGTGATTCTCGTAGATACGCTCTTCTTGTTGCAGGATGAATAGACTATGCTTTACTACATCCCTAGCGAGGCAATTCATGGCTGAGATCGAGGCCCTAACCCTGGAGGTTCATACCTTTATCTACCAGTCCTCCAGAGGTGAGATTACCTTCCGGGTCGTGGGTGGCATTTCAGAGGGGGATGGCTATCTCCAAGCCCTCGACCTTGTAAAGGGTGAGCTTCGGACCTTCCGCATGGATCGCATCCTAGAACGAATGGACCCGGCCAGTAATGAGGCCGAAGTCATGGCTCGTCTCAACCATTGGAAATCAATCTCACCCGAGCCAATGCGGAGGCCGAGGCCAGAGGTGGGGGCATTAACCGTGTGCTTCACCGGGTTCAAGGCGGCGGACAAGGTGGCCCTGGCTGCCCTAGCGGAGACCAAGGGGATGTTCATACGTGCTGGCGTTAGTCAGGACCTGAATTTTCTGGTCGGCGGCTACAATGCTGGACCCGCCAAGCTCGAACGCGCCAGATTCCAGGGTGTGATTATCCTGAACGAGATGCAATTCCAACTCCTGTTGGAGACCGGGGAGATCCCAACTGAGTGATTCCAGCAAATCACCATTATTGAGGAGGGAACGGGTTCAATGTAATCGTATAGATGTTGAAGCCTCTGACTACCACCGACCAGAAAGGGAAACTACATGCGGGACCTGAACCTGACCGACACCGAACGTCTAATCCTCGCCAATCAACACGAGATCCTGTCCCTCCTCAAAAAGGAAGACAAAGACTACCATCTCCAGATGTCCGAAAACCTCCGGGATGGCCACAAGTGGCTCTACAACCAGGGATTCGACCATCTCTCCGATAACTTATCTGAGGAGAAAGTTAACCATGTGCTTCAGATCCTGGGTATCTACAGCGATATGCAGGATAGCTACCGTCAACTTGAAGACAAGACCGGAATTAAGGAAGGGGATCTCAAGTTCAAAGGCTTTGACGGCAATAACGAATGCGAACTCATGCACTTTGCAGATGCCCTACGGAAGGCGGATCGTTTTGAGTCCACTATCGGGAAACGGGCTAAAAATTCCCATATGCCAACCACTGATACTTATAGCCGTATGATCCAGAAGTGGAAGGAACTTGGTGAACCTCACTACCCTTACACCCGCGAGACGATCATCGCCATCTTGGCGGAGTGGATTCACCCAAGTAGACGGTAATCCTCGCGGTGAGGTCCTCAACCCAAAGGGCGGTCTTGGGGAAGAATAAGTCGGCGGCATCAACGACTACCCAACGAGCTTCTTTCCATCCGCACGGAGAGATCCATCCGGAGCGACATGGCGGTACAGGGTCTGCCTGGTCACCCCAAGCTCACGGCAGAGGTCACCAACCACCGTCTCAGGTTGGCCCATGCTGGCCATCGCTAGCCTGACCTTGGCCGGGGTCATTGTGAAGGGCCTCCCCCCTTTGCGGCCACGGGCACGGGCTGCAGCAAGGCCTGCCATAGTCCGTTCCCGCGTCAAATTCGCCTCATAGGAAGCCAGGCTGGCGAAAATCCCAAAGATCATCTTGCCTGCCGGGGTGGTTGTGTCGATCTCCGCCCCCTGTCCGGATAGGACTTTGAATCCAATTCCCCGGACCTCCAGATCATGGACGGTGTTGACCAAGTGACGGAGGTTCCTGCCCAGACGATCAAGCTTCCATACGCAGATGCAATCTAAAGGCCGAGCTGCCTTGAGGGCTGCCAGGAGGCCGGGTCTGTCGTCCTTCTTGCCAGAGGCGTAGTCCTCATAAAGATTGGCCGGATCCACCCCAGCGGCGATCAATGCATCCCTCTGGAGGTCCAAAACCTGGCTGCCATCACTTTTGCTGACCCTCATGTACCCTAGGAGCATCTGTCACCTATACGGTCGAATAAATTACAGTTGAACTTCGGAGGGTTCGGGCACCATTTCCTGTAACTTAACCCGTCACCTTATCTATGTTCTATATACACTTAGGTGATTTGAATATGTCACAAGATCTGCATTTTTTCACTGGCCGGATGATGATGGATCCCTCCCCACCGCCAACCGGTAGTTGTTGGCCTCTGGGATGCCACCCAAGGATGTGGCGAAGAACCTGGGCGTGTCGGTGCCCACCCTGTACCGATGGCTCCCGGCTGGCCAGGTGGGCTAAGGAAGGCCAGGGGGGCGTCCGGGAATCGTTACAGCGACCGAGTGGATCAGGTTCGTGTGAAGTTCTTCACCAGGATGCCGATGGAATCCAGCACCGGCATGATCTCGGCATCACCAGCGGCAAGAAGTCTCCCCTACGCGCAGAGGATGCAGTGCCTCGGCAGGTGAACCGCCAAGAAAAAGCCTAGGCTTTAGCTCCAGGGTCCCCTCTCGAAAAAGGGGTCAGGGGTGCTTTTGAAGGCGGCTTCAAAAAGCTGAGCAGGAAAGCTGCCAGGAAGGTTCAAACCAGAGCAGCCTATTCCCCAACCCGGATTCAACCTACCAAGATTGCCCTCCAGTTCCAACATTTCCATCTATATGTGGCGTTTAGAGCGGTTGGGCCTATGATAAATTCAAAAGTTCCCAGTCACAATACGCCACGTTCTCCGGGGTGGATCCATGACGACTCCGATTTTAGAACCCCTGGATCCGCAGGACGGCCATTCTCATCAAAGCTGGATCTCCCTGCTGGATGTCTTGCCCCAGGGGGTAATACTGGTCGGTTCAAGCGGCCGATACCTTGAGGTGAATCCGGCTGCTGCTCAAATCCTGGGCATGAACCGGGAAACGCTCCTGTCCTTCAGCCTACCTGAACCCTGGTCAAACTTGTCTGCAGCCGATGGGATGGTCCTGGCGGCTGAGGACTTTCCTGGCCTGGTGGTGTTGAGGACCGGGACCCCCGTGCACCGGAAGGCCTTGGGGTGGAGCCGTGAAGATGGCAGCACCCTATGGCTTGAAGTATCCGCAGAACCCCTTCAGGGGGGCGGGGCACTGGTTACCTTCGACCTCATGAACGAACATCCGCTCCAGTCCCGGAAATTGGAACGTCAAACTGAACTCTACTCCGCCCTGAGCCAAGTCAACCAAGCCATTGTCTGGTCACCCACGCGAGAGGCTCTCCTGGACAAGATATGCCAGGTGATGGTTGAGTTTGGCAAGTTCAAAATGGCCTGGATCGGTTGGGACGACCCTGAAACCCATGAGGTCGGGGTCATCAGTCAATTCGGAGACAAATACGGATACCTAAATGGCCTTCAGGTGCGCAGCGATGACACTCCCCTGGGCCGAGGCGGTACTGGCACTGCCATTCGTGAAGGGCATGTTGTCGTGATGAACGATTTTCTCAATTCATCGGCAACTTCTCCCTGGCGTGAGACGGCAAGACAATCGGGGTTTGCTGCTTCTGCGTCCATCCCCATCCATTTTCACGACAAGGTCTGCGGGGCTTTGATGGTGTATGCGACTGAGGAAAATTACTTCGGCGACAAGGAACTTGACCTGCTGAAGGAGGCGGCAGTGGATGTGTCTTTTGCCCTTGCCCATCTAGAAATGGACGCCCAGCGGAAGAAGGCTGAGGATGCGCTGCTGGAAAGGGAGGAACGCTACCGAACCTTCTTTGAATACGGACCGGACGGCGTGGCGGTGCTGGACCCTGAAACCCGGCACTTCATCGAATTCAACGACCAAGTTTGTCGCCAACTGGGTTACACCAGGGAGGAATTTGAGACCCTGACGTTGGCCGACATCGAAGCCAGGGAAACCCCGGAGGACACCGGTCAGACCATCAAAGGTGTGCTCGACAATGGTGTTGCGGATTTCGAGACGCGGCAGCGAACCAAGCAGGGCGAGGTTCGTGACGTCCATGTCACGGCCAATTACATCCATGTTGGGGAAGTGAACGCCTACCACTGCGTATGGCGGGACATAACCGAGCGCAAGAAGGCGGAGATTGCATTAAAGAGAAGTGAAGAGCATTCAAGGAGCATGCTGCAGACGGCCTTGGATGCCGTATGGCTATCGGATGCAACTGGGCACATCCTAGAAGTGAACGATGCAGCTTGCCGAATGATCGGATATTCCCGTGACGAGATTTGCAGACGAACAATATCCGACTTCGAGTCTGCTGAATCCCCACACGATACCATTCGCCATATGGAGAAATTGTTCAGAGAAGGGGCAGATCTCTTCGAATCCTGGCATCGGAAGAAAGACGGAACCGTTTTCCCGGTGGAGGTTTCCATGACTTTCCTTCCGGAGCAGGCTCGGACTGTCGCCTTTATTCGCGATATTTCAGATCGTAAGCAGGCAGAGGACGCGCTGAGGGCCTCTGAAGAGAAGTACTCCATGGTCTACCATCTGAGTCCGGACGCTATCAACCTCACCCAAATGGAAACCGGGGTCCAGGTGGAAGCTAACCAAAGCTATCTGAGAATGTTCGGTTATACCCGTGAGGAAGTCATTGGCCATTCCACGCTACCGGGAGATTTGGGCATCTGGGTGCGTAAAGAAGATCGTGATCGACTCATTGCAGAACTGCAAGACCACGGTGAGGTAATTGATTTCGAGGCACTAATGCGCCGGAAGGGTGGAAGCACCTTCACCTGCCTTATCTCTTCCTCTTTGTTGAAAATCGGTGGGGACCGTTACAATCTTTCAATAAGCAGAGACATCACGGAGCGAATTAAGGCTGAGAACGAGATCCGCGACTTGAACGAAAGCCTGGAACAGCGGGTTAATGAGCGTACGTTACAACTCGAAGCCGCCTACAAGGAAATGGAGGCTTTCAGTTATTCCGTGTCCCATGACCTGCGCTCTCCGCTCCAGATTGTTAACGGATTCAGTGAAGTCTTGTTGGAGGACTACCAGGACAAACTGGACGAGGGTGCGAAAAAATACCTTTCCCGCATTCGAGGCGGGGTTCAGCGCATGGGTATTCTCATCGATGACTTGCTGAAGTTGTCGAAAACCAGCCGCAGCGAACTGACTTTGTCGGATTGTGATCTGTCCAAGCTCTGTAGTCGGGTTGCAGGCAACCTACCCGATCTCAACGCAGAGCGCACGGTCGAGGTATCCATTCAGCCGGGAATGTTGGTGCAGGCTGACCACCACCTGATGCAGGTGGTGCTAGAGAACCTCCTGGGCAATGCTTGGAAGTACACGTCCAAAACAGAGCATCCCAGGGTTGAGGTTGGCGAGATCGTTTCCCCCAAAGGAGAAAGAACGTTCTTCATTCGTGACAACGGCGCAGGCTTCGACATGGCTCACGCTGACAAGCTTTTCACTGCCTTCCAACGGCTCCATGCGACCAGTGACTTCGAAGGCACCGGCATCGGCCTCGCCATCGTCCAGCGCATCATCCACCGGCATGGAGGACGAATCTGGGCGGAAGCGAAGCCTGGGGAAGGGGCGACCTTCTTCTTCACTCTTTCAGAGTCGGTTGAATCCTAAGCCAGACAGTCATCCTGGGATCAGGCTCTCCTCCCATTTCGGCTAAGTTGATTCTATTTATATAAATATAATATGTTAAATTTGTTTACTCCGCATGGAAACCCCTGCTAAAAACCAACCCCAGCGGAATTAAATTCTGGCCGCCACAAAGCATTACACACTGGAATATTTTGTATTTTTCATTATAATTTTATGACCCACCCTGTGGAGAATGGAAAAACTGTGTATTTGAACACCGCCTGGAGTTGGTCAGATGGAAACTCTGAACCGCGCTGAAATATCAAGAAATTCTATGGATGCTGCTACTGAATCGCTGGAGATGGACCGGATCCTGTTCCAGACTGCCCCTTTGGGAATTTTCATCCAGAACGCTGAGGGGACATTCCTAAGCGCCAATCCTGCCGCTGAAAGATTCCTAGGCCTGTCCCTGGAACAGTTGAACGGGCATGCATCCATTGATCCAAGGTGGGCCTCCATCCATGAGGATGGATCACCCTTTCAGCGTGATGCATATCCATCCATGGAGGCCTTGCGGACTGGTAAGCCCGTTGAGAAGGTCGTCCTGGGAATATTTAACCCGAAACTGGAACAGATCAATTGGATCGAAGCCAGTGCCGTTCCGGTTTTCCGTGCAGGAGACCCTTTCCCTTTCCAGGTGTTCACTACTTTGGTGGACATCACTGAGCGCAAGGAAGGTGAGGTTTCTCTCCGCGCATCCGAGAGGAAGTTCTCCACCCTCTTCGAAAGCATGACGGAAGGTGTGGCCGTTCATGAACTTGTGAGGGATGAACGCGGTGAAATTCTGGACTACCGCATCCTCGCTGCGAACCCCGCCTTCCGGACGCATACTGGGGTTGAACCGGCCAGAGTCATCGGGCAGCTGGGTTCTGAACTGTTTGGCATCCCAGGGGCACCCTACCTTGAGGTCTACAGCAAGGTTGCATTGACAGGCGAACCTTGCGTCTTCGAGACATTCTTCCCCCCATTGCAAAAGCACTTCCGCATCTCCGTCATCTCTCCCAAGATCGGCCAGTTCGCTACCGTATTTGTGGATATCACCGATTACAAGAAGAAAGAAGAACTTCTCCAGAACACATTGAACCGCCTAGAGTTGGCCACCACCTCGGCCGACATGGGGGTGTGGGACTGGAACCTCCTGTCAGGTTCCATGACTTGGAATGATCGGATGTTCGAACTCTATGGATGCACCAGAGATGAGTTTCACGGCACCGTGCAGGACTGGAAGGAATTCCTCCACCCCGAGGATCTGGACCGGGCCGTAGCAGAATGCAATGCCGCAGTCCGGGGCGAAGTTCCTTTCGATACTGAGTTCCGCGTTCAGCGCCGAGACGGGGCGGTCTTATGGATCAAGGCAAATGGCCTGGTTTTGCGTGATGAAAATGGAAAGCCTATGCGGATGATCGGTTTAAACCATGACATATCTGAACATAAGAACGCCCAGGAGAAGATCTACCGTTTAGCCGAGGACCTGGAGCGGCGGGTGGAAGAGCGAACCCAGCAACTGAAAATGAGCGAAGCCCAATTCCGCCTGTTGTTTGAGAACGCCCCCCTGGGCATGTCCATCATGGATTCGACCTCAGGCCGGTTCCTCTCTGTAAACTCCCGGTTGGCAGAAATCCTTGGTTACTCGCCTGAGGAACTTCTAGACTCCACCTTCCAGGAAATCACCCACCCCGACCATTTGCCGGAAGACATGGGTTCAGTTCAGGAATTGGTATTGGGGACCGTCCTGGAAATACAGAAAGAGAAACGCTACCTGCACCGGTCGGGCAAAGTTGTATGGGGACGCCTAAGAATGGTCCGGATGCCATCCACTCCGGGTGACTCTCCCCGGCACATCAGCTTGGTCGAGGATATAACGGAGGCTCACCAAGCCCAGGAACTGATGCGAAATAGTGAGGAAAGATTCCGCACCTTGATTGCAGACCTTCAGGTGGGAGTGTTGATTCAATCGGAGAATTCTGAAATTCTGCTGAGCAACCCGAAGGCTTTGGAACTTCTGGGCCTCTCCGAAGAGCAACTGATAGGCAAATCCTCCTTCAGCCCGGAATGGAACGTCATTCACGAAGACGGGACACCCTATCCTGGCCCGACCCATCCTGTGCCTCAAGCCATCGCCACCCATCAACCCGTCCGCAACGCTGTTATGGGTGTCTATCGCCCTGTTAGCAAGGACCGCGTCTGGCTTTTGGTGAACGCAGATCCGCAGTTGTATCCGGACCAGAGTCTGCACCAGGTGATCTGCACGTTTGTGGACATAACTGCGAGGAAAGAGGCCCTGGCGCAATTGAGGGAGGTTGAGGCACAGAACCAAGCCATCATCAGCGCTACCCCGGATCTCATTTTCATGAATCGACTAGATGGTGAATTTCTTGATGTTCATGCGTCCGATCCCAGTTTGCTCCAGGTATTCCCAGAAGACATCCTCCATCGGAAGATTGACGAGGTTCTTCCCAAGCCCATCGCCGAAAAATTCTCGCAGGCCATTGCGGGTGCCGTTGATTCGAAGGTTTTACAAACGTTGGAATACTCTTTGCCCGTGGGCGGTCAGGAAAAACATTTCGAGGCCAGGGTAATTTCCCGAGATGTCGAAACGGTGGTCTCCATCGTGCGAGATGTCACCGCCATCAAGCTTGCTGAGGAGGAACGAAAAAGATCCATAGCACGGATGGACCGTGTCCAGGCCCTTGAAGCACTGGGGGTCCTGGTGGCAGGCATTGCTCACAACATCAATAACGTTCTGGCCATCATCATGGGCACTGCTTCTTGGCGGGAAGAACATGAACCTGCGCCCTCAGACCTGGAGGCCTATCAGACCATCGGCAGGGCCTGCAAGCAGGGCAGGAGCGTTTTGAAAACCTTGCTGCAATTCGCCAAGCCCACCCTCCTGACCCAAGCTCCTATTGACCTGCACCTGCTCATCGGCGAGGTTTGCATTTTTCTTGGCAACACCACCAGAAACCGGGTCAAGATCACGGAAGTGTTTGCCGGGGAGCCTTTGTGGATAAACGGTGACCTCGGGAGCATCAACCATGTACTCATGAACTTGGCAGTCAACTCTCTGGATGCCATGCCCAACGGGGGGAACCTGGCCTTCCAGACGGCCACTCCTGAAGCTGGTTGGGTGGAGGTATCCATTGAGGACAGCGGCAGCGGCATGACTCCGGAAGTCCTGGGACATGTGCTGGAGCCTTTCTATACCACCAAGGAGGTGGGCAAAGGGACTGGACTAGGCTTGAGTATGACCTATGGCGTGGTCAAGGCTCACGGTGGCACCATCGACATTTCCAGCCAACCCGGTCAGGGAACCTCCGTGAAACTTCGATTCCCACGGATCCCTGCTCCCACCCAGACTGAAACCATCTATGTTCCTGTGCCTTCCGTGGAACCCATGAATGTGCTGCTGGTGGACGATGACGAGGACGTGAGAACCCTAATGGGACGGATGCTCAAGAAGGCTGGAATGCATGAGGTAAAGTCCGTTTCCGGAGGTGAAGAAGCGCTTGAGAGCCTTCGTTCTGGAGAAATCCCAAACCTCATCATCCTGGATCAGAACATGCCTGGGATGAATGGAGTCCAGACTATGGAGTTGATCCGGAGCCTTTTTCCAGAGATGCCAATTCTTGTTTCATCCGGGCAACCGGACATCGAAGATTGGGATTGTTTCAGGCAGCCCAAGGTTGGCGTCATTTCGAAGCCCTTCACCATGGAGGAGATCAAGGTCAAGTTGGCTCAGTTTGCCCATGAACACAATCACGGCCAATAACTGGTTGCACAATCTACAGCCATAGAAATCGATGTACTCGGACGCTCTGAACCAGGCGTCTGGATGGATTAATTACTCGTTTTGGCGGCAAGAATGAATCTCAATTGAAACCCTTGATTGGGTTCAATTTTGGCGAGGTCTTTCATCTCCGCGCCACGGAAATAATGTTGAGTTTTTCATTGACGGTCTCGGCTTTCGGCATGAACTTGATGCAATGGAACTGGAGCGATTTTGCGAAACCATCATGAGGAGTTGCAGCATCTCCCTTACCTGCGCCGCCGCGCCGAAGATGTCTTGCGAGAGAGAATCGCCAGGTCGCCGACCAGGGGGACCTCCTTGCCGACAGAAGAAGGCTCAGGGGAGCTTCATGAGGTGTCCGTCAGCCAAATTGAGTTGGAACTGCAGAACGAAGAACTGCGCAGGGCTTTGGAGCAGGTGGAGGCCACGCGGTTGCGCTACACGGAACTCTACGATCAGGCCCCAGTGGGCTATGTCACGGTCAGTGAACATGGGTTGATTCTCCACGCCAACCTCACCGCCGCAGGGATGCTAGGGGAAACCCGAGGTTCGCTGATCAATCAACCGGTTTCCCAGTTCATTCTCATGGAAGACCGTGATCGCCACTACCGGCACTGCAAACTGCTCTTTGAAACCGGCGAACGGAAAGCCTGGGAACTGCGCATGGTTCGCAAGAACAAAACGCTCTTCTGGGTGCACATGCAGGCCGGGATCTCACAGGATGCCGGTGGAGCGCCCATGTGCCGGTTGGTGATGAGTGATATCACCGAGCGCAAGGATATGGAGGAAAGACTACGCGAGGCTTATCGATTCAATGAACAAATAATTAAAAATACCCAAGAAGGGGTCATCGTCTATGGCTCCGATCTGCGTTACCTGATTTGGAATACCTTCATGGAAGAATTATCAGGAGTTCCTGCAAGTGAGGCATTGGGTAAGCACCCACTGGAGTTATTTCCATTCCTGAAGGACGTTGGTGTCATTGAGCAACTTGAAAAGGTTCTGGCGGGACAATTAGTTGGCCCCCGTGATTTTCCCTTCGATGTGCCGTCCACCGGACGTTCGGGCTGGGCATCGGACATAAATAGCCCATTACGTGATCAGAAAGGTGAGATCATCGGAGTGATCGGGATGGTCAGGGACATCACCAATCGCAAGGAGGCCGAAGAAGCCCTGCGTATTTCAAATGAAAAGTTCACCAGGATTTATAACTTGAGTCCGGACGCCATCGACCTCACCCACCTGGAAACCGGCGTCCAGGTGGAAGCTAACCAAAGCTATCTGAGAATGTTCGGTTATACCCGTGAGGAACTCATTGGCCATTCCACGCTACCGGGAGATTTGGGCATCTGGGTCAACCAGGAGGATCGGGATCGGCACATTGCCAGAATGAAGGAGCATGTTGAGGATCTTGAGTTTGAAACACTCCTGCGCCGCAAAGATGGAAGCATCTTTACCGGCCTCCTCTCATCCTCCCTGCAGGAAATCAATGGGGAACAATACAACCAGACCATCTGTAGGGACATCACAGAGCGCAAAAAGGCAGAGATTGATCTCCTGGAAAGCGAACAAAAATTTCGAGCCATCTTCGGAAGCTTGACTGAAGGGGTGGCCCTTCATGAGCTTGTGAGGGATGAAAACGGACGGGTACAGGATTACCGCATTCTCGATGTAAATCCAGCCTTTCACCTGAACACCGGTCTCGACCCAGCCTTTGCTCGGGGGCGGTTGGCCACGGAACTGTATGGCATTCCAGTGCCGCCCTACTTGGAGGAATACAGCAAGGTTGCACTTGATGGCGTTCCATACTCATTCGAAACTTTTTTCTTGCCATTAGGAAAGCACTTTCGTATTTCAGTCATTTCGCCCAGGCACGGCCAGTTCGCCACTGTATTTGAGGACATTACGGAGCGCAAGCAGGCCGAGATCTCCTTGCAGGAGACCAACGCCTACCTGGAGAACCTGATCAACTGCGCCAATGCGCCCATTATCGTCTGGGATCCGGAATTCAAGATCACGCGGTTCAACCATGCGTTTGAGTCTTTGACTGGTCGAACTGAATCCAAGGTACTGGGCAAGTCCCTGGAGATCCTCTTCCCCTCGGAATTCGCTGCAAGTTCGATGGACCTGATCCAGAGAACCCAGACCGGTGAGCGATGGGAGACGGTGGAGATCAAGATCCTGAACCTGGACGGGACGGTCAAGACGGTACTTTGGAACTCAGCAACGCTCTTTGCGCCAGACGGTAAAACCCCATTGGCGACCATCGCCCAGGGGCAGGACATTACGAAACGCAAGGCGGCGGAGGAGGCCCTGCGAGAGAGCGAAGAGGAATACCGGCGACTTGTGGAGGACATGCAAGTGGGTGTGCTTCTGCAAGGTCCACAAAGCGAAATATTAATGTGCAACCATAAAGCATTGGAATTGCTAGGGATCAGCGAGGACCAACTTCTGGGCAAAACATCCTTTG
>Ga0316227_1003445_pt1 | contig 12775 bp, 10 predicted proteins | sample TBH18019metaG_FD_206012 | JGI IMG/M metagenome (GOLD analysis project Ga0316227, IMG submission 206012) | Freshwater microbial communities from Trout Bog Lake, Wisconsin, USA - TBH18019 | ecosystem: Environmental > Aquatic > Freshwater > Lake > Hypolimnion/Profundal zone | place: USA: Wisconsin... | reverse complement strand
CTCCACTTTTAGCAATAAAACTTCCTACGGGCAAGAGACCAGAAGCCTCAGTTGCCAATCCAGTCAAGCCACCTTTCACGCCAGCCCATACCACGGCAGCAGAGCGTCGCAAGAGTTCAGGAAAGCTCTTTACGTCGCCATTCTTGATACCTTGCACCAAAACCTCACGCATTGCCGAAGGGAGAGCAAAAGCCCCTGCGGAAGCGCCCAGACCTGCGCCAGTAATGTTTCCTACGATGGGAGCCTCGGAACCGCCAATACCTCCAATAAATCCACCACCAAAACCGCCGAGGAGCATAATGGGTAAATCATAAATGGTCTGAGAAAGTCCAGTCACAAATTTGTCTACCATACCTGTGTTTCGCACAGCATCCGGTAACTTATTTCTAACCTTTAGGCCGATGATGGAATTTTCGAATCCAGCTTTTAGATCGTTCACAAATGTAGGATCAAGTTCATTGCTGTCGTAATCGGAACTTACCGCACGGATACCATTGTCGATTTCCTCACGTCCTGTGTACGCCATTCCGGGGTCAATCCCAAGCATCTGCGAATGCACCGCTGCTTTGAAGGCATCCGAGCCGATGTCGGTAGGAAGAGTTACCGATGGCGCTCCACTTGAATTATCAGGCACAGTGTATTGCGCCCACTTGTCCGTCGGAGGCTGTTGGGTCTGAACAGGTTCTACGTATTGTTCCCAGCGGTCATCGGGCATTTGGGTGGTCTTTCTTGAATTCTTCTACCTGGTCTGCGGGGATACGATATGTACGTCCACCATCTGTAAAAGTCTGCGTCGTTTTCTGAGAAGTTGGTGCAATACCTCTTACTTCTGCGGATGGAAAACCTTCCACGGCGTAGTTTCCAGTCGTCAATCTCTGCCACATACTAAGGTGTCCCACTACAGCACTTGGCACACTCTTCATAATGGCATCGCGAACTATTCCCGGCATCACTAATTTTGTAGCAATGGCAGATTTGTCTTCGTCAGGATGAGCGTTTATCTCTTGGTCGTATGCCTGCACAGTCTTCAAAAAATACTGGTGCTGAAGGCTTTGTTGTTCCGGCGCCATAATACTGGTCTGCGGGAAGGCCGTTGAAATAATCGTAAGTCCTCCCTGATATGGCTTGTCGGCTTTGGCCTTGTCCCGGTAACTTAGCGCCGCGAGTGCATCTGCCTTGCTGATTCCCGGAGTAGTCCTTATGTCCGCATCAGATGGTATCTCTCCACCAGCAATCCTCATCATCCAATCGCCATAGGCATCCTGACTTCTCTGCGCCTTAGCTCTTTGTTTCACCTCGTATGACTCATTTCCAAGTCGGATGTTTTCGTTTGTATTTTCCCGCCACTGTCGAACAAGTTGCGCTCTGACCTTCGGCGATATTCCTTCCTGCTGGTCTAGTACAGTATTCAATTCTCCGAGAGATATTTTGTTCTCATCAATCAGCGGTGAAATTTTCTCTGCTGCCTTGTCGTCGCGGTCACTGCGTTCTTTCTCCCACTCCGCCCGTTGCCGATTCGTTTCGGCAATCAATTTCTCCGCCATAACCCGATCAGCGCTTCCGTCCTCGCTCACAATGCCATGCTGCTGCAACCAGTCTCCGTCCTGAAGAGAGTTAACACGCGCTTCGTAATTTTCCTTGTATTCCGGTGCCGCAAAAGCGTTCTGCACTTTGTTCAAGTCACGGTTTAGATTCTGAGCTTCGTTGAGGTTATTCAGCCGTTCATTCGTAGACTCTGCCTGCGTGCGCAATGCTGCTATATCGCCTGCCGCCAATCCTTCGAGGTTGAGTGGTCCACTGCCGCCGGACTTGAGTTGCGCAATAGCAGCCTGTCTTTCCTTCGGGTCTGCACTGGAAATAGCGGCATCATTCAGTTGCTTGCGAAGCTGAATCTGGATGGCGTTCTTTTCGATATCCGCCTGTGCTTGGGTGATGAGTCCAGCCGACAAGCGCCCATCCTGAATGTGGTCGATGTACCCGTTGATGTAATTGGCCTGAGCTTTATCTCCGTTGCGCGTAGCATCCACCAACTGTGGAAGAAGTGTTTGCATCTGGATGTTGGTCTGCACGGCCGATTCTTTTATCTGCAAATCTGCTGTCTTAACATTTCCCAAATGCTGTAATTCTGGTGCAAGTCCTGTTGCCTGCATCTGGATAGAAACAGCTGCCGGAGACTTAGCCCAAGTCTGCGTTGCAAGCGAATTCAGGTCGTCATGCGCCTGTTTAGTTATCGCTTCAACATCGCGCGAATTAGTAGTCTTGGATAGCTGATCTTGGTAATTCAGTACTAAGGCATGGGCTTGGTTCTGGAAAGCTCTCTCATCTACATTCTGCTGCGCTTTTTTGAGAAACAGGTCAAAATCAAGACCAGTTACTGCAATGTCATTTGTCTCAGAACCCATTTGAGAAATGACTTCGCCTTCCCGACCTGCCTCTTGCGGAGACATCATCGGCTGATTCACTGGCTCTAGTGTCGGAACTCCGGGAATTTTAGCCACATTGTCCTCTTAGAAGTTGTTTCCGGGGTCCATGTCCAATTGCGGTGTCGGTTTCGGGTTGTTGGTCAACTTGCCGTATGCCGTAAAATCCTGTGTCATTCCCTGAAGGAAAGACCCAATTCCACTCATCGTCCCACTGAAGGCCGCCACGCGTCCATAATACCTCTGCAACGCCGCCTCCTCATTTCCTGCCTGTAAAATCTCCTCGCCTTGCTGTGCGCCTCTTGCCCGAGTTGCTGCCATGATGAGAAGTGGGGATCCAGAAGCAATGTCTACTCCAGATGCCGCATAAGAACTTGCCTGCTTGCCAACGAGATTGGAGAATTGCTGCTGATTTGTTTGTAGTTGATTCTCCGTGTTGAGCGTCGTTATGTCTGCGTTGTAGTCGTAAGCCGACTTCTGCTGTTGACCACTGACAATTTTGCCCACTCCACTCAGGGCAGAAGATGTGGCTCCGGCAATCAACATAGAAGTTGCAGACGATATACCCGACATTCTTTACCTCGTCAATCCTGATTCGCACTCATCCTAAAGACTATACCGCGCAACGTGAATGGGAAAGGAACATCTTGCGTCACATAAAAAGTGGACTCCTCAGACCAATCACAATCCATATCGGCCGTTATCAATCCGGTGTACAAGGAAGGATTCTTTGACTCCGTTCCAGTACCATAAATCAATTCGTACATGTGCGAGAGGTTCTGGCCATACTGACCACCCATCGCCTTATAAACAGACAATGACACCCTATTCAGCTTCTGCGGCATCCCACGCGTCGTTGCTGCCTGTGACGACAAAACTGGGTTGGTGGGCTGTATCGTCATTTGATACGGTATTCCGATGGTAATTAGGTTGGCATAGTACGGGAACGTCAAAACATCAGAAGTGACCACCGTAGGCTCAAGAATCTGCGCCCCATCCCCAACAGCAACCACCGTATTCCCCATCAGATAACTCATGCCGGTAACTTGGTTGGCTACCTGTGCAACCTTACCTCCGCTTGTGTAAGTCCCGAACGATGTAGTGTCCATACCAGACAACTCAAATGTGTTCGTAGTCACACCTGTAACGGTATAGGCCTGACTTGGAGACTGGTTGATTTCTGTCATTCCTTCCACGCCAACAATTTGAACCGTCTGTCCATTGGAGAATCCGTGGTTCGCTGCTGTGACAACAGGCGGGTTGGCGTTTGTAATTCCAGTTATTTCTACCGAATCTCCACCATTCCACTGTAGACCTGCATGGACAAAGAAAGCATCGGACAACTGACCGAATATCTCTTGGGGCATGAAGTATTCTACAAACCGAGTCTGCACTCCGTTGATGGTGCGGTTGACGACTATGGCTATTTGGTCTTCTTGTCCCTGACCACTAATCACCGCTACCGATTCAATGCTTCCACCATACGTCTGCATGTTGACTCGGAACCAACCATACACCTGATCCTGCGTGTTGAATACTAGGCCGATGAGTTGCCCGTCATTCCTTACCGCCCAATAAATAGGGTACGGTTCCATCTGAAACTCTGTTTGAGCAATGCCCGAAGTCTGTTCACTTGTACCCAAAGTGATATTTCGATTCAAACGGGTTAGGTCGTTGTTTTCCCATGCGTTTGTCGTAAAGTTGTAAACCAGAAAATTCACGATTCTAGCAGACCGTGAAACAAAAATTGCAGAACCATTGACCAGTTGCGGCTGTAATTGGCTCACTCCGTAGGTGCTTTGTACAGAAGCATCTACGTTGGTCTGGCTCAATGAAGAACCGGCACTACCCGCCATCACCCATACCCCGCCCGAAGTTCCAATCAGCAAGGCGTTCGGCGTTCCAATCATGCTCAGGAGTTGGTTTACCTGATTCGATACCAAAGTGAATTGGATGGCGTAATCATCTTCGTTTGGGTCGCTGATAAAGTCTGGGTAGTCATCTTCGACAGACCCGTTCATCCGCGTTGGGTTGTTGTCGCTACCGCCAACACAAAGTCTCTGCTGATACAGAGTTCCACAAGCAGGGTAATCACCAGTTGCAGAAAACAAAGAGACAACCTGTACCGCGAACCCTCCACTAACGTATGTGATGTATCCGGTGGAATCGACTGGATTTCCGGTGGTAGGGTCAATCAGGCTAAATGAGAACGTACCATTTCCATTGATGGTCGTTGAACCCACCAAAAACTCACCCTGATTCAACTCCACCATTCCGGCAACAAGATTTATGTAGACGCGACTACCCGATGCAAATACCGTGCTGGTCGCCGCCACAGTAACCACGCATGGGTTAGCCTTCGTGATGGCGGTTATGGATTGACCCAGAGCAGAATATCCCGTAGATACCACGTCCAGAGTCCCTCGGTAAGGTGGCTCGTTTGTCTGCTGTCCCGGAAGTGAAGTGCTGTACGTCCACGAGTTCGCTCCCTGACGCTCAATGACGGCCGGCGGGTAGTTGGCATGAAATACCCACAAAACATCTGCGCTCTGAGTAGAGCAATCCAGAGCAAATAAATCTGCTTCCGCATACGGAGTCGTCAACTCAATAGGCGGTTGAGTGCTGGCATCATAGACTTCCCAATAGCTCGAATTTATTGTGCCGTCATACAGATATGGGAATTCGCTTGCCGTGTTTGTTGTGAGACACTGCACTACGGTTGATTGTGTTCCAGCCACTTGCAGATTGAATCCAGGCGCAATGGTAGGCGCGGTGATCCACGGTGTTAAGTAGTAAATCGGGTCAGGCGTGACCGTCCAGTTCCCCAAATAAACCGAACCATTTATGGTTCCCAAAGCTCGAATGGCAGTCTGTATTGCAGAAGCAGAGTTTTTTGATCCAGTCAGATTTGCTAAAGCTATGTTTATTCCCTGATTTGGTGCGCTGCCCGTCAGGGTTACGCTTAGGGAATCTGTGGAGTTTGTGGTGAATGTAATCGGTATGGGGTTTCCCAGACTCTGCTGGTAAGCCGCAGCAATTGTAAGGACTCCCAAAGATGGGTTGGGTAAATATGTGCCGGAGGAATAGAACAATGCCGCGACGTAAGGACCAACCAATGCCACCGTTCCCGCAGCGTATGAAGTTGCTGGGTTGTAGTTCAGTCCCGCAGAGGGAGTTTGTAGTGCAAGACCCAGCGACCACGTTCCCTGCGTAGCACCTTCCCAGATACGAACCACTCCGTCAGAAAACTCAAGGATTGCTCCCTGTGCAATAGAAAATTGAAACCTTACCAGACGACTCTTTCCGCTGGATGCGGTCTGCATCGTCTCGCTCGATACCGTCAACTGATTGCTCAGGATGTACGTTCCCACCCCGCCAGTTCCCGTTAGTGCGGAAGTAATGGTAGTTCCTGATGTAATTCCATTCCCGTTAAGCGTCTGTCCGGTCTGAATGTACCCGTAATTGACCGATGTTACCGTCAAAACTCCTTCGTTTGTGGGAGTTCCCGGAGTCAATGACGTAACATACCAGTTCAGCATGTTGTTGGTTGCCGTCAGCGGCGTGCTTCCAACCGCATCCGCATAAGCATACGAGAGTATCCGTGCCTGAATGGAGGATATGTTTGTTATTCCAGTAACAGGGATTACTAGTTGGGTACTGGCAAATGTTCCGGTAAATGTCTGCGCCAGCAACCAAGTCGTTCCACCATCAATGCTGTACAAAACCTCACAATACGCGGTTCCAGAGACAGAGTTAGGGTTGATTGTCCCGCTCACCGTTACATAAATATTTGCGTTAGAAACCGCGCAAGAGGGTATTCCTGAAAAAGTCAACTGCTCAGTATCAGGAGTGTCAGGCGGGAGCGTAGACGAAGCTGTGACGCTTCCAGTGGTGATTGTAGGAGTGTATGTTTGCTCAACCGGAGGACCAACGATAGATTCGATGGAAATTGAGCCAGTGAACATTGATCCGCCGAACGCTGTTGTTCCGGCAAAGTAAGTTCCAGGCATCTTTTTTGCCCCGCCTTCCACCAAAGGCAGGCAGTTTTCCATCGTCAGGCAGGCTGAATTGTATTTGCTTATGTCCTCGCGGAAGGATACAAGCTGACTTACCTCTCCGGCGTTCAGGCTATTGCGTACTGGATAGGTTTTGGCCATTACCTGTAGCCACCCCAAACGTCAGCGCGACGACCGGCACGCACCCATGAATCACTGCCATCTTCGTCTTTGCAGGTATCCATTGTTTCGTTCTGGGCTTCAGCCGAATTCAGTGATTCCTTATACTTCTCTTCCATCAATTGAAATTTTCCCTTGTCTTCAGTAATTCCTATAGAAAGTTCCATTGCTAGACGATAAGCAAGACAATTCACAAATCCGGGCATCAATTGCGTGTAATCCGTGATGAGTTGGATGTAGGTAATAGCAACTGGATTCTGCCATCCACCGTAGTTTGTTAGGGCGTATCTTCCAGTCGGGAATGGGTCAGGGTAGGGAATGGGCTGCTGACCCTGCTCAACTAGCCATCCCGCGGTCAGCGTCTCTACCTTGTAATCCCATCCAAAAGGCCAGAACGGAGGGTCTTGGTTGCTGTACCAGCCGCTTCCCTCAGGCCCCCACAGCCACATGTCGTTTCTGTCGTTCTGCCGACGACGAGGCCGTACAAACCTCAAGAAGTCTTGAGGCAATGCCCATGCAAATCTGTATGTGTAAAGAGGAGTGACAGGGCTGAGTTGGAGTTGCTGTCGGGTCTTGGCAAACTTCCAGTCCCGCTCGGACATAACTTCTTGGAATATCGCGTCCCAAATCGACAAAACTTTTACAGCATTTGGGCTGTTTTCGTTGATATCAACGATTTGTCCACGCGCACCGATACGTCCGAGGGCGAGATTGCTAATACTGGCCTGACTGTAATTCAATCTGCCCCCTACGCCGGGACAGCAGTCTCGGCTTCACTTTCGGTTTCTCCCGATTGATCCTCAAACGGGTGTGATTTCTCATTGTGAAGACGAAGACCATACTCAGACTTGCACAACCTGCCGCATGTCTGGCAGGTGAGATGGCTCAAATCAATCTTTTCTTCTTCTTCATCTTCTTCCGCAGCAATCACATTGTCGTCTTTGTGTGCGCTTCGTGTGTGACTTCCCAAATCCGAAAGAGTCTTGAATGGCTTGAGGTTCTCGCATCCAGGCTTCTTGCACGAGTAATCGTGCGGAGTTTCGTTTGGGTTGGCGTTGCGGTCAAACTCAAACACATACGTCGAACCCAACTTCAATGAGGCCAATGGCCCGTTCCGGTCAATCTCATAGAGACCTCCCGGTAACGGACCACCACCAGGAACGTACTGGAAAGCATTTACACTGTCCCAGCATGTCGTGACGCATTTGGCCTTCACCTTCATTATTGCTCGCCTCCGGTCTTCGGTCCATACCACGAGACAATTGTGCCTGCGGTCGGGCCGGTTCCGGTCAGAGCCGCGTAGAAGCGCAGGAACTCCAACACCGAAGCACCTGATACGGGAATGAAGTAGTGCGCGCCGGCAACCTGAAGCTGCGCCAAAGTCAAGGTACGAGCAGCAATCGGGTTCGGAGACGAGCTATACACTGCACCGCTTGTCGAGGAAGTGCAGACCTGGAAATTGATGCTTGTAAGCAGGTTGAACTCTCCGGTAACGACGATGTGAATTCCGTTCACCACACCACCCTCACCCACAACTTCAGGCGGGAAGGTGTATCCCTTTTCGGTCAGTGACGGGAATTGCGTCAAATACGGATACGAAGCACCGCTGTTTGGCACACCAAAGTCGATTTCCAGATTGCTGTACTGGCTTCCAGAGTAGCAAAGAGTATCGCCCGGAGTGTTCGGGCTGAAAGTCAATGCTGTGCTGCTGGAAACAGTCTGAGAGTTGTTTACCGTGTACGTTCCGGTCTGTCCTGTACCCGAACCGTAAGCGGTAATGATGGTGTTCGCGGAAACGCCCGTACCGTTCACCACTGCACCGATATTGATTTGGCCGGTGGTCATGGTGGTAACAGTCAGTGTCGTTCCTGAAATTGCACAGGACGACGCGGCGTTTGCAGTCGAGGTTACCGGCCCATAGGCGGTGCTGCCGGAACCATGAAGATACGGTAGTGCATCGGTAACTGGCATGGCGACCTCCTTCTAGGTCAGTACAGTTTCGGTCGAGAGAAGTTTCTCTGCGACGTAGATGGGGATGTTCTGGAATCGCGTAACGGCCTTGCCGAACACGTCCATCGTGCCGTCAGACGGCGGCGTGAAGTAGGTGTTGATCTTCTGGCTCACGGCGCGAATGTCAATCTGCGTCTTGAGTGCGCGGTTGACCAGAATAATCGTACCAGAAGACTCACCAGCACGCGGCAGCCAGTTCTTCGCTTCAATGAAAATGTTTTCATCAAAGTTGTTCGAGGAAAGTGCTGTCGGGTTGATGTTGCAAATGCGCTGCACGCAGCGTTCATCCGCAATCTGGATGCCCATGTACCAACGAAGCATCGTGCGGAGAACCTGATACATGTAGTTCGCACTCACAGCACCGTTTGCGCTGGAGATTTCCTTCGTGATTTCACCTAGGTCACGGACATTGAGGCCGGCCGGAGTGTTAGGCGGGTAAATGCCATACACCGAATCATCACCGAATTCAATCATCCATGCGGAACAAACATTGCCAGTGGACGCGCCACCGTTCCACACGTTCGGCTGCCAGCTTGTGTCGCCGTTCGGATATGACTCAAGGTTGTTGAATCGAGTCGCAAGTCCGTTGAAGCCGCCCGGATTGGTAGCCAAGTTGCCATAGAACAACTGTGACTCCATCAACTGAAAAAGACCTTCGATGTGGTTCATGTCTTGGTCGGCACGCCACATGTTCGGGTCATTCTGGATTTCCCAGAGGTCCTTGTCCACTTCCGAGTAATCCTCGAAAAGTGCAATCGGGTCGTTGATGGGAGTGTTCTTCGAAACGGTAGGCTTGATGCCCTCGTTGAAACGCCGCGTGGACGCAACCGGCAAAGAGTCGGTGCGGACAGCGATGTTAGACAGGACATTGTTGCTCGGTTTGAGCGGGAGCATCTTGACCAGCGGTGTCATGCGGTCAAGGACTCGCTTGGGCATAACAAACTGCGCCCCTGCGTCACTGGACGAATAATTCGCCAGAACGTCCGTTAGTGTTGAGTAGCCTAACTGCGATACGTCAGTGGCCATAATGATTCTCCTTTAGAATCACTTTTTCGGGGGTGCGGGACTCTTGTCGTACTTGATGAACGAAGATTCCTTCGCTCCTGTACGAGAGGCCGATCCCTGAGGTGAACGGTCTTCTCCGGTCAATTCGGCAAACTTGACAAGCAGCTTAATCGTAGAGCTACGGGTCTTTTCCGTACCTGCATCGAAGTCGCTGTCAAATTCTTTGCCGAGATGGTTCCGGTAAAGACGCTTCGCCAGTTCCACGTTGGTATCAAACTTGTCGCCCCACTCGCTTTTCAAATCAGCGGTTGCCTGAGAAATTTCATTTTGAATCTTGGCGTTGTGAGCCTCGACCATCTTCTGCACCGTGCCGTTCCACTTCTGACTCAGTGCCTTTGCCTGTGATTTGGTCAGGCCAAGAGAATGAAATTCCTGTTTCCACTGGTTCGTCCACTCAGGAGCGTTCTTGTCTTCTCCATCAAACTCGTATTCACTGGGTTCTTTTGGTCGTCCCAAAGCCTCGTAATACTGACCGCGCTCCTCATCCGTAGCATCGTCCGGCAGTTTGGGTACGGAGTTGCCCAGCTTCTTCTCTGCTTCCGAGTACTTCTGGCTCGTCTCAAGATACGTCTTGGCAAATTCGCCAACAGTCTTGAACGGTACAAAAGCCTCGTTCGTTTTGAGGTCGTCAGGCAATCCAGCACGCCATCCCAAAGAAGGCTGCTGCGTTTCGGTTGTTGCAATCGTATTTCCATCGACTTCAGGCATTGATTCCTATTCGTTTCAAAGTAAACATTTACTATTGTTGAAAGTCAACTACTTCTTCGGAGGTGCAGGGCTTCCGACTTTTCCACCAGATGCGGGCATTTATTCCTCCTACGAGGTTGCCGTTGAGAACGGTGTGGTCGGGGTAGTGCCGGCCTGATACACTCCGTTGCACTGCCATACGCCTGTGGCGATGTCCTGAAGATCAAAGTGGTCGCCGATGAATCCGCCGCTGGGCTGTGTTCCAGTGAACGGCATCTGAATGGAGTGGTTGGAAGATGCGGTGGATGTAAAGACTTTTGCTGTTCCGCTGTTCTCGCCAATCGCACTTCCCTGAATGAAATCGCTCGAACTTGCCGCGAGAATTGCGTCCTTGTTCGATGTGGTAGTCACGCTGACCACAAAGTTGAACTTGTTTCCCGTTCCAGTTGCCGCCGGAAGGGTAACCACAGAACCCGCCGCTTGGTTGAGAAGAATCGTTGCGCCAGCGTTTGCCGCGGTCAGGGTCAAAGTCGCACCCGCTGCCACAGGAGCAGGGGAAATCGGTCCATTTACGCTGATATCCGGTGTCAGACGAGCCACGTTTGCGGACTCGATAACGAACATTGCTCGAGTTCCGTTTGCTGGTCCGGTGATTGCGCTCTGTCCAGTGACTTCAAGATTGAGTGCCTGACCTGAATTGTTGTAGACCGAAAAAACAAATCCAGGGAAGGCCGCCGGCCATACCAAAGTCGTTGCTCCGCTTCCGGCGTTGGTCACAACCAATTCAGTTGCCAGTGTCTGTGTCGGCAAAAGGTTTACAGTGTTGGTGCTTCCTGAACCACCGACATTGATGTTTGCCTGATTGATTACAGCAAGAGTCGCCGGTGCTTGTTCCTGAGGAACCCTGAGTCCCGTAGAAGGACTACCCGGCCAACGAACATTATCGTAATTCGGGGCTGAACCTGCCATGTCATTCTCCTTGTTGAATCATTCCATACTGCTTGTAAACCGTGTCTAACGCTCCGGCCATGCGAGCAATGACAATGGCAGCGTTGTACTCTGCAACAGCAACTACGTCTGCCGGATTTAGTGTCTCGCCAAAATGCCCAAGAGTCAAGATATCTCCGAGAACAATTTTCCCCTCGGCCGTACCAAACACATTTTTGTACCTTTGCTGCATCTCTCTTGCTAGACGTTCTGGGCTTTTAGCTTCCGGCATTATCGTCTCCCATCAGCTTCTGCAAGATGCTTCCAGACTCAGGGGATTTCGCCAGATTTGCCGCTGCTTTCGCCATTTTCGGTATGGTTTCCGACTGACGCTCCTGTGCGGCCATAACATTTCTTTGCTGGCGTATCGCCGTTACCTGACGCTCATCACGCAGGCATGAAGCAGGGAAACTCACCGAGTCAAGAATCTCTTTTGCCGTCTGGTCGTAATCCACAATGTCTACGGACGTGGGATTCATTTGTGCCACCTGTCCCAGCATTTGCAATCCAGACTGTATCGAACGAACCTTAGTCAATCGAGTTTGAGCCTGCGCCAGTGGTCCAAGATACTGAACCATGACTCCACCGTGAGGCATACTGAGAAGTATGTCGGGCGGATCGGGTATTCTACCGGCTGCGGCTTCAATCTCATACATGCGATTGATAATCGGGTCAAACGCCTCTGCCTGAAGGTTGCCGACTCTGGTTCCGAGTATTGCCGCCTTTTCACCCTGAATTTCCTGTACTTGATCAACAACCATGCGGGAAGTGTCTCCTCCCTGTGCAAGCTGGCTCATCATCATAAACACGTCTGTATGGAAATACTCATTGATGATTTTTGCCACACGGTCTTCGTACTCCACCGTGAACGGAAGGTTCTGTACTCCGGTAGTCAGTTGCTGCGGCATCCTTGCCCGTATATCACCACGGTTTGCCTCGACGTAAGTAATACCGTTCGGCCCACGCTGGATTGCTCCCCTAAGGTCTGAGTAGGCGACCAAAGGTGGTTCTGCCGCCCTCTGTGCAGTTACCAGATTGGTTCGTCCCATCTGGTTAGCTTTAGCGATGGATACAAACGCATCATGTGCCGGTCCTCTTCCATAGACCTCATCTGAATTAACTCTCCAACGCCATGAAATAATCGGCATCGAATCGTATCCACCCTCATGCAGCATGGTAATTTTGTCGTCTGAGTTTTTGTAGCTTCCGCTTACAGGCAGCATCTTTCCGCCGCGGCGATACACCCATACGGATTCCCACTTCTTGTTCTTGGCATCAATCTTGTTCGGGTCAAAGTCCGCTCGTGGGTAGATGGCATGAAGCACGTCTCGCTCCGAGTAAAGATTCGATTCGTAATCTTTCTCAAAGTTTGGATCCGCGTCTTTCATCGTTTCCATGCCAAACTTCTCTGCCATTTGTCGCAGAGTCATT
>Ga0316227_1003441_pt1 | contig 12785 bp, 7 predicted proteins | sample TBH18019metaG_FD_206012 | JGI IMG/M metagenome (GOLD analysis project Ga0316227, IMG submission 206012) | Freshwater microbial communities from Trout Bog Lake, Wisconsin, USA - TBH18019 | ecosystem: Environmental > Aquatic > Freshwater > Lake > Hypolimnion/Profundal zone | place: USA: Wisconsin... | reverse complement strand
CATCCAGCATCATCGGGCCGACGAGTTCGTGGAGCGGGCGCTCGCCAATCTCGACCGCCTTGCCGCGGAGGCCGCCGGTTCTGGGCCCCTTGGGGGCGCCAAGGTGATGGGCTTCGCGATCCACCCCTACATCACCGGCGTTCCACACCGGATCGGCCTGCTGGAGCGGCTGCTCGATGCCATCCTGGCGCGCAGCGACGCGGTTTTCATGCAAGGGGCCGAGATCCTCGACTGGTACAGCGCCGCCGGCGACGTGTCGTAAATTTTCGTGCCGGCCTGAGCTGAGGAGCCGCTGTGCCCCCCTTCCCAACGATCTCGCTCCTGCACGCGGCCTATGCCGACGGCCTCGACCCGCGTGCCGTCGTGGCCGAGGCCTATCGACGGATCGCGGCGGTCGATGATCCCGGTATCTTCCTCGCCCTGGTGCTGGAGGCCGAGGCGCTGGCCGCAGCGGCCGCACTCCCGCCTTTCGACCCCGCGACGATGCCGCTCTGGGGCGTGCCCTTCGCGGTGAAGGACAACATCGACGTCGCCGGCCTGCCGACCACCGCTGCCTGCCCGGGTTTCGCCCATACCCCCGCCGAGACCGCGCCCGCGGTCGCGCGCCTCCTCGCCGCCGGGGCGATCCTGATCGGCAAGACCAACCTCGACCAGTTCGCTACCGGGCTCGTCGGCCTGCGGACTCCCTATCCCGTCCCGCGTAACGCCATCGATCCGGCCTATGTGCCCGGGGGGTCCAGCAGCGGTTCGGCGGTCGCGGTGGCCCACGGAATCGTATCATTCGCCCTCGGGACCGACACGGCGGGCTCGGGCCGGGTGCCGGCGGCGCTCAACAACGTCGTCGGACTGAAGCCCTCCCTCGGGGCGGTCTCCAGCCGCGGAATGCTGCCGGCCTGCCGGACCCTCGACACGCTCTCGGTCTTCGCCGGCACGGTCGCCGACGCCGACGCGGCCTTCCGCGTCATGGTGGCGTTCGACGGTGCCGATCCCTGGTCACGGACGCTGCCGGTGGCTGCGGCGCCGGCCGGGATACCGGCGGGACTGCGCCTGGGCCTGCCGGACGCGGCGAGCCTCCATTTCGGAGGTGACCGGCTCTCGGAAGCGGCCTTCGCGGCATCGGTGGCCGACCTCGAACCGCTCATCGGCACCGGGGTGCCGATCGACCTGAGTCCGATGTTCGCTGTCGCGAGCCTGCTCTACGACGGGCCGTGGGTCGCCGAGCGCTACGCGGCGATCCGCCCGGTGATGGTGACCCGCCCCGAGATCCTGCACCCGACGACGCGGACGGTCATTGCCGCCGCCGAGCGCTACAGCGCCGCGGACGCCTTCGCGGGCCTCTACCGCCTGGCGGAGCTGCGTCGCGACGCGAGCGCGATCTGGGACCACATCGATGTCCTCGCCGTACCGACCTATCCGCGCCCGCAGACCTGCGCGTCGGTGGTCGCAGACCCGATCGGGCCGAACAGCGAGCTCGGCACCTACACCAACTTCGTCAACCTGCTCGACTGGTGCGCCCTCGCAATCCCGGGGCGGCCCCGCGCCGACGGCTTTCCGTCCGGGCTCACCCTGCTCGCGCCGCGCGGGTGCGACGGCCTGCTCGCCACCCTGGGTGCACGTCTGCATGCCGCCGCCGCTGTCCGGATCGGCGCCGGGACGTATCCTGTACCGGCCGCGGAACCGGGTCCGGCCCAGGCGCAGCCCGGCGAGTTCGAGCTGGCGGTCGTCGGGGCGCATCTGTCGGGTCTGCCCCTAAATCGCGAACTCACCGAGCACGGGGCACGGTACTTGCGGACCGTGGCGACTCGACCGGATTACCGCCTCTATGCCTTGCCCGGCGGCCCGCCGCATCGTCCCGGGCTGCTTCGGGTGGCCGTCGACGAAGGTGGTGCGATCGAGACCGAGGTATGGGCGTTGCCCCCTTCTGCGTTCGGGACCTTCGTGGCCGGCATCCCGGAGCCGCTCGGCATCGGCACCCTACGGCTCGCCGACGGGACCGCACCGAAGGGCTTCCTCGTGGAGGCGGCCGGCGTCGCTGGTGCGGTCGATATCACGCGGTTCGGTGGCTGGCGCCACTACATGGCCAGCCGGGCGGCGGCGTAACTGACGCTTCGCTGACGCCAGCCTCTTGGCCTCGAGGATTGACGGTGCGCGTGGCTCTGTCGACCCCTGTTCTCAATCGGGTGAGCAATCAAACGCGCTCCGTGCGCGACCTGCCATCCGCCGGTCCTGCAAGATTCTGTCAGGTCGCAATCAGAACCGAACGATAATCTCTTCTGCAGATCTGCTCAGAGCTTGGCGAGATCGAGCAGCTTGCCAAGTGGTCTGCGGCCACGTTCGGCAACAATACTCAGCGCGTGAAGATCTTGAATGGTATGCACTTTTTGGAATCGGTGTCGTCGCTTCAGGTTCAAGCTTTGATGCCGCCGCAGGCCCGGAGACACGGACGTCCTGAGGGTCCGAGAACGGGGCGGTTCCGAAGAGGACGGATTGGGCGTGCGCCAAACGGGTCGGGATCCGGCCGACCCGCTGCATCGGCTACGCGGCTTCCGCGATGCTGCTTTCAGATAGAACAGACGTGCTGTTGCCATGCTGCTTGAGGGGCCTGTTGCCGCTCAACCGACGCAGCAGCACGTAGAAGACCGGCGTCAGGAACAGGCCGAACGCAGTCACGCCAATCATGCCTGAGAACACCGCGACGCCCATCGCGCGTCGCATCTCCGAGCCGGCGCCCGTCGCGGTCACCAGGGGTAGGACACCCATGATGAAGGCCATCGACGTCATCAGGATCGGACGCAGTCGGAGGCGGCTCGCCTCGATCGCCGCCTGAAGCGGCGTGCGACCGGCGAATTCCAGCTCGCGCGCGAACTCCACGATCAGAATGGCGTTCTTGGCCGAAAGGCCGACCAACACGATGAGGCCGATCTGCGTGAACACGTTGTTGTCGCCTGCCGACAACCATACACCGAACATGGCGGCCAGCAGGCCCATCGGCACGATCAGCAGGATCGCCAACGGAAGGGCGAGGCTCTCATACTGCGCGGCCAGCACGAGGAAGACCAGGAGCAGCGCCAGCGGGAACACCCAAACCCCGGAATTGCCCGCGATGAATTCCTGATACGTAAGATCCGTCCATTCAAAGGCGAAACCGCGCGGCAGAGTCTCGGCCGCGATGCGCATGGCGGCGGCCTGAGCCTGACCTGACGAATAGCCGGGCGCTGCACCGGCATTGATGTCGGCTGACAGGAAGCCGTTGTAGCGCATAGCCCGCTCTGGGCCCGCGGTCTGGCGGACGCGCAGCAGGGCTGAGAGCGGCACCATTTCACCGGTGCCGGCCCTGACTTTCAGCAGCCCGACATCGTCCGAGCGCGCTCGGAAGGGCGCGTCGGCCTGGACACGCACTGAGTAGGTCCGGCCGAACTTGTTGAAGTCGTTCACATAGAGAGATCCGAGATAGATCTGAAGCGTGTCGAAGATGTCCGTGACCGGTATGTTGAGCTGGCGAGCCTTCGTCCGATCGACGTCGGCGAAGAGCTGCGGCACGTTCATCTGGAAGCTGGAGAACAATCCGACGAGTTCGGGCGTCTGGGCGGCCTTGGCCATGAACGCCTTGGTGGCATCATTCAGCGCCTCGTAGCCGAGGCCGGCCCGATCCTCGATCTGCAGCTTGAAGCCGCCGATGGTCCCGAGCCCGTTGACGGGCGGTGGCGGGAACATCGCGATGAAGGCTTCGGGAATTGCGGCGTATTTCCTGTTCAGCGACTGGGCGATGGCCGCTCCATTCAAGGAGGGATCCTTGCGCTCGTCGAAAGGCTTCAAGGTCGAGAACACGATGCCCGAGTTGGAGCTGTTGGTGAACCCGTTGATCGAGAGGCCGGGGAAAGCGACGGCGCTCTCGACGCCGGGCTCCTTGAGCGCAATCTCGCTCATGCGGCGGATCACCTCTTCGGTCCGGTCGAGGGTGGCGCCGTCGGGCAGCTGCGCGAAACCCACGAGGTATTGTTTATCCTGCCCCGGCACGAAGCCGCCCGGGATCTGGCGGAACAGAACGGCGGTCAGGCCGACGAGCAGGACATAGAGGACCATCATCGTCGCCTTGCGCGACACGACGAAGCCGACGCCGCTTCCGTATCCGTTCGAGGCCCGCCCGAAGGCGCGGTTGAACCGGCGGAAGAACCAGCCGAGGAGCCCGTCGAGAATTCGGGTCAGCCGGTCCTTCGGGGCGTGATGATCCTTCAGCAGGAGGGCGGAGAGAGCCGGTGAGAGGGTCAGGGAGTTGATGGCCGAGATCACCGTCGAGATCGCGATGGTCAGAGCAAACTGCTTGTAGAACTGGCCGGTGAGCCCGCTGATGAAGGCCAGCGGCACAAAGACGGCGACGAGCACCAGCGCGATGGCGATGATGGGCCCCGAAACCTCACGCATGGCCTGGTAGCTGGCTTCCCGCGGTGAGAGCCCGCTCTCGATGTTCCGCTCGACGTTCTCCACGACGACGATGGCGTCATCGACGACGATGCCGATCGCGAGCACCAGGCCGAATAGGCTCAGCGCGTTGATCGAGAAGCCGAAGACATGCATCACCGCGAAGGTGCCGACGATCGAGACCGGCACGGCGAGCAGCGGGATGATCGAGGCCCGCCACGTCTGCAGGAACAGGATCACCACAAGGACGACGAGGGCGATGGCCTCCAACAGGGTGTGGATCACCGCCTCGATGGAGGCGCGCACGAACTGGGTCGGATCGTAGACGATCTGGTAGTCCACACCCTCCGGCATGGTCTGCTTGATCTCCGCCATGGTGCGGCGGACCTCGTCCGAGATGCGGATCGCGTTCGAGCCGGGAGATTGGGAGATCGGGATCGCGACCGCCGACTTGTTGTCGAGGAGGGATCGGAGGGCGTAGTCGGAGGCTCCGAGTTCGATCCGCGCGACGTCGCGAAGCCGGGTGATGGCGCCGTCTGCTCCCGTCTTGACGACGATGTCGGCGAATTGCTCCTCGCTGCTCAGGCGACCCTCGGCATTGAGCGAGAGCTGCAGATCGAGGCCCGGGACGGCCGGTGATGCGCCGATGACACCGGCGGCGGCCTCGACGTTCTGGGCCTGGATCTCGCGCACGACGTCGCCCGCGGACAGGCCGTGCTCGGCGACCTTCTGCGGATCGAGCCAGATCCGCATCGCATAGTCGCCCGAACCGAAGAGCTGCACTTGGCCGACGCCATCGAGGCGGGCCAAGCGGTCCTTGATGTTCAGCACCGCATAGTTGCGCAGGTAGGTCATGTCGTAGCGGCCATTGGGCGATACGAGATGAACGACCATCGTCAGGTCGGGAGAACTCTTCACCGTCACGATCCCGAGCTGGCGCACGACCGCCGGCAGCCGCGGTTCGGCCTGCGAGACACGGTTCTGGACGAGCTGCTGGGCCTTGTCCGGGTCGGTGCCCAGGCGGAAGGTGACGGTCAGCGTCATGATGCCGTCCGTCGTGGCTTGGCTCGACATGTAGAGCATGCCCTCGACGCCGTTGATCTGCTCCTCGATGGGCGTCGCCACGGTCTCGACGATGACCTTTGGGTTCGCGCCCGGGAAGGTCGCCCGGACGACTACGGACGGCGGCACCACGTCCGGATACTCGGAGATCGGCATCGCGAAGAGCGAAAGCAGGCCGCCGATGAAGATGAGCATCGAGAGCACGCCCGCGAAGATCGGGCGGTCGATGAAGAATTTGGAGAGGTTCATGCCGCCCTCCGAGGGCGCGAGGTCAGAGGTCGATAGGGCGGCCGCGAGCGGGTCGCCGTAATCATTGCGTCGGGACTTCTGGTCGGCCGGGCGAGGCGCAGTCCGTCAGCGCTGGGCGAGCTTGCTCGTCCCGGACGCGGTACCGTCCGGACGCGTTCCCATCGCCACAGCTTCGGGGTGCAGGAGGGTGCCGGGCCGGATGCGCTGCAGCCCGTTGACCACGATACGCTCGCCGCCGGACAGGCCGGAGGTCACGACGCGCAATCCCTCGACGGCCCTGCCGAGGGTGACGGCTCGAAACATGGCTCGGTCGTCCGCGCCGACCACGAGCACGAACTTCTTATCCTGATCGGTGCCGATCGCGCGCTCGTCGACGAGGAGAAGGCGCTCCGGTGCGGCCTGACCGAGCCGCATTCGCGCGAACTGCCCGGGGATCAGGCGGCCGTCGCTGTTGGAAAAGGTCGCGCGCACGCGAACCGTGCCGCTGCGGGCATCGACCTTGTTGTCGATGAACTGCAGATGCCCCTTGGTCCGCGTGCCATCGGCCGTCGCCATCTCCACGGGGATGCGGTCGAGCTTGCCGCGGCCACCGGCCGGATCCGCGATCGACGCCAGCGCCTTCAGGACGACGCCCTCGTCCGCATCGAAGCTCGCGTAAACGGGGTCGACCGAGACCAGCGTGGTCAGTACGGCAGCCCCAGCGCCGGTCGCCACGAGGTTGCCCGGCGTGATCTCGCGCCGTCCGACGCGACCGCTCACGGCAGCCCGGACTTGAGTGTAGCCGAGGTTCAGGCGTGCCGCCTCCAGCGCCGCCTGCGCGGCATCAAGGCTCGCCTTCGCTTCCTTGAACGCGTTGGCTCGAACGTCGAGATCGCGCGCCGTGACGATATGCTGATCCGACAACCTCTGCCCGCGTTCGAGGTCGCTTGCCGTCATAGCAACGCGCGCCTCGGCGCCCGCTACCTGAGCTTCCAGCCGCCGGACCTCCGCCGCGTAAGGTGCGGGATCGATTGTCACCAGCACGTCCCCGGCCTTGACCAGCTCGCCTTCCGCGAAATGCGTGGCCTGGATCGCGCCGCCGACTCGGGCCCGCACCTCGATGCGATCGACCGCCTCCAGCCGGCCCGAGAATTCGTCCCAGAGGATGACGTCGCGCGGTTCGACGGTCGCGACCGAAGCCGGCATGGCGGTCTCGACGGGCGGCGTAGCCGCAATCGCCTGACTGCCCCTGATCAGCGACGTGGGCGCGACATGGTAGGCTGCCCCCAACAGGGACGCGATCGCGAGCCCTCCGGCGGCGAAGCGCCTGACGCGTACGAGACCCTGTATGGAACGAGGCTGGGATTCCACGAGCGACTCCGACATCTGTATAGCTCGCTACACATGTCGGCATGGACGCAAGGCGTCAAGTGACTTATCTACCACTCGATACAAAAGTTGGAGTGCGCGGACAATGGTGATGGGGCGGCCCCGGTCCTTCGACACGGACAAGGCCCTCGACGAGGCGATGGAGGTGTTCTGGCGGCACGGCTACGACGGCGCGAGCCTCGCCATGCTGACGAAGGCCATGGGCATCAAACCGCCCAGCCTCTACGCGGCGTTCGGCAGCAAGGAGGGCCTGCTCAAGGCCGCCCTCGATCGTTACGCGCAGCGGCGCTCGGAACACATGCGCTTCGTTCTGGCAGCGGCCACGGCGCGCGACGTGGCCGAGCGCTTCCTGGGCAGCATCGCCGAGAGCCATACCGATCCCGCCAATCCGCCCGGTTGCCTCCTGGTCCAGGGCGGGCTCGCCTGCGGGGCGGGCTCGGAGAACATCCCGTTCGAATTGGCAACCCGGCGCGCGCAGACGGAGACGGAGCTCCGCGAGCGATTCCTTCAGGCCAAGCAGACCGGGGATCTACCGGCGGAGGCCGACCCGGCTGCACTGGCGCGGTTCCTATCGACCGTTGCCTCGGGCATGGGTGTCCTGGCGTCCTCGGGCGCCGACCGTGAGGCGCTTCGGGAGGTCGCCCGCGTATCTCTGCAAGCTTTCACAGGAAGCCGATCCCCATGAGGACCAGGACAATCGGCTGACGGTCCTTCGTCGCACCACCAGCGTATCCTCGTCGGTTTCGTCGAGGCCAATCAGGTCAAGCCGAGGAATGTCCTGCCACCGGAGCCTTTGGTCCTAGCGCGGCAGCACCTTCGCCTCTTGCAAGCGGCGAATAGCAGCGACCAAGGCCTCGACGCTGTCCATGCTCTCACCGAAACCCGCGCGCCGGATCTTGCCCATGTCGGAGACCAGATCGAAGTCGCTGTGAAACACGAAATCGCCGAAGCTCCAGCCGACCGCCCTCTCGAAGGGCAGGTCGCTCAGGCCCTGTTCTGCCGCTAGTCGCGTCCAGACCGGCTTCTTGCTCGCCATGTGGATGGCTAGGCGCATCGGAACCGGCGGCCCGACCGGCAGATCGAGCGCGGCGCCAAGCTTCTCCCAGACCCGTCGCCACCGGAAGGGCTCATGCACGTAGTTGAAGGCCTCACCGCGCGCGGCATCGGACGTCGCGGCCCAGAGGCTTGCCCGGCTGAGCGCGCCGGAATCCGTCACCTGGGCAAACACACCCTCGTAGACGTGGGCCGGCCCCGGGAAACGGAATGCGGCGCCTTCCACCCTGCACAAGGCGGCGTAGGCGCCGATCACCGTGGCGATGTTCATGGCGTTGCCGGCGGCATCGCCAACCACCACGTCGGGACGGAGGATAGACCAAGCCGCCCCGCCGCGATCCGCCCGACTCCGCAACTCATCTTCTTGCGTGAAGTAGAAGTTCGGCCCGATGTGGCGTGGGTTCTCGTCTTCGTAGAACGGCGCTGGAACCGGGCCGAGATGGACACCGTAGACCTTCGCGCCCTGATACAGAACCACGCGCTCCAGAGGGGCGCCGACCGCTTCCAGTCCGTCGAGAAGGTTGCGCAGCATCGCGCCGTTCACGCGGTCCTCATCGGCGAGGCTCGGCTGGGGTGCGAGAGCGGCATAGAACAGATGGGTGGTATCGCGGGCCTGAGCGAGGGCGGCGCGGGTCGCTTCTGGATCAGTCAGATCAGCCGCAATGGCTTCGCTCGATCCATGCGGCCGCCGTGAGAGGGCACGCGCGTGCCAACCCTCCGATGCCGCAAGTTCCTGCATCAGCGCTTTGCCGATGATTCCGTTTGCGCCCGCAACCAGGGCTGTTCGGAGCTCTGCCATCATCGCTCGAGTGGGTGCTGTGGGATCTACGGGCTCGGCTGCGCCGCCCCGGTCTCGGTCGGACGCACGACGAACGTGCGATCAACCCACGGCAGCCAGGTCTGTTCAGGGGCCGGTATGTTCTCGCGCTCCGCTGCAGCGAGCATGAGCAGGCACACCGCGCTGATCGTCAGCATTCCGGGAGGTTCACGGCGAGACCGGCCAAGCTCGTTTCCTTGTACTTGGTGCTCATCTCCTCGCCGGTCTGCCGCATGGCCGCGATGCAATTGTCGAGCGGCATGAAATGGGACCCGTCGCCGCGCAACGCGAGCGATGCGGCCGCGACGGCTTTCGTGGCTCCGATGCCGTTCCGCTCGATGCAAGGCACTTGGACCAAGCCCGCGACCGGGTCGCAGGTCATTCCGAGATGGTGCTCCAGCGCGATCTCGGCGGCGTTCTCGACCTGCGCGGGCGTGCCGCCGAGCACGGCGCACAGGCCGCCCGCCGCCATCGCGCTGGCGGAGCCGACTTCGCCCTGGCAACCGGCCTCCGCGCCCGAGATCGAGGCGTTGTGCTTGATCAGTCCGCCGATGGCTGCGGCCGTCAGCAGGAAATCCGAAACCCGGGCCGGGTCGGCGCCGATGCAACGGTCCAGATAATACCGGATCACGGCTGGAACGACGCCCGCGGCACCGTTCGTCGGCGCCGTCACCACCTGGCCGCCGGCCGCATTCTCTTCGTTGACCGCCATCGCATATACGCTCAACCACTCGGTCACGCTGTGAGGCTGCGCCCTGTTCGAGCCTTGTTCGCTCAGAAGCTGGTCTCGTATGCGCTTGGCCCGACGCCTGACGCGCAGGCCGCCGGGCAGCTCCCCTTCGCGCGACAGACCACGCTCGATGCAGCCGTCCATGGTCTGCCAGATGCGTGCAAGACCCGCCTCGATCTCGGCATCCGACCGGCCGACGGCCTCGTTCGCGCGTTTCATGCCGGCGATCGACAGGCCGCTCTCCCGCGCCATGCGCAGCATGGCTGCCGCGGACTCGAATGGGTAGGGCCAGAGCCGCGGATCGGAAGCCTCCGAGGAGGGCGGGAGACCCACGTCCCGTTCGGCGGCCGTCAGGATGAAGCCGCCGCCGATCGAGTAGTAGGTTTCGGACAGGATCTGTGCGCCCTGGGCGTCGAAAGCCGTCACGATGAGGCCGTTCGAATGTCCGGGTAGCGGGGGCCCGAAATCGAAGACGACAGCGGTCAACGGGTCAAAGGCGAGTGCCGGCAGTCCCGGTGGGGCGAGGCGCTTGCCGACCCGAAGCTCCGCAAGCTGACGCTCGGCCTTGTCCATCTCGATCGTGGCGGGTCGGTAGCCGAGGAGGCCGAGGGCCACCGCCCGTTCTGTGGCATGCCCACGACCCGTAAAGGCGAGAGAGCCGTACAAGGTCACGCGGATTGATTCGGCCGCTTGGCTCGCCTGATCGGCGCGCAGCAGGTCCAGGAAGTCGGCCGCTGCCGTCATCGGTCCCATGGTGTGGGACGAGGAGGGTCCGATGCCGAGCTTGAACACGTCGAACACACTGAGGAACATCAGGATTTCTCGTCGCAGCCGGGATGCGCAGCCGCTGCATCTTGGCTCGCATCTTAGAGGGCTTCACCTCGTGCCGATGCATGCCTCTGGCCAATTGCGGCGGTCTGCTGACCGGATCAGCCCTACCGAGCCTGCATGAGGCTTTATCGCTCAGCATCGGGTCAGGCGTCACTCCACCAACCGCCTGGACCGCCCAAGCGCCGAGATCGAGCGCCGGATCAATCAGCCAGAGGGAGCAGATCGGACGCCCGGAATCGGCGCTAACCGAGTTGCTGGCGGGACGTGAGCCTGCGCGCCTGAAGCGCCGTTGCGATCGTCTGCCTCAGGGTGTCGGGCGTATAGGGCTTCACGACGAGAGAGGCGCGCAGGAAGGCAGCGTCGGACCCGACACCCTTGTCGCCCGACGCAAGGATCACACACACCTCCGGCTGGCGAGCCCGCACTGTCTTGGCAAGTTCCAGGCCGGAGATGCCCGGCAAGCCGACATCCGTGAGGAGGACGTCTATGCTGTCGACTTCCAGCACCCTGTAGGCTTCTTCCACGCTGCCCGCCTGTCGAACGCGGCAGCCGATATCGATCAGCATCTCGGTCGTCGTGCCCCGGATGACCGAATCGTCCTCGACCAGCAGCACGGTCGCGCCCTTCACGGCGTCCCGGTCCAGAGGCCGGGTGTCGGTTCGAGCGACCGTTTGGCGCTGAGCCTGGTTGGCAAGCACATGCCTGACCTTCCGCGCAAGCGCTTCGCGCGTGTAGGGTTTGCCGAGCAGGTCAACGCCGGGATCGAGGCGTCCGCCATGCACGATGGCGTTCTGCGTGTATCCAGACGTGAACAGCACCGCGAGATTGGGCAAACGTTGCTTGGCTTTGCGCGCCAGCTCGGGGCTGCGCAAGGCGCCCGGCATCATCACGTCGGTGAAGATCAAGTCGATGGGCAGGCCGCTCTCGACGATCGCCAGCGCACTCGCGGCATCTCGCGCCTTGAAAACCCGGTAGCCGAGTTCACCCAGCATGGAGACGGCGACCTCGCGAACCTCGTCGTCGTCCTCGACGACCAGGATCGTCTCGTCGCCCCCACCGATCTCCACAGGCGGCGTGGCGACGAGGGCGTCCTCCTTGTCCATCGCACGCGGCAGGTAGACCTTCACGGTCGTGCCTGCACCCACCTCGCTGTAGATCTTGATGTGCCCGCCGGATTGCTTCACGAGGCCATAGACCATCGCGAGGCCGAGACCGGTACCCTTATCCTCCGGCTTGGACGTGAAGAACGGCTCGAAGACCCGCTCGAGCGCGTCGTGAGGGATGCCCACGCCGGTATCGGTCACCGCCAGCAGCACGTACTGACCCGGCGCGACGTCGTGACCCCGCGCATATGCGTCGTCCAGGAAGGCATTGCTCGCCTCGACGGTCAGGCGGCCATGGCCGTCCATCGCATCGCGGGCGTTGATCGCGAGATTGAGGACAGCGTTCTCGATCTGGTCGGGATCGACGAGGGTGTTCCACAGCCCGCCCGCCACGACGGTCTCGATCTCGACTTCACCGCCGAGTGCGCGGCGAAGCATGTCGTCCATGCCCTGGACCAAGCGGCCGATATTGACGACCTTCGGCTCCAGAGGCTGGCGCCTGGCGAAGGCGAGCAACTGCGATGCGAGCTTCGCCCCGCGCGCCACCCCGGCCATGGCGTTCTGCACCCGCGTTTCGGCGCGGGGATTGCCGGCGACGTCCTTGCTGAGCAGCTGCAGGTTGCCGCTGATCACCTGAAGCAGGTTGTTGAAGTCGTGGGCGATGCCGCCCGTGAGCTGACCGACAGCTTCGAGCTTCTGCGAGCGCAGCATGGCCGCCTGAGCCTGCTGCAGCGCCTCTTCCGCCCGGCGGCGCTCGGTGATGTCGCGGGTAACCTTCGCGAACCCAATCAGCTGACCACCATCGTCGCGTATCGCATCGACGGTAACGTGCGCCCAGAACGTGGTCCCGTCCTTGCGAACCCGCAGCCCTTCGTTCTCCCAACGGCCCTCACGCGCAGCCGTGTCCAGCCCGAGTTGTGGCAGGCCGGCATCGCGGTCAGCTTGCGTGTAGAAACCGGAGAAATGATTCCCGATGATCTCTTCCGGAATGTAACCTTTGATCCGCTGTGCGCCGGCATTCCAGCTCGCGACCTCGCCACGCGCGTTCAGCATGTAGATCGCGTAGTCTTTCACGCCCTGGACAAGCAGTCGGAACTGCTGTTCACTCTCCCGAAGCTTCGCCTCGGCGGTTCTCCGCTCGGTGAGGTCGCGG
>Ga0316227_1003440_pt1 | contig 12785 bp, 7 predicted proteins | sample TBH18019metaG_FD_206012 | JGI IMG/M metagenome (GOLD analysis project Ga0316227, IMG submission 206012) | Freshwater microbial communities from Trout Bog Lake, Wisconsin, USA - TBH18019 | ecosystem: Environmental > Aquatic > Freshwater > Lake > Hypolimnion/Profundal zone | place: USA: Wisconsin... | reverse complement strand
GACAACCTGCGCCACTACGATCCCGAGAGCCGGCGGATCACCGTCGAGCGGCTGCACTTCTTCGCCCGGAACCGGCGGCAGATGCGGCCCTGGCAGGTGATCCTGCTCGTCGACCAGAGCGGATCGATGCTCGATTCGGTGATCCACGCCTCGGTGATGGCCGCCTGCCTGTGGAAGCTCCCCGGCATCCGCACCCACCTCGTCGCCTTCGACACGGCGGTGGTGGACCTGACCCGCGACTGCGACGACGCCTGCGAGATGCTCATGAAGGTCCAGCTCGGCGGCGGCACCGATATCGGCGGCGCCGTGCGCTACGCGGCCGGGCTGATCACCGCGCCGGAGCGGGCGATCGTGGTGCTGGTCTCCGACTTCTACGAGGGCGCGAGCGAGGCCGCCCTGGTCGAGCAGGTGCGGGCGCTCGCCGGCCAGCGGACCCGCGTGCTCGGGCTCGCGGCGCTCGATTCGGCGGCGCGGCCCGCCTACGACCGGGCGATGGCGCAGCGGCTCGTGGCGGCCGGCGCCGAGATCGCCGCGATGACGCCCGGCGAGCTCGCCGGCTGGCTCGCCGCCGCGATCCGGGCTTGAGCGGCGCCGATGGCCCGCCCCGACCTCCGCGCCCTCACGGATGACGGCCTGATCCAGCTCGCCAATGCCGGGCTGGTGAAGCGGGCGCTGCGCGAGGTGGCCGCCGGCGCGGGGCCGGCCCTCGCGGAGGCCGAGGACGGCACCGTCGAGGCGCGCTTCGCCGACGGCACAATCACGCGGCTCGGCCCCGGCCGGCCCCCGGGCGAAGCCACCTGCACCTGCCCGGCGAGCGGGATGTGCCGCCACCGGGTTGCCCTCGTCGTCGCCTACCGGGCCGCGGCCGTCGCGGACGGGGCGGCTGGAGGAGCCGCTTTCGGGACCGCCAACGGGGCGGCCATCCCGACCGCGGAGGCGGTCGCCTGGGATCCCGGCACCCTCGACGGCGCCGCCCTCGAGGCGGGGCTCGGCGGCGCGGCGGCGGCGGAGCTGCGGCGCCTCCTGGCGGTGGGGATCACGGTCGGGCTGGAGCGCGGCGCCGTGCCGGCCGCGCGGCTCCCGACCGCGACCGTGCGCTTCCTCGTGCCCGACGCCGTCGGCTACGCCCGCTGCGACTGCGCGGCCGGGGGCGGCTGCGCTCACGTCGCCCTGGCGATCCGCGCCTTCCGGGAGGCCGCGGGCGCCGCCGAGATCCGCCTGGGCGGCGCGGCGCCGGCCAGGACCGACACGGCGGCGACGCCGGCGGAGGAGGGACTCGCCGAGGCCGTCGACCGGGTGGTCGCCGGCCTGCTGGAGGCCGGGGTGGTGTCCGGGCCGGAGGCCCATGACGGGGCGCTCGTCCGGCTGCGGCGGGCGGCCGAGGCGCGGGGCGCCACGCAGATCCTGCTGGCGGAGGCGGAGCTCGCCGGGCAGCTCGCGGCCTATGCCGGGCGCCACGCCGCCTACGACGCCGTCGTCGTCCTGGCGCTCGCCACGGAACTCCTCGGCCGCGTCCGGGGCGGGGAGGCCGCCCTCGGCCTCGGCCAGCCCTACGAGACCGCCATGGGCAAGACCCGCCTCGTCTCGCTGGGCGCCCGGCTCCTCGCCCGTGGGCGCGGCGCCACCGCCCGGGTGGCGCTGGCCGATACCGACACCGGCGCGCTCCTGGCCCTGGAGCGCGAGTTCGCGCCGGGCGAGGCCGAGGCGGATATCGTGGCCGGCCTGCCCGGGCGCCTCCTGAGCCCGGGCCTGTCCGTCTCGGGCACCGGCCAGGGCCAGATTCTGACCAGCGTCGCCCGGCGCCGGGCCGACGGGCTCCTCGCCCTCGGCCAGGGTGCCCGGGGCCGGACGGCCCTGCTGCCGCGGGACGCCCGCGTGGACCTCCCGGCTCCCCTGGCGGCGCGGGACGTCCCGTCGGTCCTGCGCCGCCTCGCCGACCGGCCGCCCGCCTTCCTGCGCCCGCGCGATCGGCTGGAGGCCTTCCACGTCTTCGCCGTCGAGGCGGTCCTGGGACAGGCCTGGGCGCCCGGCGCCCAGACGTGGCAGGCCGCCGTCGACCTGCCGGAGGCGGGCGGCACGCTGCATCTCGCCCGCGCCTACGATCCCGCCGCGCCGCAGGCGCTGGACGCCCTCGCGGGCGCGTGCTCGGGGCGCTGGGGACCCGTGCGGCAGGTCGCCGGCCCGGTGCGGATCGAGGACGGCGCCCTGGTCTGCGATCCCTGGTCGGTGTCGGTCGACCGGCTCGTCGTGCCCGACCTCGCCGTCCCGGACGGCGCCGGCCACCCGGTCCCGCCGGCGCCGGAACTGGGGCCGGCCACGCTCCTCGACGAGGCGGCCGCGCTCCTGGCGAACGCCCTCCATGCCGGGCGGCGGGCCTTCGCGGCCAACGCCCGCGCCGGCGGCGCCGATCTGGTCGCCCGGCTCGCCGCGTCGGGGCATCCGGCCACCGCCGCGCGGGTCTCGGCCTTCCTCGCCGCCACAGGCGCGGAGACCGGCCCCTTCGCCCGGGCCGCCCTCTGGGTCGCCGCGATGCGCGACGATCCCGGACCGGCGGAGGCCTGATCACGGAACCGTGTGGATGCGGTTGCCCCTGCGGCCCCGCTGGGGCAGGTTGCCGCGGCTTCGGGCGCGGCGATTCGCCGGCCGGCCCGTCCCGGTCGTTTCGCGAGGAGCCCGGATGCGAGGACCCGTCGATCGTCGCGCCCCTGCGACGCAGCCCTGCCCGGCCGCGCGCGCCGGCGCGGTGGCATGAGGGTCGTCCGCGCGGCGCGCCTCCACCTGCGGGACGCCACCTCCGACAAGGTCTACGACGTCGACCTGATCGAGAACGAGGCCCTCGGGACGCCCGAGCGCTACTTCGTCAACACGCGCTACGGTCGGCGCGGCACGACCCTGCGCGAGGGCTCCAAGACGCCCCAGCCCGTGACCGCCGAGGCGGCGGCCCGGGTGTTCGACAGCGTGGTCGTCTCCAAGATCAACGGCGGCTACCGGCGCGTCGACGGCCCGGAGACGTCCGCCTCCGAGCCGACCGCCGACGGCCGCGCCGCCGTGCTGCTGGCGCGGCTCTCCGCCTGCCTGAACCAGCGCTGGGCCGAGCGCGACCGCGACCGCCTGCTCTGGCGCGTCGGCGAGCTGCGGCTGGCCGCGGCCGCCCCGGACCTGATCGCCCTCGCGCGGGCCCTCGGCCCGGCGCGGGCGAGCTACGCCTTGGTCTGGGCGCTCGCCCGGGCGGCGGGCGCGCAGGCCGGTCCGGTGCTCGCGGCGATCGCCGCCGACGCGCCCGGGAGCGTGGTCCGCGACCTCGCCCTTTTCGCGCTGGCCGCCCCGCTCACCGGGGCCTGCCGCCCGCCGGAGGCCGAGCCGGACCTGCCCGGCATGGTCGCCCGGCCGGCCGAGGCCGGCGACGTCGACGGCCTGTGCGGGGCGCTGGACGGCCTCGCCCGGCACGATCCGGGCCGGGTCGGGCCGGCCCTGGTGGCGCTCGGCCGGCTGGCGCAGGGACGCCCCGACCTGCACGCGACGCTCTGCGCCGCCCTGCTCCGCCTGCCGGCGCGGCCGCCCTACCTGATCGGCCTGCGGCGCCTGTTCAAGCACGCCGAGATGGCGGACGACGCCGCCCTGTTCGGCGCGACTGCCCAGCGCTTCGAGACCGCGCAGGCGATGTACCAGTCCGGTCGGAGCCACGCCTACGTCCCGGACCTCCGGCGCTACGTCGCGGTGGACGCGGCGCGCCAGGGACCGGAGGCGCGGCTCGGCCTGTCCACCGCCACCCGCGCCTACATGAAGCGGCGGATCTGGCGCGCGCTGCGCAAGCGCGGCGCCGTCGGGGACCCGGCCTTCGTGGCGCTGGCGGCGGGCTTCCTGCTGGCCCTCGGGCCGGAGGACCTCGATCCCCCTGCGCGCTGGACCGTCTGGGGGCGGCAGCCGGACGGGACCTGGGGCCGGCAGGCACGGACGCGGGGGCCGCTCGCCCGCAACTGGACGGCGAGCCAGCTCCTGTACCGCCACGCCCCGGAGGCCCGGCCGCGGGCGGGATCACTGACCTTCCTGGAGACCGGCGCCATCGATCCCGACCGGCGCGACGAGGCCTTCCCGGATCTCTGGAGCGCCCGCCCGGACCTGGCGCTCCGCCTTGCCGCGGAGGGGCGGATCGAGCCGGTGGCGCGGTTCGGCCTGCGGGTGCTGCGCGCGGACCCGCGGGCCTGCGCGGCCCTGACGCCCGCCGAGATCGGGCGCCTGCTGGCCGCGCCGCACGACGCCGTGCGGACCTTCGCGTTCCGGACCGCCCAGGCGCGCCTCGCCGCCGGGATCGCCGATCCCGCGGAACTCGCTGCCCTGGTGGTGGCGCTGCTGGCCGCGGCGCTGCCGGAGGCGCGGGCGCTGGCCCTGCGGCGCCTCGAGGCCGGAGCGCCGGTCGCCTGGTCGGATCCCGACCTCGCCGCCGCGCTGCTCACGAGCCCGGAGCCGGACGTGCAGGCGGCTCTCCCGGGCCTCGCCGGGGCGCGGGCGCTGCCCCCCGGGCTCGCGGCGCCGCTGGTGGCGCGGCTCGTGGCGTGGCTGCGGGCGATGCCGCCGGAGCCCGACGCGTCCGCGACGGCCGCGATCCGGGGCCTGCGCGCCGCCCTGCCCCTCCTGTGGCCGGACCGCGACCTGCCGGTCGCGTCCGAGACCGCCGCCGCCCTGATCGCCCACCCGGCTGCCGCGGTCAGATCCGCCGGCCTGGCGCTCCTGGCGCAGTCCGAAGCCGGGGCCGCCGGCCTGCCGCCGGAGAGCTGGGACGCGCTGATCGGCGCGGAATCCGAGGACATCCGGATCGCCGCCCTGGTCCTGCTGGCGCGCCTCGACGACGCGCGGCTCGGGCCCTACGCGGACCGGGTCGTCGCCTTCGCCAGCGGGCCCGGCAGCGCCGTCCGGCAGGCCGCCCGGCCCCTGGTGGCGCGCCTCGCGGCGGTGGATCCGGGTCTCGCGCCACGTCTCGCCCGGGAGCTGATCGGCAGCCTGTTCCGCGCGGCGCCCGACGACGCCTACGCGGCCGACGTCGTGGCGCTGCTGCGCGAGTCCCTGCCGGGGGCGTGCGCCGCCCTCGACGACGCCACCCTGTGGCGCCTGCTGCAGGCCCGCGCCGACGGGGCCCGCCGCCTCGGCGCCGCCCTCCTGCCCGATCGGCGCCCGGAGGCCCTCAGCGTCCGCCAGATCGCCCGGCTCGGCGGCCACCCGTACCGGGCGGTGCGGGACTGGGCGATGGCGGCCGTCGCGGCCGATCCGGCCCGGTTCCAGGCCGCAGCGGCCGAGGCCGTGCTCCTCGTGGAGAGCGACTGGCCCGACACCCTCGCCTTCGCCCGCGGCCTGTTCGAGTCCTGGCCGGAGTCTGCCTGGACGCCGGAGGCGCTCGCCGTCGTCACCGACAGCGTCAAGCCCGAGGTCCTGGCCTTCGCCCGCCACCTCCTGCGCGGCCGGCTCCGGCCCGAGGACGCGGAGACGCAGGTCCTGCGCCTCCTGGAGCACCCCGCCCCGTCGATGCACCTCCTGCTCACCGAACTCCTGACCGAGCAGGCCGTGGCGAGCGAGGCGGCCTTCGCGCGGCTGATCCCCCTCGCCCGCATCGTGATGCTGCAGGTGCTGCGGGGCCGGGTCGCCAAGGACCGGATGGCCGCCTTCCTCCGGGCCGAGGCCCTGCGCAGCCGCGCCCGCGCCGAGGTGCTGCTGCCGCTCTTCGCCGACCTCACCCTGAGCGGCACGGCCCGGGATCGCAATGCCGCGATCCTGGCCCTGCGCGACGTCGCCGACGCGCATCCCGATCTCGCCGTGCCCCTCGTCCGGCGCCCGCCGGAGGCGCGGGGACCCGTCTCCGTCTCGGAAGGGGCTCGATGAACGTCGTCCATCGCTACCTCGGCGAGAGCCGGGCCGTCTCGGACGCGGACGCGACCCGGCTCGGCTTCGTCCCCGACACCCTGCGCGAGCCGACCTACTTCGCCGGGACGGTGGCGCGGCACCTGCCGTTCCGGGAGGCGATCTCGGCCCTGCACCACGTCGTCGTGTCGGACCTGCGCTTCAAGCCGAAGGACCGCACCGCCTATTTCGCATGGCTCCAGGCCCACGAGCAGGAGCTCCTGGCCGAGGCCCTCGCCGAGAAGGACAGCCTGCGCGCCGAGATCGAGGCGCTGCGCGCCGAGTCCCGGGACATCGCGGCCCGCTCCGACGCCGTGATGCGGCCGTTCTACGACGCGCGGAGGCGGTACTTCGACTACCTCTACCGGGAGAACCTCGACGCCTGGATCGTGCTCGACCCGGTCATCACCGTGCACCCGGACGAGATCTTCTTCGAGGCGTTCAGCCTCGACGAATCGAGCTACGGGCGCCTGTCCTGCGACCACGACACGTTCGCGCGGATCGGCGACATGGCCTGCGGCACGACCAACATCGACTACAGCCACGCCCTCTACGACGAGTTCCAGAAGATCCGCAGCTACCGCGACACCGAGCTGGCGATCGACCCGACAGGATTCGCGGTCCAGACCTCCGGCGAGGCCGCCTATCGCGAGGACAAGATCGACCTGCCGGATTCCTGGGTGCGGGGCTTCCTGCAGGTATCGAGCGCCATGGCGCAGCCCGCCCACGTGGTGGACCTGCACCCGGTCGACATGCACGCGATCCTGACCCGCCTCGCCGCGCGCCGGGAGCGCCACGGCCCGCGCTCCCTGCGGTTCCTGCTCGAGCCCGACCGGCCGGTCAGCGTGCTGATCGAACCCTGGAACGAGCGGCTGACCTTCCGGCGCTCGATCTACCGCGGGGGCGAGGCCGCGGAGATCCGCCTGTGGGGCCGGCGGCGTCTCGCGATCCTGGCCCGGACCCTGCCGCTCGCCCGGTCGGTGCGGCTGCACCTCCTCGGCACCGGGCTGCCCGCCTTCGCGGTGGTGGATTTCGGGGGCCTGCGCTTCACCCTCGGCCTGTCGGGCTGGACCGCCAACGACTGGTCCCGGGCCGGCCAGTTCGACCTGCTCGCACCCCGGGCCGACGTCGACGCCGACACCGCCGCCCGGGTCTTCGCGGCGCTCCGGCGCCACCACGCCGCCGGGACCGGGCCGCTCGCCGCCGAGACCGGCCTCGACCGGGCGACCGTGGAGGCGGCGCTCGGCGGCTACGTGCAGGCCGGCCGCGCCATGTTCGACCTCGACAAGCGGGTCTACCGCCTGCGGGAGCTGACCCGGGAGCCCCTGGCGCCGGGCGCCCTGCGCTTCGCCTCCGAGCAGGAGGCCAAGGCCGACCGGTTCCTGGCGGCCGGGCTCGTCACCCTCGGGCCCGTCGCGCAGGCGGGCGACAGGCGGCGCCTGAGCGGGACCGTTCTGGACGATGGCCGGAGCCTGACGCCCGCGGTGGAGCTCGATCCCGACGACCGCATGGTCGGCGGCACCTGCCAGTGCGGCTTCTACACCCACAACCGGCTGACCCGCGGCCCCTGCGAGCACATGCTGGCCGTGCGCCGCCTCGTCCACGCCCAGGTCGAGGGCAAGCCCGCGCGGTGGCAGGCGTGAGACGGGCCCGATTGATGCGGCCGCAAGCCTGGCCTATCCTGACCGCGACGAGGGGCGTCGGCCGGGGCGGACCTTGCATTTCGGGCGGCGATTCGCCGTCCTTGCACCCTGCCCGGCAAAGCGTCACTGGCCCGCTCTTCACTGGGCCGGCACTGACCACCGGTGCGCGTTCGCGGTTTGGGTTCGCTGAACCCAAACGCGCACCGGTGGTCGTGCCGGCGTCGAGTGGACCGGGCCAGTCCCGAGACTTGACGAAGGCATCCCGGCCGACGTCCCCCGTCACGCCTCCCGCCGCCCGCGCCGGAGGCCGCCGATGAGCCAGCAGCCCGGCAGCCTGACCCGCCAGCAGCTCTACGACCGGATCCGCGAGAGCTCGAAGGACGAGGTCATCCTCGAAGAGATGATCCGGCTCGGCTTCTGGCCGGACGGGGCGGCGCAGCCCAACCCGCCGGACGACCTGATACGCCGCCGCGGCGAGATCGCCCGCGCCCTCGCCGACCTGCACCGGCGGGAGGCGGCGTGGCGCGACCCCGAGGCCGCCCTCAAGGAGATGCATCGCCGCCGCAAGACGGCGGCGCTGGAGCGGCGGCGCGAGACGAAGCTGCGCAACGCCCGCGACCGCCACGCGCGGGCGCAGGCGTGGCACGCGCGCCGGGAGGCGGAGGTCCTCCATCTCGGCGACGGCGTCTCGGCCGGCCTCGCGAACGCCGAGACGCCCGCGCGGGGGCCCGCCCCCGGCCTCCCGCCCCTGGCGAGCCCGAAGGCGCTGGCCGAGGCCATGGGGATCGGCCTCGGCGAGCTGCGCTTCCTCGCCTACGACCGGGCGCTCAGCACGGTGAGCCATTACCGGCGCTTCACCATCCCCAAGAAGGCGGGCGGGCTGCGCCGCATCTCGGCGCCGATGCCGCGCCTGAAGCGGGCGCAGTACTGGATCCTCGACGCGCTCCTCGCCCGTGCTCCCGTGCACGCGGCGGCCCACGGCTTCGTGCCCGGCCGCTCGATCGTCACCAACGCCGCCGCCCATGTCGGGCGGGACGTCGTGGTCAATCTCGACCTCAAGGACTTCTTTCCGAGCCTCGATTACCGGCGGATCAAGGGAAAATTCCGGGGCCTGGGCTACGCCGAGCCGGTGGCGACCGTGCTGGCGCTGCTCTGCACCGAGCCGGACGTGGACGCGGTCGAGATCGATGGCGCTTGCCTCTACGCCGCCCGGGGCCCCCGCCGGCTGCCGCAGGGCGCGCCGACGAGCCCCGCGCTCACCAACCTCGTCTGCACCCGGCTGGACGCCCGGCTCTCCGGCCTCGCCGGCAGCCTCGGCTTCACCTACACGCGCTACGCCGACGACCTGACCTTCTCGGCCTCCGGCGAGGCCGCCGGGAAGGTCGGCGCGCTGCTCAAACACGTCCACGCCATCGTCGCCGGGGAGGGCTTCACCGTCCATCCGGACAAGACCCGGGTGATGCGCCGCGGCCGGCACCAGGAGGTGACCGGGCTCACCGTCAACGAGCGGGTCGGCGTGCCGCGGGAGACCCTGCGCCGCTTCCGCGCCCTCCTGCACGGGCTCGAGCGGCACGGTCCGGCCGGGCGCCGCTGGGGCGCGGCCGGCGAGGCGGGCGTGCTCCGCGCCGCGATCGGCTTCGCGCAGTTCGTCCGGATGGTCACGCCGGAGACCGGCGCGCCGCTGCTGGCGCGGGCCCGCGCCCTCGCGGAACGCCACGCGGATTCCCGCTCAGCCCGTCCTGAGGCTCGGCCGCTGCCGGACTTCCGCGCCCGGTCCGCGCGGGGCGAGGTGCCGCTCGCCCGCTGGTGGACGCCGGCCCCCCGCCCCGCGCCCGCGCCGGACCCGATCCTGGCCGAGGCCGAGGCGGCCGCCGCCAGGGCTGCGGCCCGCGCGGCCGCGCCCGTGCCGGGCCGCAGCGGCGTGCCGGTCTCCGGCCGCCCGCGTCTCGGCGCCGAAACGGCCGCCCGCGCGGAGGCCGTGCCGGACCCCGGCGCCGCGTCCGACGATGCGCCGATGAAGCCCTGGAAGGTCATCCTGGGGATCTTCGTCCTGTTCCAGGCGGCCGCCCTGCTGCACCCGGCGCTCGGGCTGCTCGTCCTCGCGGTCGCCCTGCTGCTCGGCCTCCGCCGCCTGCTGCGCCGCTGGCGGCGCCGCCGATGATCCCGGCCCGGCGCCTCGCCGGGTGCCTCCTGTCCTGCGGCGCCGCGGCCTTCGCGCTGCTGTCCGGACCGGCAGCACCCCGGGCCGACGAGGCGCCTGCCGCCGCCCCGTTCAACGCCGCCGAGGCGGCCGCCATCGCCGGGCCGCTGCGGCAGGACCCGGCGCTGCTGCGCAGCTTCGGGACCTGCCCGGCCGACACCTTCGCGCGGGAGCGCCCGGTCTGGCGGTGGGCGTTCGCGCCCCGGCGGCCCACCGAGCGCCGCTGCGCGCGGGAGCCCGCGGCCTGCTACGCGCTCTGCACCCGGTGGTCGAACGCGCCGGCCTGCTTCGACCTCGCCCTCGCCTTCGAGCACCATTCCCTCGACGTCGCCGACATCCTCGACAAGGAGCGCCTCTACGCCCTCGCCTGCGCGGGCGGGTTTCCGGCGGGCTGCACCAACCGGGCGGCCGGGATCCGGAACGGCGGCTACGCGGAGGATCCCTTCCGCGACGCGCCGCGCACCGACACGGACGCCTGCCTCGCCCGGAGCTTCCGCCTCGATTGCGACCGCCGCGGCGCCTGGGGCTGCGCCATGCTCGGCCAGGCCTATCGCCTCGGCGAGGGCGTCGCCGCCGAGGCGTCCCGCGCCCGGGCGGCGTTCGACATGGCCTGCGCGATCAACCCGGACTTCGCGGCCTGCGCCTTCGCCAGGCGGCAGATCGCCGAGATGGAAGCGCCGTCGGACAGGGACGGCGACGCGCCGTGAGTTCCGGCGAGTCCGGGCCGGATGCCGACGCCCTGCGGGCCCTCTACGGGCGGTTCGATCCGCGGCCGGACGGTCCCCTGGCCCCGGGCCTCCGGCGCGCCTGCCTCTGCGTGGACGTGGGCGACGCGGACGACGTCGCCGCCGCGGAGCGCTGGATGCTGGCCCATGCCGGCCAACTGACCTGCGTGCGCAGCACCGGCTGCGGCTGCTGCGTGATCGGCTGGGACATCGAGGGGCCGACGGCGCTCATCGACACCTTGCCGGCGGCGCTCGGGGCGGCCTCCGACTGGTCCAGCCCGACCGCGGCCCCGCCGCGCGCGCCGATCGCGTGGTGGCGGCGCCTCTGGCGCCGCTGCGTCCGAGACGCGGGAGCCTAACGCGGTTCCGCGACGACCTCCGCGCGCTCCAGAGCCAGCGGCGCCGGCCTCCGCTCCGGGATCAGCCGGTCCGGGACCACCGCGCCGCGCTCGAGGGTGGCGACCGCCAGGGGGGCGCCCCGGCCGCGCAGGGCGTGTGTCCCCAGCGCGCGCGCGCGGACGCCGCCGGGCAGCCGGTCCAGCCGGTCGAGGAGATCCTGCGAGATCAGGATGTCGACGCCGAGGGGGCGGCACAGGGCTTCGATCCGCGACGTCACGTTCACGGCGTCGCCGAAATACGCGATCTTGTGGCGGTCGACCCCGACTTCGGCCGTGACCACCGGGCCGCCGTGCAGCGCCGCCCGCAGCCGCGGCACCGTCCCGAACCGCGCGGTCCAGGCCGCGGCGTGCGCGTCGATCCGGTCGAGCACCTCGAACACGCAGGTCACGCAGCGCGCATCCTTCAGGCCGCGCTTCATCGGCCATGTGATCATCGCGAGGTCGCCGATGAAGTCGTCCGTGGAGCCGGCATTGCGCCGCACCGGTTCGGCCAGAGTCGCGAAGACGGCGCTGAGATAGGCCTGGGCGCGCAGGTCGCCGTGGGTCTCCGCGAAGGCGGTGGAGCCGACGACGTCGAGGAACAGGAAGATCCGCTCCTCCTGCACCGGCCTGTGGTAGCGGCCGATCATGAAGTTCACGAACACCTCGCCGCCGATCAGGTCGCGCATGCGCATGACGAAGACCAGCAGGGCCGAAACGGCCAGCGAGTAGGCGAGGAACCGCGGCGTGATCCGCACCGCCGTGGACAGGCTGTCGCCGGTGAGGCTGAACGCCCAGACGGCCAGCCCGCCGAGGGCGCAGCCGAGCGTGATCAGCACCACGTAGAGCAGCTCGGCCGCCAGCATGTAGACCAGTGCCGGCAGGCGGCGCAGCCGCGTCTGGAGACCCGACAGGCTCAGGCCGGGCACGAAGGCCAGCACCGTCCCGCCCACCGCCAGGGCGTAGACGAGCCCGGCGAGCATCGAGGCCCCGCCCACGAAGAGCAGGTTGTAGAGGAGGCCCGCCGCGCCGGAGGCGAGGAGGAGGGTCAGGGCCCAGAGCCATCGGTACTGTGGAAGCATGGGCTGTCGGCGCAGGAGAGCGTGGCGGCGGGCACGGCGGGACGTACGCGGTGGCCCGGGACGAAGATCGTAGGGCGAACGAACACGGCGAAGACGGCGCTGGATCGGCGCGCCGCAGACTGGCCGCTCAACCCTGACCAATGAGGAACGATTCGCGCCGTCCACAGGATGTCGTCAGCCGGTGTCGCCGCGCTGCCACAGCGGGCGGATCGGCCGCGCCACCGTCAGCGGTTCTGCGACAGCCCGTGATGCTGGTGGGCCCGGCAGGACTTGAACCTGCAACCAGACCGTTATGAGCGGCCGGCTCTAACCATTGAGCTACGGGCCCGGGAGCCGCCGACGGATAGCTGATCCCCGGCCGCCCGTCACCCGGATTTCGCCGCGCCGCGGGGGGGGGCGGGTCCGGGAGGGCAGATCCTGTCGGGGCGGATCCCGTTCGGCCTTTGCGTCCACCGGCACGAGCGCCGCGTCCTTGATGCGCCACAGGTAGCGGGCCAGGATCGAGCGGTACGGCGCGAAGGCGGCCGCCACCGCGTCGGTATCGTCCCGTCCAGTGAGGCGGTGCAGGCAGCCCACCGCCGCCACGTCGCCTGCGGGCCAGATGTCGGGATCGTGGAAATGGAAGATGCCGACCATGTCGGCCGTCCAGGGCCCGACGCCGCGGATGCTGCACAGGATCGCTGCCCGCTCGGCATGCGGCAGGCCGGCAAGGCCGGGCCCGAGGAGGCCCGCCATCTCGGCTGCCACGATCGCCTGGAGGGCCCGCACCTTGTTGCCCGAGATGCCGCAGGCCCGCAGCATTGCCGCGTCCCCGGCCTCGAACAGGGCTCGGGGGCTGGAAGCCGCCGCCGCGGCGGCGGCCGCGGTCC
>Ga0316227_1003431_pt1 | contig 12807 bp, 18 predicted proteins | sample TBH18019metaG_FD_206012 | JGI IMG/M metagenome (GOLD analysis project Ga0316227, IMG submission 206012) | Freshwater microbial communities from Trout Bog Lake, Wisconsin, USA - TBH18019 | ecosystem: Environmental > Aquatic > Freshwater > Lake > Hypolimnion/Profundal zone | place: USA: Wisconsin... | reverse complement strand
TCGCCCGCAAATCCCGCCACCAACCTGCGTATCCCCTCGGGTCCGCGCAAGGTGAAGCCGGAACTCACGAACGAACACCTGACCCTCATTGAGCAAGCCCTCGAACGCGGCGACTTCCCCGCCTCCGACAAAATAAAGGACTTCCTTCGGATCAGTTTTCTCATAGGCCGGTATCAGGGGTGCCGGTTGTCCGAGACCCATCTCAACCCCCTCACCGATGTTAACATCGCGCCAGACGGGCTCAGCGGGCGCATACATTTCCGGATCAAGGGGGGACGCGACCATGCCGCCCCGCTGCACCCCAAACTGATTCCCCTCTTTCAACGCCTCCGCGCGGAGGGTCGCACCGAGACCTACGATGGGAAACTGAACAAGGCCGGCAACTGGGCACGCTTCCTCGATCATACGGGACTCCGCGCCAAGCTGCCCCCAGGGGCCTGCTTCCACTGCCTGCGCGTCACAGCGGTCACGCGCCTGGCACGCGACAAAACCATCAGCATGGCGAAAGCTATGCGCTACATTGGTCATGCGTCAGTTGTGATTCACCAAGTTTACCAGCGGCTCCATTGCGAGGACCTGGACGACTGTCTCGCGGCGCTGGACTAGGGTAAACGTGACGGATTTGCCAGTTCGGATTTTTCGCCAGGAACTTCAACAAAACCGAAAGGAAAAAGCTTCGGACGGACTTCAAGCCCGCGGCGCTTTTGAGGGCCGCTATGCGCGTGTGGCTCCACGGCTTGCCCGGAGCGCCCAGCATCTCTGCCGCCTGGGGGGTCGTCACTGGCCGCTCTTGTTCTTGCCGCTTGCTCATTCGGACCGTTTGAGTTTCGGGCGGCGGATCGTTTCGGAGAGATGGTCGGCCTCAACTGCGGCTTCTTCGGTCTCCAACGCCGCCATGCCCCCATTGGCGATATGGGCGTAAATCAGCCCCCGAATGAAGGCGGACCAGTTGGCCAATTGGTGGCTCTTCCTTCCCAACACCACGGCGTGGCGATCTACGTAATCCGCGGCGTCAACGGGCAGGGAAATACTGCGCCTCACACTATTCTTAGCTTCTCGATTCATTCGTCACGTTATCACCCTGACTCACCCGGTATTACCCAGTCGACGAAAATCTTATACTACTGGTGCATCACGGTTATTACCCGTGATTACCGCGTATCATTAGTGAGCGTGCGCGTCGCATGTCCACGGGTGCATTTTGCCTAACTGACCCCGGCCCTTTCCATGCCGGAAGAAGTAAACGGCAGGCCCAGCCCTTGTTTCCCCGCTACGCCAGGCATATGTTTCTGGTTGGCATGAAAACGATTCGACAAAGGCTCAAGATCGCCGTTTGGGTTACGGGCCTGCTTGGTTTGCTCCTGCTCGTCTTCCTGTTTGTGGTGTGCCCGGTGTTCAACCTATTTCATGCGCACGAGCACTGCATCAAAGGCACCTACTTGACCCTGATGGGTTACGCCGAAGATCACCATGGCCAGTTCCCCTCCCACACCAATGGTTTCGGGGATGCGGTGGTCATGCTGCTCAAGGAGGAACCGGAATCTGCCAGGAACTTTACCGCGCCGGGGGACGATGGGCATCTACTGGCCGAGTGCGCGCGGACCGGCGCGCATATGCCCGAGGACCGCTGCACCCGAACTTACGTGCAAGGGCTATCGGCGAACAATGATCCACAAATCGCGCTGGTCTTCGATCGTTATCCGACCCGCGGCGGCGACCATTTCCGCCGGCCCTGGGGACCGCCGCAGAGAGAGGTCTGCTTCATCGGTGACAGTATGCGGATCATCGACGAGAAGAATTGGCCCGCGTTCCGCGCCCGGCAGATCGAGTTGCTGGTGGCCGCCCACTTCCCTCGGGCGGACGCCGAAAAGCTCTACGCGCCGATCTCTGTGCGCCAGCGGTGATGGCGGCTCCATGCCGCATATCCGCATGGACAAGGAGCGGAGCAAGGCGCACGAACGCCAAGACGCGGCACCCCAACACAAGACCCCTCACCCCACCCGGTCGAAGAAATAACCGCCGGGCAAACTGGCTGGCCCCCGGGATCAAACCGGTGCATTGCCTTGATCGCCAGCCGAGGTGGGCTCCGCGCCCCACGCCATCGCGGTCCTGGCAATCCACCGATCCTAGCGCCCCTGCGGAACACAAGAACAAGTGATGTTCCGCGGACTGTTCCGCGAAAAAGGCTCGGTCCTTCCTTCTTATTCATTGTACAAGTACAGATCTTTCAATACATTACATACATACCGGCGGTCATAAGTAAACCCCGCGGAACGCTCGGAACGCTCGGAACACGATATGAACCCCTCGCGCGCGCAGGAGCTTGGAATACCCCCCCTATTAGAATACCCCCCGTATTGAAATATCCCCCCCTGTTGCAATACCCCCCGTATTGGAATACCCCCCCTATTGCCGCTCCACCATATCTATGAGCATATCCATTTCGCGTTCCGCGGGTTGCGACGTTCCAAAATGGCTTAAACGCCTGTGCGATAGCACGTTACCGCGGAACAGTCTTTGGAACAGTTTTCGCCGCCTGTTCCGCCGATAGCCCCCGCCGGCCATGTGCTCAGAGCCATCAAAGGACTGCGCTCGAACCACTTAGGCCAGAATCATGCCGGGTTGTGTGGCGGCCGGCCGACCCCAGTCACCTGCCAGCAGAGTGCCCCCGATCCGCCCAAGTCGCCACAAATATACCCCCCCCCCATTCCTTCGCGACGGCGGCGCTCGCGCCCAAAACTTCCGCCCAGTCGCCAGAATACCCCCCCTATTGGAAATACCCCCCCCCTTCGCGACGCGCGCGCGCCCGGCCCGGACCCGCGCCAAACGGCTGGCGCCCTCTGGGCTCCCCGACCACTACCTCCATGGTATCGCCCCCAGCCGCTCGGCGGGTGGGCCATTGGCCCAGTGCCCTAATGCTGCGGAAACAGTAATCTCGATCGTGCTCCCCACCGGACAACCATCCTCCCAAGCACGGCAGAAGAAATTAAGTGCATCGCCGCCCTCCTCATGTCAGCATTGTGCGGCTCATAGTCATGGCAAACACGAATCCATCGTTACCAGCGGGCACGCCACCCAGAGGGCGCAAAGATGCTCATCGCCCCCTCCAAGCCCGCTACGACATGAAGCCGCCGTCTGGCGGCGCCAACACTGACACCCCCCCGATGAACGACGAACGCCGCACCTACGAAAATCAGGGAACCGCACAGCCACCCTCGCCAAACTACCGCGACACCTTGCTGAGAGTCTACGACGTAGCCAACCGCAAGGCCGACAATCTCGATACGATCAGCGCAAGGGTTAAGACGTGGTGTGTCACCCTCTGGGGCGTCTTCGTGGCGAACCTCCTCATAAAAGCCCCATCCTCGAACGCGCTGTTCATTTTGGCAATCTTCGCCATCCTGACCATGTGGGCGATAGACCTCCACTACAAGTTCTTCCAAGAGCAGATGCTCGCCCTGATCAGAACAACGGAGCGCATGTTGCTCCAGGACGAAATCACGATGCACGACGTCGCTGCGGTCAGTTTCGGTAGCAACATTACCGGCCGTATCTATAACGAGGCTGGATTTCACCAGGCATTCCTCGCTTCCATCGGCAAGTACTGGTTCCACTTCCTATATCTGGCTCTCGTAGCATTCACACTCATCATCAGGCTCTTCCCTCGCGCCGTGAACTTATGAAACTCGTCACCGCAATCATCAAACCCTTCATGCTCGAAGAGATCAAGAACGCCCTGATGGAGGTGGGCATTGAAGGAATGACTGTCTATGAGGTGAGAGGGTTCGGACGGCAACGCGGCCACACCGAGATTTTCACCGGGTCCACGTACTCAGTGGGCTTCCTCCCCAAACTTGAGGTGCAAATAGCAGTGCATGACGAACTGGTCGAGGCAGTATGCTCCGCGATATGTTCCGCCGCGCGGACCGGAAAAATCGGTGACGGATTGGTCCTGGTGGCACCACTCGAAGTCGTGACGAGGGTCCGCACCGGCGAGTCTTTTGGCAGCTTTCGCCCTGGCGGGCAGCATGTTGGCGGCTTGCCCCCTGAGTCTATGGAAGCCGTGTACCAACAGGAGCTTCAGACGCTCTGCGCACACGATTCAGACTATAAGCTCCTGATGATGTGCAAGCCGCTTAAAACGAAGGAACTCGAACTCCATCTACAAAAGACCAAGGCCGGGCTTAGGACCGCGCCGCTTCTGGCTGGAATTTGCTACCACTTAGGCGAGCCTTTAGAGGATTCGACAAACGCTTACATGTACTACACCCTTGCTGCTATCCATGGCGTCCCTATGGCCGTAGAACTCAGGAACGCCGTCAAGGCGGCAATGAGCAGAAAAGAAATCGCCCGAGCCCAGGAACTGACTAGGCAGTTCGTGGCATGCCACCTGCCAGATCACCTGGCTCTGATCGGGTCCGATCGGTCGCGTGGCCCGAATTCCAGGACAATACCCAAAACATCGCCAACCCTGCCACCTGCTGTCACCTCCGCCGGAGCAGGCGCCGTTGCCCCATGCCAAGCGGCCACTTTACTCCTGACCCCGTCCCCCGCCCCAAGCACGCCTATTACACGCCCCTCACCACCCCCTGACCCACTACCCGACCCTTCGTCCCCGCCGAATACTTGAGCGCATCAGCGCCATCGTTCACTCGCGCTGCCACACTCGCCCAAAACACATTCCAGTCGCCCATCGAGGCCGATCCCGCGCCCCAAAAACACGCCGCCAGTCGCCCGCCAAGGCCGATCCCGCTCCCCAGGAGGGCCGTCCAGCCTTCCGAGAGTCGGCCACGGTCGTCGCCCGCGCCCGCAGCCTCAGCCCAAAACCAATCTGGTCCGTGAGCCAAGCGGACGGTCGCCAGGAGGCCCCGCCACCGGGCAGGGGAAGCGCCGGGATCGACGCGGAGCCAAGGCAGGAGACCGCCGGAGTGTGCGCCAGCGCAGCACCTTCCGGCCCGCCCCAAAAACCGGGCTTTAACGTCAAAATCGTACCCCCCTATAGGGCGGTACGGGGTGTTTTCGATTGTTTTTGCGTGATGTCAATTCCAGCCAAGCGGGCATTGCGTTTTTGAGGGTCTCAAAGCGGTAAAAAAAGGCGTCCGCAAACCTGCAAGCCTGCCAGTAAAGGACCAAAACTAGGGACACAACGGCGGGCCATAATTTGAGGCGGTAAAACGCTGCCTTTCCTGCCGTGGAAAGCAAATCATCATGAAGAAATCAACGGTCTCTAAGAGCGTCGCAAGTCGGCGCGTCACTCGCAAAAGTTCATTTCCCCCGGACGGCGGGGCGGGGGGCGGGGGCGGGGTTGTGGACGTTGGACGGGCAATCTTAATCCTTTCGGGCGGGTTTGGTTTCGGCGTGGCGCAGTCGGTTGATCTTCCCTTGTCTGGTTGGCGTACCTGCCAGCAAAGCGGGATGGCGGGCAGGGCGGCGCGTTCAATCTTGCATCGTAGGGGTATCCTTTCAAGCGATACCTCGGTTTTAGAAGCGGGGGCGGCGTCTGCCCTGGCAATGGTTCAAGCCGTCAATTCCGGCGCGGTGCATGGAATTTCCCCCGATTGTGGATCGTGTTCGTTGGCGGTCTGGGATGGCGTCCGCGATCAATTGGCTCTAATCGGCCGCAATGCTGCCTTTGTCAGTCTCACGCGTGATCATGCGGGCGGCCGTACTGGCACAAAAGCGGGGTGTGATCGTGAGACGGCGTATGATGCTCCATTAACTGAGGGGGAATTGTTGAATGAGTACGTTTCGCTAAAGGAATGGGAAGCCAAGGGCGGGTTCTCGGCTCTTTACGCGAAGCTTGACGCTGGCGACGCTGGCGACGCTGCCCTAATTGCTTCACGGGTTGCCAAGCTGCCAGCGTTGAAAGCCAAGCTTTGGAGCGACGCCAAGGGGCGGGCGGGTCACGCTATGCGCCAACGGTTCAAGCTCATTTCTGCCCTGGCAAGCGGGGGTGAAGTCGAACCGACGGCGCGCAAGTGCGGTTTCGCCAATGCCAGATCCGGGATTGAATCGCTACGCAATGGGGATATATGGGGCAAGATCGGCGTGCAAAAGCCGGCGCGTCTGCGGTCTCGTTATCTCCACTAGGCTTTTTCTTCCTGGCATCAAACCGCGTCACGCTGGCCAGCGTGGCGCGGTGTTTTTGTGTCCAGTTGGCCACCATGGCGCGGTCTCTGGCGACGCTGGCCACCGTGGCCGCCGGCGGTCTCTGGCGTGGCCGCACCTGGCCGCCGGCTCCCCCGGCTTCTGGCGCGACCCCTTGAAAGGCGCCGACCGATTCACCCAAGGTCTTGCCCAAAATCCTTCTTTGAAACGGGCCGAAAAATTTCACCAGGTCTCCACCCCGGATCGAGGTTTGCGCCGACCACCGGCCCAGCCTCGGCGCGAAATCGCGGGCTCTCCTGACGGATCGAGATTGGCGACCGCGGCGCGGGGCGCGAGGTTGGCGTTGCCAGCACCGTTGACGCACTCCGCACGGGCTACCCCATCCGTGGCCTCCCTGGGGCGTCCTGCCCGTTTCCTTGCGCAAAGGGAATCTGTTTCGATGTTTCATTCTACATTTAGAAACAGGCCGGAAAATTTCACCAGGTCAACCCGCCAAACGGCAATTCAGCCAATCCCGCGCATAGCAGAATCGCTAATTGCAAAATGTTCTACGTAGAACATTTCTCACCCACATAGTAATTCAGCCAAGGCCGCGCTACTCAAGATGAACAGAACACCCACGATCAAACCTACCTATGACCAAACAAAAACTTGGCGCTTATCGCCTGCCCCTGACCCAATTCCGCCGCGTCCGCCACGGCGACCTTGCCCGCCATCACTGGCGGGCCTCTTACCGCCTGGCGCGGTTCGATGCCATGCTCGACCCGAAGGCCAACCGCAAGCTCGTCGCCTTCCGTGGTTTTGGCACCGTCCAGGACGCCGCCACCGCGCAGACCATCCAACGCCGTTGGCAACCCTGGGCCGGCGAGACCGCCCATCCGCGTGGCCGCGGCTTTCGGCAAGAGACCGCATGGGAGCAATCCATGATCTGGAGCCTGGCCTGTATCAAGTCCGTCCTCTGGACCGCCGGGCGCACCCGCGAGGCTGCCGCCGACCGCCAGCGGTTCATCCTCCTTGAGACCTTCTTCAAAGGCGCGACGTTTGTGACCGCCGCCCAAGCCGCCGGCTTCCCCGCCATGCCCACCGCTATGCAATCCCTGATTGACGGCAACATCTGGCGCCGCGTCGGCATCCCCCACCCCAAGTATAACCCCGATCCATCCCTCAACTAGCCATGTTCACCGCCATCGCCATTGCGATCCTTTTCCTTGGCTACTTCCAACTCTTGCGCATCCGCCTTGCAAGCTTCGCCCGGCCCTCCGGCGTGGATGCCCAATGCACTTTGCGACCGGGGACGGGCTCGGGCGCGGCCAGGAAGGCCGTGGCGTCGGGGATCTCGCCAAATAGCGACGCCAGTTCAGCCTGCGCCGCTTCGAGTTGTTCTTTGATGTCCGCAGCCCGCCGCAGCGTAGCCGGTGACAATATTGTTTGCATTCCGCCTTGTAGCACGCGTTATGACCCCGATCAATCCCTCAGTTCTTAAATCCCGTTTAACCGCTCCCCGGGCGCGGGCCGTCCTGTACGGCCGCGTCTCCACCGGGCAGCAGCCCGCCGACACGCAGGAAGCCCGATGCAAGGATTACCTCGCGTTCAAGCGTGATCGCTCCGGCTCGTTTACGTGACAGCGGCAACCAAGTTCAATTTCAGAGGCTCATCCGGCGTCATCCTGTGGATTCTCTCATTGGTTGCATCCGGCTCAAACCCCGCCACATGGCCTCTCAGGCACCTCTCGAGATTACGCCTCAAAAACTCGCCATATCCACAATGCCGGGCGTAGTCGTCCGCGTAGTGCTCCTTTTCGGCATTGCGACCCGCAGGCGCAGGGTTGAGCGTGTGCCCAATTTCATGGAGCAAAACAGCTCCAAGCTCGTCGGGTTCGCCTCTCAAGCCATAAAAAAACGTCCATTCAATAAACAACACCCGAAATGGTCCCACAACCGGGAAGGGATTTCCCCGAAAGTCGACAGTGCTGGAGGGATTTACACAAGTGACAAAAAAGAATCGGTGGCTTTCAATTCTCTGTCTTTCGTCAACAGCAAGCCGCCCGTTGAGGCGATCCTCCACGATTGGTAGGATTTGACCGGCGTTCCCGCCGCCGACACATGTAATTAGCATCGGGCTAGCCTAACGAGAATACACTGATTCTGCAAGCATGATGCCGACGTCCCAAAATCGAGGCGGGCCAACTTCCTCATGGTTGACCAAGCGCAGTTAATCGGGGACCACCGATCCCCCCCAGGCCGTAGCTAAAAACAAACGAGTGGCCTTTCCGCAACACATCGCGCAGCATGGCTGGTATGGCAGACGTTTTCTCACGCGCGAAACGCTCGGAGATTATGCGGAGTATCAAGCCCCGCGGCAACCGATCTACCGAACTGCGCATGCTCGCGGCTTTTCGCGCCGCGCGAGTATGGGGCTGGCGTCGGCACAGCCACCTCCCCGGGCGCCCGGACTTCACGTTTCATCCTCAGCGAGTAGCGATTTTCGTGGACGGCGACTTTTGGCACGGCAACCCGCGCTCGTTCAAGGTACCTCTGACGAACTCCACCTTTTGGAGGGAGAAGATCAGATACAACCGCGCCAAGGACCGGAGGGTCGCACGCGTGTTGCGGGCGCGCGGTTGGACGGTGATTCGCATTTGGGAGAGCACGCTGAGAAAACGGCCGGACTGGTGCGTTGCGAGGGTGGTGCGCGCAATCACGAAAGCGGGCCTCTGAGCTCTTTTTTTTGTTTCTTGATTTGTGATGAATAATTCATCAAAGTTAGAGAAGTATGAAACCGGGACCTAAAAAGCGATTTAACGACCGTATTTGCGTAAGCCTTGGAAAAGGGCAAAAGCGGGGACTACAAAAGCTCGCGGGTGGCAAAGAGGCGTCGGTCGCGGATCTGGTTCGGCGGGCGGTTGACAAGACCTACGGCAGGTCGATCCGGGGAGGGGCAGCGTGATGGGAAAGGAAGCGAGTCTGAGGCGGCGGCCGCGATCCCACGGACCGCGAGTGATCGAATTATTTTCTGGGGCGGGCTTGTTCGGCTTCGCGTTCCGGCAGGAAGGGTTCCAACTCGGAGCTGCATATGAGCGAGACCGCATCGCCGCGTCCACGTACGCGCGGAACGTGGGGCGGGGGGTGAAGGTCTGCGACCTGGCTGAACTGCGGCCAGAGGGGCGAGCGGACGTGCTGATTTCGGGGCCACCATGCCAGGGGTACTCCAGCCTGGGAAGGAGGGACCCTGACGACCCGAGAAACTGCCTTGCCCTGGTGGTTCCTGAATGGGCCAGGGCGCTGTGTGCCAAAGTGGTGGTCGTCGAGAACGTCGCGTTGTTCCTGAAGTCCGCCGTCTGGCGGAGAATTCGGGAAAAATTCGAGCGGGCCGGCTACGAGTCTTTCTTCTGGGTTATCAACGCCGCTGATGTTGGCGCGCCGCAACGGCGCGTGAGGTCCTTTACAGTCTTCTCGAAGGCTGGTCGGCCAAATTTGGAGGCCTTCTGCCGGCCCGGGCGGAGCACCGTCAGGGAAGCTTTTGCCGGTCTGCCACCGTTTCCACGGCGAGACATTCAACACTTTGCTCTTCCGAGGTCGGAGTTTGCCCTCCAGCGCATTAGGCTGGTGCCCGAGGGCGGAGACATTCGAGACGTGGCGCGCAAGGCCCAGCACCTAGTTCCGCCGTCGTGGTTTCGCACAAGGGGAAAGATCATCGATATATGGGGCCGGATGCGCTGGGATGATACGGCCCCGACAATCAGGACTGGATTTCTCAACCCCTCGCGAGGCAGATTTCTTCACCCCGAGGAGGACCGGCCGATTTCCTTCCGTGAGGGGGCGCGGCTCCAGATGGTCCCGGACGAGTTCCAGTTTGAAGGAACGCCCGTGCAAATGGCACGGCAGATAGGAAATGGTGTTCCGGTTGGTGTTGGGCGCTGTATGGCCCGCGCCATTTCAGCGCTGGTGTGTTAGGGCTCGGGAGCCCTTGCCTTTTCGAACGTCGCGATAAGCTCCTTGTGGACAACCTTCGTGTCGGCGAGTACGTCGGCGATGTCGCGGACCCTCCATTGGGCGTGGGGGCCATCCTTCTGGATACGAGATTCGAGTCGTTGCACCTTCTGGTTGCTCTTGTAGGCCGGTCCGCCTAGCGACCCGATCAGTTCTCCGCAGACGTCAAACTGCGCCGCACGCCCCTGGGTGTCTCGCCATTTCTCCACGTCTCGGATGTAATCCTCAAGCTGGTCGAGATGGTCGCTGTGCAGCGGCGTGTTCGGCGCCTTCAACTCGACCACGATGACGCGGCCTTTTGCATGGTCGCTTGGTTCACTGGTGATGAGGAAGACCAGGTCGGGCCTTCTATTGCTTGCCAGCGGCTGCCGTTCCGTGGCCGCCTTCGGGTCGTATTTTCGGGGGGCGTACGCCCCTATCTGGAGATGTTTCGCCAACTGGCCCGCCAGCACCGACTCCCGTTCGTCGCTTGTCAGGAACTGCGAGAAGGACGGATTGATAAGCCAAGGGTTTTTCGCGAACAGCCGCTGCAGTTCCTTCTCCTCGCATTTGCCCTGGCGGAAGTCCTGGGATTTTACGATCTTTTCAAGGCCGTCAATTCCTCTGAGGCGCACGTGGGCAAACTTGAGGAACTCGTCGAACTCGCGTTTCGTGGACCGCGTGATTTCGGTGACCAACTGGGCCAAGTCAGGGTGTGGCTGGCTGGCGAGTTTGTTGATCGCGGCGACGATATCGCCGTGTCCGAGCGAGGAAACGACTTCTTTGATGGTGGTCTTATAGTAGTCGCTGGCTATCCCCTGCGGCTCGCTAGTGGCCAGGGCCGCGGCGAACTTGAGAGCCGTCTTCTTGCGGTGTTCGGGAATGTCGGCGCTTTCGATGACCTGCTTGGTGTACGGGTCGGCACTGACTTTCTCCGCGTTTTCTTCCATCCGCTTGTCCGCGAACTTACCGAGAGCCTTTTGGATTTCGCTGGTGAGCATTTCCCGCAGCCCAGCCAGCGGAGGCGTTTCCCAGCGCAGGTCCGACCTGTCCGTCGCGATGTAATCGGTCGGCAGGTCGTCTATGAAGTCCGCGACGATGATGCCGTCCAGGTAGTCGGAGTAGCGAAATCCGTGGGCGTTGGAGTTGACACCCAGCATGGATGGGAAGGAGGCGAGTCGGTTGTGGGCGTAAACTCTGACGCCGCGCTCCATGGCCATCAGATACTTTTTCTCCTCCGTAAAGCGCAGCCGATATTGAAAGATGTAGGTTTGCCCGGTCTCCGCGTCCTCGTAACGCTCCGAAACGAGTTGGGCGTGGTTCCTTCTCGGGTCCTCCGGCCACGCGTACACAATCGCAGCCAAGGCTGATATTTGCCGCAAGCAGTACGAGCTCGACCTTGCTGGCAACGGAACTGACGGCAAGCCGAAGAAGGAAATCGCCCCGCTAGAAAAGAGAACCCTCGAATCCTCGGTGGAAATTGTGTTGGAAGATGCCGGGCACGGAATGACCAAGAACGAGATGGAGGCCAAGTTTCTCGTCATCGGGCGCCGCAGACGGGACGAGCCGGGCGACAGCGCCCACAGCAGAAACGGGAAGCGCCTACTGATGGGGCGAAAAGGTCTCGGAAAGCTCGCCGGTTTTGGCATCGCCCACCGCGTGGAAGTTGCCTCTCGGGCCGAGGGGGCCGACTACACGACCGTCATCACCCTGGACTATGACGAGCTGATGAAGATTTCCGAAGGCGCGCTGTCAGAATCCAGCGCGAAAGTCCCCACCAGCATCAAGACCATCGACGGATTGAAGGCCAAGGGTACGCGCATAACCCTTTCCAAGTTGGTTTACCAGACCCTCCACTCTGTCGACGAGGCGGACATCGTCGCGAACCTGGCGAGGCACTTTGCTCTCATTAGTCCAAGAGACTTTTCGATTCGTGTCAATTCCACGTCTGTCAAGCCCAAGGAGAAGAAGTACGGGCGTCAAACTTGATGTGGATGTAGGGGGAGTCGGCGTCGTAAGCGTTAGCTACGAACTCGACCAAAGCCTTTGCCAAGGAAGTGTACAGGTTGACGCCCAGATCTTCGAGTAGGTGCGCCGAGAAACTGAACTTCAGAGGGGTCTCGTCAGGAATCTTGCTTTTCGCTGCCATGTTGGCCATAGAAATTACGCCTTCGGGCCGGCGATGGCAAGCGTCGACCCGGAACCGCAGGCGAAGTCGCGCGCACCGGGGGCCACGACTCCTGAGCTGGAGGTAAGTGCAGGGCGGCGAATGGGTTTCCCTTTGATTGGTTGCCGAGGTCGCCGGCGGAAGGCCCCCCCAGAGCCAATCCCCGACCGACCTCGACAATTGTGGGAGCCATCGGTGGACCGTGGACGCCCGGGCGACCCGCACGGGGCCGTGGGGCGAACTGGACGGGGATGGCCCGCCACCGTTGCTTGATCGCCGGGGCGGGGGCCGCTCGGGAGTTCGGCTTGATTCGCCCGGGCGCGATGGCTACATTCGCGCTCATGGGCACCCTTTACTACGGCGACAACCTCGACATCTTGCGCCGCTACGTGAAAGACGAGACCGTTGATCTCGTCTATCTTGACCCGCCTTTCAACTCGGCTCAAACTTACAACGCCTTCTTCCACGAGAAGGACGGGACCGACGCGGCGAGCCAAATCCGAGCTTTCGAGGATACGTGGCACTGGAACACGGAGAGCGAACGGACGTACCAGGACTTGGTGA
>Ga0316227_1003417_pt1 | contig 12836 bp, 10 predicted proteins | sample TBH18019metaG_FD_206012 | JGI IMG/M metagenome (GOLD analysis project Ga0316227, IMG submission 206012) | Freshwater microbial communities from Trout Bog Lake, Wisconsin, USA - TBH18019 | ecosystem: Environmental > Aquatic > Freshwater > Lake > Hypolimnion/Profundal zone | place: USA: Wisconsin... | reverse complement strand
AGGCGGCCGATGAACTCGGGGATGAGCCCGTACTTGAGCAGGTCCTGGGGCTCGGCCTTGCGGAGCATCTCGGTGTCGCGGTGGGGAGCGAGGCGGATGGGGGTGGCGCCGGGGACCGCGACAATCTCGTCCTCATCCTCATGCTTGAAGCCGAGGGTCTTCTTGCCGAGGCGGCGGGAGATGATTTTTTCGAGTCCGACGAATGCGCCGCCGCATATGAAGAGGATGTTGGTGGTGTCGACGGCGGTGAACTCCTGATGCGGATGCTTGCGGCCGCCTTGCGGGGGGACGTTGGCGACGGTACCTTCGAGGATCTTGAGCAGGGCCTGCTGGACGCCCTCGCCGCTGACGTCGCGGGTGATGGAGGGGTTCTCGTCCTTGCGTCCGATCTTGTCGATCTCGTCGATGTAGATGATGCCGGTCTGGGCACGGTTGACGTCGCCGTCGGCGGCCTGGAGGAGCTTGAGGATGATGTTCTCGACGTCTTCGCCGACGTAGCCGGCCTCGGTGAGGGTGGTGGCGTCCACGATGGCAAAGGGGACGTCGAGCATCTTGGCGAGGGTGTGGGCGAGGAGGGTCTTGCCGGAGCCGGTGGGTCCGACGAGGAGGATGTTGGACTTGGCGAGCTCGACATCGTTGCCGCGTGTGCGGTTCATCTGGATGCGCTTGTAGTGGTTGTAGACGGCGACGGCGAGCTTCTTCTTGGTCTGGTTCTGGCCGATGACGTAGTCGTCGAGGAAGGCCTTGACCTCGTGGGGCTTGGGGAGATGGGCCGGGGCAGCGCCGGGCTGAGCCTCTGCCTTGTCGTCTTCGAGGATGGAGTTGCAGACGGCGACGCACTCGTCGCAGATGTAGGCGCGGGGATAGTCGGAGGGGGAGCTGATGAGCTTGGCGACCGCGTCCTGCGATTTATGGCAGAAGGAGCAGCGGAGCGATTCGTCGGTGCCGCGAGTGGTCTTCATCAGGTCGTTAGCTCCCGTGCAGTGTCCCGTAGCGAGGAGAATAGTTGAATTCTACAACGCAGGTGGGATGAAATGGTGGTGCAACCTACACTTTAGTGCGGAGCGGAGCCGCGTGGAATGACCCGTTGCGGTGGTGTGCCGCGAAGGGTAATAGGGGACGGGGAACAAGACTCAAGAGCGTTAGCACGATGTGGGTGCAGGAGTTAGCGCTTTGTTCTGTCCATGATGTCATCGATGATGCCGTACTCCTTGGCTTGCGGGGCGTTCATGATGAAGTCGCGTTCGACGTCGCGCTCGATGCGGTCGAGGGGCTGTCCGGTGTTCTGGCTCATGAGCTTGTTGGTAATCTCGCGGATGCGGAGGATCTCGCGGGCGTGGATGTCAATGTCAGTGGCCTGGCCGCTGAGTCCGCCCATGGAGGGCTGGTGGATGAGGATGCGGGAGTTGGGCAGGGCGAAGCGTTTGCCCTTGGCACCGGCCATGAGCAGGAATGCGCCCATGCTGGCTGCCTGACCGACGCAGAGGGTGAGGACGTCGTTCTTGACGTACTGCATGGTGTCGTAGATGGCGAGGCCGGCGGTGATGGAGCCGCCGGGGGAGTTGATGTACATCTGAATGTCCTTCTCCGGGTCCTCACCGGAGAGGAAGAGAAGCTGGGCGATGATGACGTTGGCGATGTTGTCGTCAATGGGCGTGCCGAGGAAGATGATGTTGTCGCGGAGCAGACGGGAGTAGATGTCGTAGGCGCGCTCGCCGCGACTCGTCTGCTCGATGACCATTGGAACCAGACCCATGATGTCTCCTTGGCCGCTCCGCGGCAAAAAAATCCAGAACTAGCTGCTGAGGCGAGTATAAAGCGCGGTGACGGTACGCTCGCGCAGAAGCTGCTTCTTGATTCTATCCAGAGTGCCGTCCTTGACAAGCTGGTCCTTCATCTCCTGGAGGGGCTGGCGGGACTGGAGGGAGAGCATGAGCAGCTCGCGGTCGAGATCGTCCTGTGCGACTTCGACCTTCTCGAGTTCGGCGATGCGGTCGAGGATGAGCGAAGCCTTGACCTCCTCAAGGGCGCTGTCGCGCTGTGCGACACGGAGGCGGGAGAAGTCGAGCTGGCGCATGGCTTCAGCGGTCATGCCCTGCTGGGCGAGGGCGCGGAGGCCGCGCTCGAGGCGCTCGTCGATCTGCTGCTGGACGAGGGACTCGGGGACGGGGAAGGTGAACTTGGCGGCGAGGGCGGCGATCATCTTGTCTTGCGCGCCGCGCAGGATGCCGTTCTTCTTGGTTTCGACGAGGTGTTCGCGAAGCTGCTTCTCGAAGTCCTCGAAGGAGTCGTGCTGGCCGAGCTGCTTGGCGAGGTCTGCGTTGCGCTCGGGGCGGATGCGGCGCTTGATGGCGGCGATTTTGACGTCGTAGTTGACGGTCTTGCCGGCGAGGCGGCGCTCGCCGAAGTCGGCGGGGTAGTCCACCTCGAAGGCGAGCTCGTCGCCGGGCTTCTTGCCGGTAAGGGCGTCGGTGAAGGCGGGCAGGGTGTTGCGGCCGCCGAGCTCGATGAGAACCTCGTTGCCGGAGATGGGCTGCTCGTCGGACTTGGATTCGAGGCCGTCTGCGGTGACGGTCTGGGCGATGTCCTTGATGGCGCCGGTGAAGCTGATTTCGGCGAGGTCGCCAGCGACGAGGGGACGCGCGTCCGTGACGGGTTCGATGGTGGCATGCTGGTCGAGGATGCGCACTAGCTCGGCCTGGTACTCGTCCTCGGAGAGGGTGGTGTCGGGCTTTTCGACGGTGATGCTGTCGTAGCCGGTGACATCGAGCGTGGGGAGGATCTCGAAGGCGGCCTTGAAGCTGAGCGGCGCGCCTTCGTTGAGGACGAGCTCGCGGAGCTGCGGCTGGCTGACGGGCTTGAGCTGCTGGGCGTCGAGGGCTTGGCGGAAGCGTTCGCTGACGAGGGACTCGAGGACCTGCTGGCGGATGTCCTTGGCGAAGCGGGAACGGATGAGGGATTCAGGAGTCTTGCCGGCGCGGAAGCCGGGGATGCGTGCGTGGCGGCGGATGTCGCGAACGACGGCGGCGAAGGCGGCGTCCACATCGGCGGCGGGAGCGGAGACCTCGATTTCGCGGGTGCACTCAGGGTTGAGCGAGGGGCCGTGGTCGTGGTCGTGCGAGTGGTCACAGTTTTCGTCGTGGATGTGCTCGGCGGGTGCTTCGGCGACAGGGGTGGAATTTTCCGTTGTTTCGGGAGTGGTCAAAGGGATGCCTTTCGGATGGTTGGGGCGGCCGCGGACAGGTGAAACGAGGCGCGGCGGAGGCCTCTCTCACTCTATGTTACGGGGGTATGAGAAGAGGGTCAAACGTACAGTCGTAGGCTTTAGTTGGTGATGGTGTGCTGGGGCGGGAGGTAAATCTCAAGCTGAATCTTCCACTGCACGGAGTCACCGGGGTTGAGGGTGACGACGCCGGGTGGCTCGGGCCAGGGACGGTTGAAAGGCTCGTCCTGACTCATGAGCGGGGCGAGGGTGACCACGGGCGCGGTGGCGGGGCTGGTGGCGTGGATCACCTTGATGGAGGGCGACATGGGGGTGATGCGGATGCCGAACTTGGAGGCCTTGTCCTGTAGCTCGGTGACGGGGATGTCGCCGGCCAGCAGATTGCGGAGATGGATGAGTTGCACGTCGAGGGGAAGTGTACCGAACTCGGTGCCGGTATTGGTGGTGAAATCGTAGGCGGGGCCGGAGACAGGGATGAAGCGACCAGTGGGGGAACCGTCTGGGCCGGTCTCGATACGGTCGCCGACGGGGAGGCGGAGGAGTGCCTGGCTGCGGTGGCCGCTGGGGAGGCGGAAGTTGGGACGCCAGCCGATGGCCATGGGTTCGGGTTCGCTGCCGGTGTTGAGGGCGGTGACGGTAATCTCGATGACCTTGCGAGAGAGGGAGACGACATAGGTAATCTGCGACGAAGAGGGCCAGCGGCCGTTGAAGTTGCCGGGATTAAAGACAGCGGTGGCGATTTGGCCGTCGGGCTCAGTCTCGACTGAGGTATCGGAGGCGGCCTGGTCGTTCATGAGGCCGTAGGAGGCAGTGCGAGCGCCTGGGGAGTCTGCTGGGAATACGAGCGAGCGGTTGCGCCAAGGGACGTTGATGTTGAGGCCGTCGGGGGCGGTGGTGCCGGAGATGCGTGCGTCGAAGGGAAGGAAAAATGGAGCTCCAACGTTGGCGGTGTCTGAGCCGCAGAGATCGGCACCCGGGTGGGCGAGCATGGACTGGACCTGTTCGGGTGTGGGTGCATCAAGGAGCGGGATGATGCCGACGCTTGGCAGGTAGGCATTGATCTGCAGGATGTTCATGCCGCGGCCCGGGAGCAGGGTGGCACTGACGAATTCGGGGAGGAGGCCGGCATCAGTCTGGGGGCGGCTGAGTGTGACGGGTACGCGGCCGCCGATGTTGAGGTCTACGACGGGCACGACGGGAGCCGCGAGGGTCTCGCGACGGGTGCGGCAGGCGAAGAAGAGAAAGGCGAGGATGAGCAGCAGCGCCAGCAGGGTGAGGATTCCCGAACGCTGGAAGCGGGAGAGATGCTTATCCGGTTCTGAACCCACAAAAGACACGACGGACAACCCCATTAAGACATCGGCGATACTACATTCAAACATTCCTATCGTATACGTTGGCGGGAGGTTATGAAAGCAGCGGGAGACAAGCGCGGGAGAGCGGCGGGAGCAGAGAGCGCGGGTGCGCGGTTGCGGGCGGTGGACGAGGCGGTGGTGGGGTGCGGGGAGTGTCCGCGGCTGCGGACTTATTGCGAGGAGATAGGGCGGAAGCGGCGGCGGGCCTATGCGAACGAAGAGTACTGGGTGAGGCCAGTGCCGGGGTTTGGGCCGGTGGGGGCGAGGATATTGATTCTGGGGCTGGCGCCGGGGGCGCACGGGGCGAACCGTACGGGGAGGATGTTCACGGGGGATAGGTCGGGGGATTTTCTATTTCCAGTGCTGCATGAGGCGGGGATGGCGACGAAGGCGGAGGCGACGAGCCTCGGTGATGGTCTAAGGCTGCTGGGGGCGAGGATTACGGCGGTGGTGCACTGCGCTCCGCCGGGGGACAAGCCGACGGCGGAGGAGTATCGGGCGTGTGCGCGGCATTTGGCGGCGGAGTTGGATGCGCTGGCGCGGGTGCGGGTAGTGGTGTGCCTGGGGCGCGTTGCGTGGGAGGGGTACTTGCGGGAGATGGCGCGGCAGGGAGTGGTGAAACGGATGCGGGATTATCCGTTCGCGCATGGGGCGGAGTTTGGGATGGGGAACGGAGTGCGGCTGCTGGGGAGCTATCATCCGTCGCTGCGGAACACGAACACGGGCGTGCTGACGCGGGGGATGCTGCTGGATGTGTTTATACGGGCGGTGGAGTTGGCGGGGAGCTAGTAGTAGCGTTTATTACGCAGGCAGTTGACGGCGAGGACGGCCGGGCTGAGCAGAATCAGGAGAAAGGTCAGTCCGGTGATGAAGTCGAATGCGCCCTGCATGGGATACCCCGTTCTGCCACTTTATGTGAAGCATGGCACAGTGCAAGGGGATTGTTGAGGGTGTGCATGCTATTGCATTGCGGGATAAGGCATTAGCGAAGTTGGTTCCTTCATTGGTAGGCGGCGGGGAGGGGTGAGGGTTCGGGAAGGCCGGTGGTGAGGACGAGGTAGGAGCAGCGGGCGTTGGAGACGTTGGCGACCCAGTGGTAGTCTCCCGCGGCTACGAGGCCCATGTCGCCGGCGTTCATGGTGAGGTCCTTGCCGTTGACGTGGAGCAGGGCGGAGCCTTCGATCATGTACCAGATCTCGGAGTGGAGGTGCTTGCGGAGGGACTCGTGGGGCGTGCCGGGCTCGATGGTGGTGACGTGGGCCTCGCAGCGGATGTTGTCGGGGAGACGACCGAGGATGAGGCGGCGGGAGGTGCGGCCGGGTTGCTGCGTGGAGTAGGGCTGCGGGGGGAAGACTCCGCTGGCGAGGGTTTCCAGATGTTCGGTTGCTGTGGATGTCTGCGCGGAAGCGAGGGCGGCAGCGAGCGTGGGAAGAAGTGCGGCGAAGGCGCGGCGGTTCATGGGTGACTCCTCATTAACGATTCTCGTTCTTCTTGGTTCCTGAAGCAGGCGGCATAACGTAATCAGGAAAAAGCAACAGATGGTATTGCTTCCCAGTGGTCAGTATTTGTTCCTTTCCGACAAACTTATCGCTATGGCACCTTGTGAAAACACTGGCTACTAAATACGAAGGAAGAGCAATGGGCGTGAGCGCCAAAATTCCAATACTCGTCAATACACTCCTTCCTGTATCTCTAACCGCTTGGGCATTACTTTCTTGCTGTTCGTTCAATTCGATTATCTGACCGGATTCGTCCTTGGATAGTTCATCCCTGTAATGCCCAAATACCTTGAGCCCATTTGGAAGCACCATTCTTATCGATACGTTCAATACGCCGTCGTCACATTTCTGCTTATTCACCGGATGAGCGAAATCAACATGTCCGATGATGTCCACCCCTGCCTGAATATATGTGATGCCATTGACTGCATACGAACTGGTCGGTCGGAAGATAACTTCATCGCCGGTTTGCGCCGTTGCTGAACTGACTGAATGTTGAAGTATGACTGGGACATCCAAGCCATAAAAGGGCGTATGTTGCGGTTGCTGTGCGCCGATAGGCAAGGAGATGCAGCAGGCGCAGAGAGCAGCCGTGATGTAGCGCAGCAGCATGCGCGGAATTGTAACGCAAAGCAAAGGCCCCGCGGACGGGGCCTTTGTTATTGAGTGTTGAGGGTTAGCTGATGGTGAGGGCGACGCCGGCGGCCTTTTCGTCGGTTTCGGCGGCGTCGGGTGTGACGGGGCGGTAGAAGAGCGCGTTTTTGTCGAGGTAGACCTCGAGGAAGGCCGGACGCTGGGTAATCTGGCCGGCGATAAGCGCCTCGGAGAGCGGATCCTCGATGTAGCGCTGCAGGGCGCGGCGCAGGGGACGCGCCCCATAGGTGCGGTCGGCGAGCGTCTTCTCGATAATCCACTTCTTGGCGTCGTCGGTGACGGAGAGCGTGATGGCCTTGTGCACCAGCGTCTGGTTGAGCTGCTGGACGAGCAACTCCAGAATCTGGATGAGGTCGGCGTCGTTGAGGGCCTGGAAGATAATGACCTCGTCGAGGCGGTTGAGGAACTCGGGGTTGAAGGTGCGCTTGACGTCGCCCTTGACGAGCTCCTCCATCTTGTCTGCGACCATCTCCTCGTTGCCGGTCTGGAAGCCGAGGCCCTGGCGCTTTTGCAGGTGCTTGGCGCCGATGTTGCTGGTCATGATGAGGATGGTGTTCTTGAAGTCGACGGTGTTGCCGAGGCCGTCGGTGAGCTGTCCGTCCTCGAAGACCTGGAGGAGGATGTTGAAGACGTCGGGGTGCGCCTTCTCAATCTCGTCGAGCAGGACGACGGAGTAGGGCGAGCGGCGGACGCGCTCGGTGAGCTGGCCGCCCTCCTCGTAGCCGACGTATCCGGGAGGCGAGCCGATGAGCTTGCTGACGGAGTGCTTCTCCATGAACTCGGACATGTCGAAGCGGATGAGGGATTTTTCGGAGCCGAAGAGGAACTGGGCGAGGGTGCGCGCCATCTCCGTTTTGCCGACGCCGGTGGGGCCGAGGAAGAGGAAGCTGCCGATGGGGCGCGCGGGGTTCTTGAGGCCGGCGCGGGAGCGGCGGATGGCGCGGGAGAGCGCGCTGATGGCCTTGTCCTGGCTGATGACGCGCTTGTGCAGCTCGGCTTCGACGCGGAGAAGCTTCTGCGTTTCTTCTTCCTTGATGCTGGTGACGGGGACGCCGGTCCAGCGGCTGACGACATCCTCGATGTCTTCGCGCTTGACGATGCCGGCAGAGGAATCGTCGAGGTGGTACTTGTCGCGGAGGGCGCGGAGGTTGTCGCGCTCCTTGCGCTCCTCGTCGGAGTAGAAGCGCGCCTTCTCGAACTCGTGGTTGGCGATGGCGTTCTCCATGCGGTGGACGATGAACTTGATGCGCTTCTGAACCTCGGTGAGTTCCTCGGGGAGCGAAGTCTGGCGGAGCTTGACGCGGGCGCCGGCCTCGTCGATGAGGTCGATGGCCTTGTCGGGGAGGAAGCGGTCTGGGATGTAGCGGTTGGAGTGGGCGACGGAGAAGGAGATGGCGTCGTCGGTGTAGGTGACGGCGTGGAACTTCTCGTACTTCTCCTTGATGCCCATGAGGATCTTGACGGCGTCCTCCTCGTTGGGCGGGGGGACCTTGACGGCCTGAAAGCGGCGCTCGAGGGAGCGGTCCTTCTCGATGGACTTGCGGAACTCGGCCGGGGTGGTGGCGCCGATGCACTGAATCTCTCCGCGTGAGAGCGCGGGCTTGAGGATGTTGGCGGCGTCGAGGGAGCCTTCGGCGGAGCCTGCGCCGACCAGGGTGTGGAGCTCGTCGATGAAGATGATGGTGTTCTGGTTCTCGATGAGCTCCTTCATGATGGTCTTGAGGCGCTCCTCGAACTGGCCGCGGTACTTGGTGCCGGCGACGATGAGGGAGAGATCGAGGGCGAGGACGCGCTTTTCAGCGAGGAAGCTGGGGACCTCGCCGTTGGCGATGCGCTGGGCGAGGCCTTCGACGATGGCGGTTTTGCCGACGCCGGGTTCTCCGATGAGGACGGGGTTGTTCTTGGTGCGACGGCAGAGAATCTGGATGAGGCGCTCGAGTTCGGTGTCGCGGCCGACGAGCGGGTCCATGGCGTTGTCCGCGGCGGCCTGGGTGAGGTCGCGGGAGAACTCGGCGAGGAGGGAGGACTCGCGGCGGCCGCCGGAGGCGGATGCGCCGGCGGATGCGGGCTGGGAGGACTTCTCCTGGGTGGCGCGCTGAAGCTCTTCGCGGATGGCGGGGAGGCGCAGGCCGCGCTCGGTGAGGATCTCGGCGGCGAAGCACTTTTCTTCGCGCAGCAGGCCGAGCAGGAGATGCTCGGTGCCGATGTGCTTGTGGCTGAGGCGCTCGGCCTCCTCGGCGGCGTAGGCGAGGACGCGCTTGCTTTCGTTACTGAGCGGGAGGTCCACGGAGGTGGAGACCTTCTCGCGGATGGTGGTGTGGCCCTCGATCTGCTTGCGGATGGATTCGACGGAGGCGTGGGAGCGCAGGAAGCGGTTGGTGAGGGCCTTGTCCTCGCGGAGCAGGCCGAGGAGCAGGTGTTCGGTCTCGATGTAGGGCGAGCCGAACTGGCTGGCTTCGTAACGGGCGAAGAAGATGACGCGCCGTGCCTTCTCTGTATAACGCTCGAACATACATCCCCCAGGGCTGAGGCTTGCGGTTGAGCCACCGCGGTTGCGGTCTGCGGCGGCGTGGGCGGAGCGCTTACTTGCTACCTACTATGATGCACCAGCGGCGGGAACGGATGCTATCGCTGCTGGAGGTAAGACTTACATTACAAGAAAACGCAGCGGATGGCGTCAGAGAGTGGTGGGAATCAGCGAGCCGTTGGAGAGACGGAGGACTTTGTTGGCGCGGCGGGCAAGGTCGAGGTTGTGGGTGACGAGCAGGGTGGCGAGGCCGTGGGCAGCGTGGAGGCGTTCGATGAGGGAGAAGACGGCGGAGGCGGTGGCGGAGTCGAGGTCGCCAGTGGGCTCGTCGGCGAGGAGCAGTTTGGGGCGGGTGACGAGGGCGCGGGCGAGTGCGACGCGCTGCTGCTCTCCGCCGGAGAGTTCGCCGGAACGGTGGTGGGCGCGGTCGGCGAGGCCGACTTCGTTGAGCCAGTGGCTGGCCTGGGCGAGGGCTTCGGGGCGCGGGGTGCCGCGGGCGAGGAGCGGGAGCGCGACGTTTTCTGCGGCGGTGAACTCGGGCAGGAGGTAGTGCATCTGCCAGACGAAGCCGACGGTGCGGTTGCGGAAGGAGGAGGCGGCATCGGGTGAGAGCGCGGCGAGGTCGTGGCCGTCGCAGAGGATGGCGCCGGAGTCGGGGCGGTCGAGGGCTCCGACGAGATGGAGGAGCGTGGATTTGCCGGCACCGGATGGGCCGACGACGGCGGCGAGTTCTCCGGGGGCGAGGGTGAGGTTGACGTCGGTGAAGATGCGCAGCGGGCCGCGCGCGGTGTGGTAGGACTTGGCGAGGTGATCGACGCGGAGGATGGGGTCACTCATAGCGGAGAGCCTCTGCGGGGAGGATGCGGGCGGCGGCGCGGCTGGGGTAGAGCGTGGCCAGCAGCGAGACGGCGATGGAGACGGCGGCGACGAGGAGCGCGTCTGTGAGGCGCGGGGCGAAGGGGAGGTAGTCGATGGAGTAGACGGAGGCGTCGAGGGGGATGAAGCGGTAGTGTCCGCCAGCCCATGAGGCGGCGAGGCCGAGGATGGTGCCGAGGGCGGTGCCGGCGACGGAGATGAGCAGGCCTTGCAGCAGGAAGATGCGGCGGACCTGCGCGGCGCGGACACCGAAGCTCATGAGAACGGAGATGTCGCGGGTCTTCTCCATGACCATCATGGTGAGTGCGGTGAGGATGTTGAGGGCGGCGACGCAGACGATGAGGGCGATGACGATGAAGGTGACGGTCTGCTCGAGGCGTAGGGCGCGGAATAGCTCGCGGTTCTGCTCCATCCAACTAGTGGCTTGGAAGCCGGGGCCGGCGGAGGACTCGAGCTGGCGGGCGATGGAGTCTGCGCGGTAGAGGTCGTCGACCTTGAAGCTGATGACGGAGATGATGTCGGGCTCGGCGAAGAGGCGCTGGGCGTCGGCGAGGCGGGTGAAGGCGTAGGAGGAGTCGTACTGGTAGAAGCCGGAGGAGAAGATGGCGGCGACGGTGAAGCGCTGGTAGCGCGGGACGATGCCGAGCGGGGTGAGCTCGCCCTGAGGGCTGGTGACGAGCACGGAGTCTCCGACGGCGGCGCCGAGGGACTGGGCGAGGTCGGAGCCGATGATGATGGGCGTGTCTTGTTGGGATGATGTGGTGGAGTTGGGGGCGGCGTCGAGAGCATTGGCGGAGCCGGAGTGGATGGTCTGGAGGAGGTCGCTGACGGAGCGCTCGTCGGCGGGGAGGATGCCTTTGATGAGCGCGCCGCCGGAGCGCGCGCCGCGGGAGATGAGGACTTGTCCGTAGAGGCCGGGGGCGGCGGCGGTGACGTGGGGCTGCTGGCGCAGGCGCGCGAGGAGCGGACGCCAGTCGCGCATGCCGTCGGCGAGGGAACGCATGAGCTCGACGTGGGCGGTGGAGCCGAGGAGGCGCTGCTGGAGGTCGCGGCGCATGCCGTTGGTGATGGCGAGGGCGATGAGGAGCGAGGCTACTCCGGCGGCGATGCCGAGGACACTGACGGCGGTGACCACGCCGACGACGGCCTGACGGCGGCGGGCGCGGAGGTAACGCGCGGCGATGAAGAGTTCGAAGCGCATCTGTTGAAGCAAGTTTAGCGCGGGTGGTGAGATGATGGGGGCAAGTGGGACGAATCGGCTGCGAAGTGCGTCCAATGGTTTGAGGGAAAGATGCGGAGAGTGTGGGCAGGATGGCTGGTGGCGGTGCTGGCGATGAGCACGGGGGCGGCGTGCGCGCAGAGTGCTCCTGCAACGCCGCCGCCGGTGGTGGATGAGGGCGGGCCGGCGACGGACAACGGCGGCATCGTGATTCCGAAGAAGAAACAGGATGAGCAGCCGCTGCCGCCCGCGCCGGCGGAGCCGGTGACGAAGAATCCTGCAGGGTTGCCGCCGGTGACGGTGCGGGTGGACACGTCGCTGGTGAACGTGGACGTGAGCGTGCTGGTGGACAAGACGAAGCAATTCGTTCCGAACCTGAAGCCGGAGAACTTTGCGGTGTACGAGGACGGGGTTCGGCAGACGGTGCGGGACGCGAAGATCACACAGACGCCCATCACGGCGGTGATGCTGCTGGAGTTTGCGGCCAACAGCTGGGTGTTCATCCAGGACATGCAGAACGCGAGCCAGGCGTTCTTCGACCAGTTGCGTCCGGACGATTACATTGCGGTGATGACGTACGCGATGCGGACGGAGATACTGACGGATTTCACGAACGATCGGCGGACGGTGGCGGAGGCGCTCAGCTCGCTGCAGCCGATGATGAGCGACACGAACCTGTACGACGCGCTGTATGAGACGCTGGACCGGATGGCGCGGGTGGAGGGGCGAAAGGACATTATCCTGATTGCGAGCGGCCGGGACACCTTCAGCCGACTCAACTTCGACCAGGTGATGGCGAAGATCAAGGCGACGCCGAACGTGACCATCTACACGGTGAGCACGGGGCAACTGGCGCGGGAGATTGTGGACGGGCGGGGGCAGATGGGGCCCATCACGCGGCTGACGTACATGCAGGCGGACAGCCAGATGAAGACGTTTGCGCAAATGACGGGCGGGCAGAGCTTCCAGCCGCTGTTCCAGGGGGCGCTGCCGGATGTGTTCAAGGCCATCAACGAGCAGATGCGTAGCGAGTACGTGCTGACGTACAAGCCGACGAACTCGGCGCGGGACGGCAGCTACCGCAAGCTGCGGGTGGAGCTGGTGGACGGGGAGGGGCATCCGCTGGTGATTGCGGACGAGCGGAACAGGCCGCTGAAGTACAGCGTGATTGCGCGCGAGGGGTATACGGCGAAGCGGGCGGTAGAGTGAAGCGTGGATTAATCGGGGCGGCGGCCGTGTTCCAATAGAAGAGTAGAGATTTCAACCAGACAGGATTTCAGAGAAATGCCTTTGAACTGCGGGATAGTAGGGCTGCCGAATGTGGGCAAGTCCACGATTTTCAATGCACTGACGTCGGCGGAGGCGCAGGCGGCGAACTATCCGTTCTGCACGATTGACCCGAATGTGGGGATTGTTCCGGTGCCGGATGGGCGCATGGACCGAATCGTGACGATGGTGAAGCCGAACTCGATTGTGCCTTCGA
>Ga0316227_1003397_pt1 | contig 12872 bp, 7 predicted proteins | sample TBH18019metaG_FD_206012 | JGI IMG/M metagenome (GOLD analysis project Ga0316227, IMG submission 206012) | Freshwater microbial communities from Trout Bog Lake, Wisconsin, USA - TBH18019 | ecosystem: Environmental > Aquatic > Freshwater > Lake > Hypolimnion/Profundal zone | place: USA: Wisconsin... | reverse complement strand
TGCGCGCACCGGCGCCGAGGTTCTGGGCGAGGTGGAGCAGTTTTTTGTACGGGCGGGCAAGGCCGGCACCGAGGTGGAAACGGACCCGAACCCAGGAGCTGAATACGAGGCGCTGGAATTTCCTGAACAGACGCTGATTTGTGATTAGTCGCAGCATTTAACCTGTCGTATCCGCGGGGTTCCGCGCTGGTTTTCACAGTTATATAGTCCTGCGATGTGGGTATATAGTGGACACAATCTATTCATTGGAAGAACTTTGCTAAATAAGGCACAGCAGCTAAGAAGCATCCTGGGGACTCTGGCGTGGGGAATTGCCACGCTGAGCCTAATAGTGAGTGCTTGTCAGGCGCAGCACTACAGTTTCACCGAAACAAGCAAAGGCATCGACAACCTGGATGTGGATTGTATTGCCCAGGACATTTCCGGCTATCTGTGGGTGGGAACCGAGAACGGCCTTTACCGCTACGATGGAAACCACGCAAAGAAGTTTGGCGCGGAACTGGGCCTGAACGGGCGCACAGTCGAGAATCTCTTCGCGGGTCGCGATGGCACCCTGCTGGTGGGGACCACGACCGGGATCTACTTTCGCAAGCACAATGGCAACTTTGGCGAGATTCGCGCCCCCGGGCAGGTGAGCCAGCTCTCGCAGCGGATCGGGTCTGGCTTCACAGAGATTGCGCCGGGCCAGGTAGCAATCGCAGACCGCAGCGGCGCCTACCTGCTGCGTCATACATCCGCAGAGCAATGGACCGCCGAGCCCATGCATTTGGAAGGGGGGCAATCTGGAGTGTGCTTGCTACATCCGATGGCGCGCTGTGGTACGGGTGCGGCTCGGACTTATGCCGGCTCGCAGGCGGCAAGACCAAGCACATGGGGGCGGAGCTGCACCTGCCCGCAGATAACTGGCTGCATCTGCTGGCCGCACGCGATGGGAACCTCTGGATTCGCGGGACACAGCACCTGGGGGAAGTGATTCCAGCGGAGAGCCGCTATGCGGAGCACGATCTTCCCGGCCACTCAAACGCCGTGCCCTATGAAGCGATGACACTGGACGCGCAGGGGCGCATTACTGTTTCGCAAGGATCTGCCTTTGGACTTTGGGAGCAGGGACATTGGCACATGATCACGGCGCACAACGGCTTATCCCGCTTGGATATCTCAACGCTGTTCGCAGACCGCGAGGGGTCTCTCTGGATTGGGATTGTGGGCCACGGGCTGATGCGCTGGGTGGGTCAGGACCGCTGGGAAGCCTACACGATGGCCGAGGGCCTGAGCAACGACATTATATGGGCCTCAATGCGCGACCGGAGCGGTCGGCTTTGGGTGGGCACCGAATCAGGCCTGAACTGGATTCCCGCAGGCGAGAACAAGGCAAGGATATGGCAGAGCGCCGGAATCCGCGCGACACGCGCCTATTCCCTTGCTGAAGGCGCGGATGGCAGCATTTGGGTGGGCAGCGGAACCGGCGGCGTGGTGCGGGTTGATGGCCGTACGCTGGCGGGTCGCGCCTGGAAGGTGCCTGAGGTATACCGGATTCTGAGCGACAGCGCGAATCGCCTGTGGATAGCGACGAGTGAAGGACTTTATGTGGTGGATAGCATGGCGGGAAACAGTGCCCCACGCCTGGTGGAAGACCCTGCCATTGCCCATCCCAAAGCACGCTTCAGAGACCTCTGCCTGGACAGCGCCAAGCGGTTGTGGGCGGCCTCCGACGAGGGGCTTTACCGACGGGACGGCAACGGGTGGCGCCGCATTGATCCGGGAATCTCCGGCGTAGTTCCTCAACACATTGTGGCCGACAGACAGGGAAATTTATGGGCCGCAGGAGACTTTGAAGGCCTGATGCGGCTTCGGGTAGCAGGCGACCGGGTGGCTGAGACAGAGCTCATCGTGCGTCCGCATCTGCTGTCAGAGCAAGTGGTATCGCTGGCCGTGGACAGCCGTGGCTGGCTGTGGGTAGGCCAGGACGCCGGGGTGACGGTCTACGATGGGCACACATGGCGGAGCTTTGACCAGGACGACGGATTGATCTGGAACGATGTGGACGGCTCTGCGCTGAACGAAGACAAAGACGGGAGCATGTGGATTGGCACTTCAGGCGGGCTCTCGCATGTGATCAAACCCGAGACCATACCTGCGATTGCGCTGCAAACGCCCGCGATCTCTGGAATTGTGTTTGGGACGGCAACGGTCAGCGATGGAGCCAAGATTCCGTGGACATCAAGCCCGCTGGCGATCTCAGTATCCGCTCTCAATTTTCGCGACGCTCACCATCTTCGCATCCGGTATCGCCTGCTGGGGCTGGAGCAGGAGTGGGTGGAGACAGCGGATGAGAATATCCGCTATTCAAGGCTGGAGCCGGGAGTTTACCAGTTCCAGGCTGAAACGGTGGATATATCCAGCGGCACAGCATCGCCGGTGCAAGAGTTGGATTTTCGCATTACGCCGCGCTGGTGGCAGAGTTGGGAGCTTCGGCTGGCGCTTTTGCTGATGGCGGGGCTGGCGGTGGTTCTGGTTTGGCGCTGGCGAGTACATATACTTGTTAGCCAAAAGCACCAACTGGAGAAGGCTGTCCAGCTAAGGACAATGGATCTGGAACGCGAAAAGGGCGATATGCTGCGGACACGCGAGCAGATGCGCCACTTTGCAGAACACGACGATTTAACCGGGCTGTGGAATCATCGCATTATTATCGAGCGGCTTCGTGGAGAGGTGGACCGTTCTCGCCGGGACGGAATACCGCTGAGCTTGATTCTGGTGGATCTGGACCACTTCAAGCTGATTAACGACACTTATGGCCACCCTTCGGGCGACCTGGTACTGAAGGAGATTGGCTCGATTTTTCATCGCTCAGTGCGTTCTTACGACTGGGTGGGCCGTTACGGCGGCGAAGAGTTTTTGCTAATTCTTCCAGGATCGAATTTTGTGGGAGCGCGGTTGCGCGCCGAGCAACTGCGGCTGGCCGTGCAAGCGGCACTTGTGCTGGACGGCAACAGGACAATTCAGGTGACGGCGAGCCTGGGAGTGGCATCCGGCTTTCCGGTTGATTACGAATCGATATTGCACATGGCAGACGCCGCTCTCTACCGCGCCAAGGACAATGGGCGGAACTGCGTAATTGCAATGGAGATTTCGCCGACGGCAAGCGCAGATGGTTTGAGTAAGAGCTAGAGTATGCGTTGTGAAGTTTAAGACGCACCATGCGCGGGCCGCCGCAACGAGAAGCGGCGGAGAAATGACACGCCCACCCAAACGACGATTCGAAGGCTTCCGCGCGCACTATTTTTCCTGCCCGGCGCTATAATCCATCGCAGGCCGCCGGGCATACAATCCGACGCCGCGAAACCAGTTTGTGGAGAAAGACCCATGCGCACCGCCCTTTTGGCTTTCCTTGTCGCCATCCCCGTGCTTGCCCAACAAGCACCACCAGCCACGCTTGGCATCGACGGTACGTTTCTCGTCCAGTTCAAAGCCCACCCTTCTGCTGCGGTACTTGAAGCAGTGCGCGCCGAGGCCGACGAAGCGATGCAGCAGGCACCGGTTTCAGTGATGGAGAAGAAGCAGGTTCCGGCGAGCGGCGACAAGCACGATTACATGAGCCTTGCTCCCTACTGGTGGCCGGACCCCGCGAAGCCCGACGGGCTGCCTTACATTCGCCACGATGGCCTGGTGAATCCGGAGAGAGCCAGCATCTCTGACGACACCTACTTCAACAAGGTGCAAGGCGCCGTGCAGGCGCTGGGGCTGGGCTACTACCTGACCGGCAATGAAGCATACGCTGCCCATGCCGCGCTGCTGCTGCGTGCATGGTTCCTGACGCCCGAGACGCGCATGAATCCCAACCTGAACTATGCGCAAGCCATCAAGGGCATCAATACCGGGCGCGACATCGGGCTCATTGACGTGCATGGGATTCCGCGCCTGCTGGACGGAATTACGTTGCTCTCCGGCTCTCGTAGCCTGACCGCAGAGGACAAGGCCGGGCTGCACAAGTGGTTTGCCGATTATTACGACTGGCTGCAGAACAGCGTGAATGGCCGCGGCGAGGCAGCGACGAAGAACAATCATGGAAGCTGGTTTGATCAGCAGATAGTGGGCGTGGCACTCTTCCTGGGTGACAAAGAGATGGCGCGCAAGGTTGCCGAGACCGCGAAGACCAAGCGTATCGCTTACCAGATCAAGCCTGACGGCAGCGAACCTGAGGAACTGGTGCGCACCAACGCCTTTGGCTACTCTACGTTCAATCTTGATGCGCTGGTGAAGCTGGCGCGCGAGGCGCAGATTGTGGGCGTGGACCTTTGGGGCTATCGCTCGGCGGAGGGGGGCTCAATCCGAGCTGCGCTTGAGTATCTGCTGCCCTTTGCACAAGGCACAAGCAAGTGGACATACCAGGCCATCCACGGGATCCAGGCGGACGGGCTCACGGAGCCCTTGCTGCTGGCGGCTGTGAACTATCACAACCCGGCATATCTTGAAACGGCCAAGAAGCTGGAGAAGAAGCCCGGCGCAGAGCTTTTACTGCTGCAGGCGCAGGCCGAGCAGCTACTGGCAACGCACAACTGATTCTTTCCCAGTGATGCTGGTACGTCAGTGAATCAGCATCACTGGATTCACCCAAAATGCCACGCGGTGGCCCGCAGGATCGAGCACGCTGACCTGGCACTTGTATTCGCCCGGCGCAAGGCTGCCCAATGCAATCCTGAAATTAAACGGCGTAGTGCCCAGGCGGCTTTTCTCCTGCGGGGTGACGGCCATCGGGGTAGACTCGAAGGCCTTTTTGCCGTCGCGATAGAGGCTCACAAAAGCGATGAGCGGTTGAGCAGGTTTCGCCGCACTGGTTCCCGCCCCTGTCGCAGCCGCGACGGCATCATAGGCCTGGAGATACACATACATTTCGCGGCTGGTGCTGAAGACGCGCGTGACGCTGGGAATGAGCTTATGGCCATCCTGCATGAGCGGATTTCCGGCATCTTCCCTGGACTGCTCCTTCCCCTTTGAAGCGTTGTAGAGGGCATCCTTTGTATCCACGCGCTGGCTGCTCAAGACCACCGAGCTGATGGGCACATGCGCAGTCTCCTTGTTCAGGTTGGGGATGATGAACTCGGTTTGATAAGTGCCGATGCGTCCGGTTTCGTCGTCGCGGGCAAGAAATTTGATGGAGTATCGTCCGGGCAGAAGGGTGAAGCCCGAGTCGTATTCCACGGAACGCCGCGCCAGTTCCGCCGCGGTAGCATCAGATAGTTTGATGTTGGTGAAGTCGCGCACATTCGAGACGGTAACGCCGCCAGCCTCATCCTTGATCTCGCATACAAAATCAATAAGGGTGCGCTCTGCGCCGAAGTGTTTTGCCAATGCCAGTTCACGGCCTGGAATCTTGACGATGATGGGCACGAAGTACTCTGCCCGGTTGAGTTGGAAATAATCGATCTCGATTGCGATGGTCAGGTCAGTGATGGGGTCGCCGAGCATGAGCGCATCTTCAAGCTGCCGCTCCTTATCAGCCTCAGTGAACTTTGCAAACTCCTTGTTGGCGAAGTATCCCTGGCGATAGTCGAGGCTCGCTTCCTGCGCGGGATTGAGCGCGATCTTCACCTTGCGGAATCGGCCGTTCTGCTCAGAGTTGCTGGTGTAGTAGCCGACGATGTAGTAGTCAGAGATGGCATGCTGCGCCTGGACTATGCCCATCGACAGGTCGTTGTTGTCGAAGAGCGCCTTGCCACCCGTGTCGGCTGCCAGCGAGAACATGGTGTCTTGTGATTTTTGAAATCGATCGGTGATGGACTGCACAGCGGCTCCCGAATACATGGCAGCATTCCCGGGCGAACCCTGCGTGGCATCCCCCAGCGGCGCAGAGGCGACGAGCCCGCGCGCATCCACGGGCCAGAATGAAACTCCGGCGCGCACGGCCGCGTCGATGGTGGCGTGCAACTGCGCCTGATTGTCAACGCCGTTGAGGCGCATGCCGCTGGCGAAATAGACCAGCGACTTTTTCTCGCTGGCCGTGCCCAGCATCTTTGCCGCAGTCTGCAGCGCGGCGAGCTGACGGTCGGTATTGAAGATATTGAATTCGCTATCGTCCTGGCCGAAGGCTGCGCCGGTGTCAGTGCTGGAGGCGTCGTCAACGGAATCCACGGAGCCACTTCCCTCCCCCACGATCATTGTTTCAACGATGCTGAGGAGGCGGTTGCGATCGGCTGTGAAATCCTGCAGCACATCCACTGAGCCGCCGTTGAAGCGCAGGATCGAAACCAGGTCGGCGGCGGTCATCTGGGTGCGAATGAATCTCTCTGCCGCTCCGAGCGCGCGCGACTGATCGAGGGGCGGCATGGCGGACATGTCGAAATAAAGAGCCAGGAGCCGCCTGTCTTTGTACTCAACGCCAGCGGTTTTTTCGGGCGCGATCTGGGTACGGGCGAGCCGGTGATAGATTGTGATTTCTTCCTGGTCACGCTGGGTTTGAGGCAGCGGAGTGACCGCCTCTGACAAATGCTGGTGCTCGCAGATGCTTACGGTCTGCGGCACACCATCTTCAGTCACCGCGAAGTTCTGCCGTGTGAGGCCGCCAATGAAGTTGCCCTTTTTGTCTTTGGCGACAACGGTTTCAATAACGAGTTGGGAGTTGACTTTGAGCGTCAGGGAGGAATTCTGGCCCGGCTCCGCATTGGAGCCAATCTGCTGCGACCCGGCGGCAGATGCGGCCAGTGCGATGAACACGAGCAATGCAGACCCTTGTTGCATGGTCAAAACCTCAACCGTCCTGTTGCCTGGAGGCTACGCATGGCATTTACGCTTGCCGGCAGACCGAATGTGGCGCTATTCACTGTGGTGTTCCATCCGGTAAACACGGCGTGGTTCATGAGATTTGTTGTATCGATTCGAAGATCAAGATTGAGGGTTTTGCGCAAGGTGAAGCTGCGCGACAGGGCCGCATCCAGGCTGAATTGATTGGGTCCGGTAATGGCGTCTCTGCGCGCGTTGCCCCATGCGCCCGCCGCAGGCTGGCTGAAGGCGCTTGCGTTCAGGTGGTATCCGAGGGTTGAAGCGGCGTAGATGGACGCGCCCGTGAGGCTTGGCCGGATAGTGCCTGTAACGCCTGTGCCAGGCACAGTGGCCAGGAACATTGGCGCCTCAGGCCTGCCCGTGCCTGCCTGAATTTGCGCCATGCCAGTCCACTCTTTGAGGGCGCGTCCACGCCAGCCACTGAGCAGAGTACCGCCGTGGATTCCCATACCGACGGTGTATTGGAGTTGCATCTTTACCAGGTGCCGCTGATCGAAGGTAGAGAGCGCATGCTCGGCACGCAGGTCTCTCCAGTTCTGCGCGATAGCAGGATTGCCGCTGGATTGCTCTCCACCCGCGACCGAGGTGTGCCCTTGCGCGCCCACCTGCGCATCGTCGTCCAGCGCCTTCGCAAAGGTGTAGTCGGCCGTCGCGGTGAACCCGCTACGCAGCCTGCGCCGCAACTGCATCTGCCCGGCTTGACGTGTCGAGTTGCCGCCAGAGGTGCGGTAAACGAAACCAACGGCACAAGCCGGACATGGATTGGCGGCCCCGATTGGATAGGTGTTGGGCAGAAACTCCTGCATGCCGTGGACGCCCCTTGTACCCATATAGGTCGCGATCATCACCATTGCCCAGGGCATGTCCCGCTGCGCAGAGAGACTCCATGTTTGCGCGTAGCCCACGCGCAGGTTGGGATCTACCGCAAATGTATCCGCGGTGGTTCCGGCGCAGTTGCGAAAGCCGTTGGCCAGCGTAAGCGGGCAAGCGGTGCTGTTGGCAACGCTGAGGCTGGTCGAAAGGGGCGCCTGCTGCGCCATGCTCTCAGCGGCAGAAAGATAGACAGACGTGTCGTCATAGATTCCATAGCCGGCGCGGACCACCAGGGTTGATGCGGGAATGGGCCGCCATGAGATACCAATGCGCGGCTCGAAGCCACGGTGGTCTGGCCGCAGCAGCGAGCCGGGATACTTTGTCCCTGTCAGCGATCCGATCGGGTTCTTGCCTACGACGGGTGTTGCCGCTGCAAATCCCGGTACGATGTCGAGGTTTACCAGCCTGCCAAAAAGCTCAGTCATCGGCGCACCGTAGTCCCAGCGCATGCCCGCGTTGATGCTGAACTCCGGCCGCAGTCTCCAGTCGTCTGTAAAGTAGGCGTCGTAGACCGATTGCCTGAAGTACTTGTCAGGATTGCCGAAAGCGATGGCACTTGTATCAGGAATCCCAAACAGAAAATCTGCAATGTCTGAACCGGTCGCCGTCGACGTGCTGCCGGGCGCATGGGTGGCACCCCCCGTAAAAGTGAACCTTCCACGCGGATTTGCCTGCTGGTATTCATTGAACTCCTGGCGGCGAAAATCTGCACCAAAGATCAGGTTGTGCTTTCTCCGCATCATCGAGATGTTCACTGACGCGGCTTCAGTGCGGTTGCGGTTGAAGGCGCTCTCCGCATCACTGAGGGGAAACAATCCGCTTGAGAAGGCGAGGGCGGGCGGACCCCAGTCGGCAGGATCCTGATCGTTGCCGCCGATACCGGCCTGACCAGAGATATTCCGGGCGTGTTCGAACTCGGGCCGCACCTCGGTGCGCTGCCGGGTGAAGTGATAGCCGAAGAGCGCGGTGATCTGGTGGTTGAAGCGATGCTGCCAGTTTGCGTTGGCATCAATGCCAAGCGTGTTGGTGGTGTCGAGAAAATCAAGGAGGTTGACGCTGCCCGCGCGCATGCTGCGGAATCCGAAGCCGCCGTAAACCTGCTCCCTGCGCCCGAGCGATTTGTTGAGCCGCGCTTGCATCGCATCCGCGTGGGCGTTGTTCAGCACCTCAGCCTGGTAGTTGTACCTTGAGTTACCGGAAGGACTCGGCATTGGATACAGGTTGAGGAGCGCTGCGGCCTGGGCGCTTACCGGGATGCTGCCAGTCATGAGGAGGCCGGTGGCGGGGTTGTAGATGGCCACTGGCTGCCCTTGCGCATTCAGCAGGCCGGACAGGTCGCCGCTACGCTCCAGTGCGGTGGGAACCATGCCTGCTGCCGTGGATGCGTCGGCGCTGCGCGTCCACTGGTAAGCGACAAAGAAGTTCGGCCCGTTTTGAAGGAAGTGCGGGATTCTGACAGGCCCGCCGATTGTAGCCAACATAGTGATTCGGCTATAGGCAGATTTGGGGGTCTGCCCTCCGGACAACGAATAGGGGCGCGCATCCAAGGCTGAGTTGTCCAGGATGGCGCCGATGCCGCCGTTGTAGAGCCCCTTTGTACCGGGCCTGCGATTGCCAAAGGCCGGGGACAGGCTAAACCGCGACGTGGCTGCATTGTTCACGCTGCCATTGATTACAAATCCATCGGCGGCCTTCTCGGCATTCTCGTCGATGGGTGGCGGCGCTTCGCCGGGGGCAGTCTCCGCCGGTTTGGGAATTGGCTGAAGTGGGGGCTTTTCGCTTGTGGCGGACTCGACGGATTTGGCGCGCTCAGCCTCGGCCAGCATTTGCTCCAGCCCCAGCATCTTCATTTCCCACTGGCCCGGCGGCGCACTCAGCCCGACTTGAGCCTTGCCCACCAACTTAAAGAAACCGCGCATTTCGATCTCGACCTTCCACTCGCCATCGGGGAGGTCAGCAAACTCAAAGAGGCCCTGCCTGTTTGTGACAGTGCTGAACTGCTTGCCGTCCTGCTTGACTGTGACCGTCGCGCCGGGCAAGGCCTCTGCGTTGAACAGGACCTGGCCACGGTACTCCGCCGCTGCTGACAGGCACAGGGCACAGAGCCAGACCGCCGAACACAAGAGAGACTTGTTGGGCCTCCGCAACAACAACATGCACTTACTCCAGCACTGTTAGTTTTCTGAAGGCCTCTCGACACGATCGACAACCAGCACGGGCACAGGACCTTTTTGCGATTCCAGCTTGAGTCCCAACTGCTCTTGAAGCGCGGTATAGATAGAGGGGCTGGCGGACTCTCCGCCGACTGTACCCTCCCCCGGCATGGATGGCCCTTCTTCCTCCGGCGACCACTCGAGCGTGAAGTCGTAGTTGCCCTTGAGGCCGGTCTTGTTCACCACAAGGTGATGCAGCCGCGCCGTCAAGTGCATTGCCAGCCCATCCATGGGAATTCTCTGGGCGCTGAGCCTGCCTGCGGACATGCGCATCGAACCCCTGAACCCCATGCCGCCGGCGCCCTGCGATCCATTCACGCCGTTCTTTTCAGGCTCTGACTCATGGAGCTTGGAACCGGTCTTTGCCACTTCAAGGATGAGCACGGGAAGCTCTCTTGTCTCCTGGTGCAGTGTGAGCTTCAGCCTGTCTGCCAGCAGAGCCTGCAACATGTGCTGCGTCACGAGCTTTCTCTGGGGCGGGTCAAGCTTGGCGACCTGCTCCTCGAGTTCGGGAGCGGGTTTTGCCACGAGCGAGTATCGCTCCTGGGAGAGCCACCCAGGGTCCCCCACAATTTGCCCCTCATCCACTCCGTAGGCCATTCCCAGGAGCATTCTTATGGTGACGCCAGAGGCGTTGAGCGTTCCGCCCGGAGAGTTGCCAACGGTGGTGGTAATGCGGCCGCCGGCAGTGACCTTGTCCAGGTGAATTGACGCGACATCGAACGCAGCGGAGGAGGCCAGCGAACTGCCCGCCGGCGGTGCTGCATTTGAATCTGGAGCTGACTGGCCAAACCCCAGCGGCACTGCCGCCAGAACAATGGTAACGGCACAAGTGACAAGCCCCAACCTGAAGCCTGGCACCAATCTTATTCGCCTCATCATGGTGTGTGGAGTCCTCTTCAGTTCAGACGCGCATATGGAAGTAGTGTCATGCTGAAGCTCTTGTGGCACAAGCCGGAGTTGCCGACCTTTGCCGCCGCCGGGGTGGAGAACGATCGAGCGGGCTATCCGATGATCGAATCCCACTTGATCTGCCGACCTGCGCCGCACGCGTGCCAAGCTAGTTCGCTGAAGGCTTCTCAACGTGGTCAATCACGACAACATCATCCGGAGCTTTGCCGGGGCCAATTTTGAGCCCGAGTTGCTCCTGCACAGCCGTGTAAAGCGATGGCGGCGCCGTGGCATCGTCCGTTGGCGGAGGCACCGCCGGGGCTGCTCCGCGGAACTGGCCAAACTGGCTTTCGTCCGGGGTCCACAGCAGGTGGAAGTCGAACTTGCCAGTGAGGCCGGTCTGGTCCACAACTGGCTTGTCCATCACGCTCGACTGCATCCAACTGGCAAACTCAACCATGCTCATGTTTCTCACCGACAGGTCGCCCAGCTTTCTGAAGCCGAAGCCCTGCGGATCAGTGGGGGCAGCCGTGCTTTTGGTCAGCTTGGGGCCGCCGCCGGCCACGGTAATTATGTAGACAGACAGCTCCTTTTTATCGTGATGAAACACGAGCTTGAAGCGATCAGCCAGCAATTTCTGCACCATCAGGCCCATCTGCTTCAGGTCGGGCTGGCCCTCGACATCCGGCACGCCGTCAATGTCAAACAACTCGGAGCTGAACCAGTCTGGCCCGCCCACAATCTGCTTGGCGTGGAGCCCATAGGCGAAGGCAATCAGGTCATTCATGTTGGTGTTCATCGTCATGAAGTGACGGCCCCTGAAGCCGAAGCCCTTGCCCTGCCTGCCTGGCTGGCTGGGCTTGATGGTCACGACGTCAAACCCGGGATTGGCATCGGCTGCCATGTGCTTGGGCGGCTCTGGAATAGCCCAGGCCGTCTCCGGCGTGGTGCGCTCGAGGTTCAGCGCCAGAGAGGCCGGGCCCTGGGTCCAGGTGCCGGTAATCGTCTTGCCGTTGGCAGAGATCTTGCCTTCGTAATTGGCGCTGACAAAGTCGATGGAGTATTTGAGCACGCCATCTTCAAAGCTGGTCTTGGTAGCTGCTATGGGCGGGCCGCCCTGGTCAATGCTGTAAAACATTGCCTTCAGCTCGCCCTTGTCGTTTCTGCTGATCTTGTTGACAATCCGCAGGTCCTTGGGCGCGTTAGGAATGTGCAGCGATCCCTGCCACGTACCTACGATGCCTGTTTCAGGCTTCACAGCGGCTGCCGGCGCCTGTGCTGAGATGATTCCAGCGGACACAAGCCCGGCGCTCACGCAAGCCAAGCCAAGCAAGATCCTCGTGCCTTTTCCACTCATCGACGCAACCCTTCCAGTCCACTCAGGACATTCGATTTCAGCGGCTGGTATCGAACTTTCAGGCAAGGCGAGCCACTGTCAGCTCCCGGCATTGCGGGAGCACCCACTGATTAAGACGAGGATAAGCGCCCATTTGTTCCCGTTGCCGCGACCTATTTCCGGCGGCGAACAGGCCGCCTGCCGGAACGCATGCTTGCAACAAGTCTCTACTTGCCGGGCCATGCCGGGTTAGGGCTGGAGGACATGTGGAACACCAGCGTACCGCCTGCGGTGATTTCAGAGTGCTTGAGCCGGAACCGGTTCAGCGGTTTTCCATTCAGCGTTGCCGACTGGATGTAAGGAGCAACATCAGAGTCGCGCTTTACAACGATATGGAAGATCTTGCCATTTGGCAGGTGGATTTTTGCATCGGGGAAAAGCGGCGAGCCAATTGCGTACTCGGGAATGCCCGGCGTTACCTGGTAGAAGCCGAGGGAGCTGAGCACGTACCAGGCGGACATTTGCCCGGCGTCGTCGTTGCCGGCGAGACCGTCCGGCTTGTCCTTGTACCACTCGTTGCGCGCCTCGGTGACATGCTGCTGCGTCTTCCAGGCCACACCCGCATAGTCATACAGATAAGTAATCTGGTGGCTGGGCTCGTTGCCGTGGTCGTAATACTTTTTGGCAAACAACTCATCGAGCCGGGCCACAAAACCATTGTTGCCATGCTCGAGTGCGATCAGGCCAGGGATATCCTGGGGCACAAAGAAGGTATATTG
>Ga0316227_1003386_pt1 | contig 12888 bp, 6 predicted proteins | sample TBH18019metaG_FD_206012 | JGI IMG/M metagenome (GOLD analysis project Ga0316227, IMG submission 206012) | Freshwater microbial communities from Trout Bog Lake, Wisconsin, USA - TBH18019 | ecosystem: Environmental > Aquatic > Freshwater > Lake > Hypolimnion/Profundal zone | place: USA: Wisconsin... | reverse complement strand
ACCCGAAGGGCTGTGGCTCTTTTTCGATTTTTCCGCGTTGCTCACTCGGGCAAGATCGCAGCGGATATAGCCGCTCGTTCGCGCCTTGAAAAATCGAAAAATAGCCGACAGCAGTTGTAAAGTCATTTCAGTTACACAACACAAGGGCCGTGAGGCGGGCGTTCCTGCTGTTTCCTTATCCTGTTAAATCCTGATAATCCTGTTTTGATTTTTCACCCTCGTCTCGCCAAACTCCATAAACGATGAAACTTGCTTTATCCCTCTGCATCCTTCTTGCCGCGCATCTGCCGTTGGGCGCGAATTCGAACACCGATCTGACACGGCTTTTTCCTGCATGCGGAAACACGGCGTATTCGGCGGAAAACCTTCTGCGCCGATGGCCTGCGAACGGCCCGCGGCTGCTCTGGCAGGTGGAAATCGGAGGCGGTCGCAGCGGAGTTGTCGAGTCGAAGGGGCTCGCGTTTACCGCGTCGCAATTCGAAGGCGCCCAATGGGCTCTCTGTCTCGATCCCAAGACGGGAAAGGTGCTCTGGAAGCGCGCGCTCATCGCGAAAGAGAATCATCACAACGTGATGAGCGGCCCGGAAGTCACGCCGATTATCGATGGCGACCGCGTTTACTTCGTGCCTTACGAAGCCTACAAAGACGATATGTACGATCCGCGCTGCCCCGTGATCTGCCTGAAGACGGACGGCACGGAACTGTGGCGGGAGTCCGAAAAATTCTGGGTGACCGAAGGTTCCACGCCGCTGGTGATTGGGGACACGCTCTACCTCGCTTCGAGCGGCAAGGATCATCTCTTTGCGGCCGTGGACAAGCTCACGGGCAAACTCCGCTGGGGAACGCCGTTTCAGACCGACGCCAAGAAATTCTACGCCGGCGCCTGTTCGGTCACGTATCAAGAGGTGGCGGGGATTCCTCAAATTGTCGGCTACATTTGGGGGCCATACCTGGTCGTCGGGGTGGATGCGCGCGACGGGCACATCCTTTGGAAGTGGCCGCAACCGGGAGCAATTTCGAGCGGCCTGGTGAGCACGCCGGTGGCGGTGGGCAATCGGCTCTTATTTTCCGGCGCCCAACAGGGGTCATTCCTCCTCTGCCTGGAGCTGGTTGCCAAAGACGGAGGATTGCAGCCGCGCCAAGTTTACTCGTTTAACGATCGTCAGGGAAACACCATCCATACGCTCTCAGTCCATGGCGATGCGGTTTTCGGATTTTACGGAACGGGCTCCTCCGGAGCGTTGCAATGCACCGATCTCGCTGACGGCAAACTGCTCTGGGAAGCGAAGAGTGAGGACTGGATGCGCGCTCAGAACCTCATTGTCGCCGACGGCTTGATCTATGCGCTAACCCAGCACAACGAATTGGTGATGGCCGAGGCTGTGCGCACCGGATACCACGAACTCGGTCGTGTCAAGCTGCCCGTCGAACTTGGAAAGTACCCGCAGCAGCCGATGATCGCCAACGGGCACCTCTATATTCGCGGGGACAAGCAGGTGCTTTGCTATCGAGTCGCGGAATAGCCGGCCCGCCGGAGACGCTCAGGGTGGGAACTCGTGAAGCGAAGGCGAAGCAACGCGGCGGCAGGGGCGGCACTGCGTCCGCGTGTCAGAATTCAATCTCCCGATTGCTCGTCCGGTGTCGACTTCGGTTCGGCTTTCTTGACCGGCTCGCCCTGCTCTTCGTCGTCTTTCTTGTGACGCTTCTTTTTCGACGGTTTCTCGACCTTGAACACCTCCCGCAACACCTTTCCGATCATCGGCGCGGCGACCTTTCCTCCGTGGGCTTCCTTATCGCCGGGGTCGCTCTCATACAATGCTGCGAAGGCGTACTTGGGCTTGTCGGCCGGGGCGAATCCCGCGAACCAGGCCGCGTAGCGCTCGCTCTTCTTGGGACCCCACTGAGCCGTGCCCGTCTTGCCGGCAACGTCGATGCCGTCCACCCCCGCCTTGTGCGCGGTTCCGCGTCCGCCGCTGACCACCGCCACCATCGCATTTCGCAGGGTCTCGAGGATTTCCGGCGTCATCTCCACTTCGTCGCGCAACCGCTGCTCGAAGCCGGTGACGATCTTGCCGTCGAGACCCTGCACCTGTTTCACCAGGCGGGTCTGGTAGAACGCGCCGCCGTTGGCGATCGTCGCCATCGCCTGAGCCATCTGCAACGGCGTCACCAGCACGTCGCCCTGCCCGATCGAGATATTGGCGATCCCGCCCGAGCTCAGCCTCGGCAGATGCCGCTTTTCGAGATACTCGTTTGTCGGAATTGTCCCTTCCGCCTCGTAGCGCAACGGGATTCCCGTCTTTTGGGAAAAGCCGAACTTCAACGCCCATTCGACGATGGGCTTCGCCCCGGTCTTGATGCCGACCTGGTAAAACCAAGTGTCGCACGACTGTTCGAGCGCTTCGGCGAAGTTCAACATTCCCGCGTCGCCCTTCTTCCAGTTGTGCATGACGATATTGCCGATCTGCAAAGCGGCCGGCCCGGAGAATTCCTGGTCGAGGGTGATTTTGCCGCTCTCCAGCGCGGCGAGACCGACGATGACCTTGAATGTGGAGCCCGGCGGATAAGCCGAACGATAGGCGCGCGGCAGCAGGGGGAGATCGGGGTCTTCGTTAAGCGCCTTGAACTGCTCCTGCGAGATGGTCGGGATGAAGACGTTCGGATTGAACGCCGGGTAAGACGCCATCGACAGGATGTCCCCGCTATTGGGGTCCATGAAGACCATTGCGCCGCGTTTGCACCCCTCGGCGAGCACTTTTTCGCAAAGGCGCTGGAGTTGGAGATCGAGGGTGGTGACAACGTTGTAACCCGGCTCCGGCGCCAGCGTGATCTTCTCCGAGACCTTCCGGCCTTGCGCGTCGAAGTTGTAGGTCATCTGCCCCGGCTTGCCCGTGAGTTGTTCGTTGAACGTCTGCTCCAGCCCGTCGCGTCCTTCGGCTTCCGGCCACAGGAGTTCATTGTTTTGGACCGGCCCGTCCGGACCTTTGCCCGCGCGTCCCGCGTAGCCCAGAATGTGCGCCGCCAGCGATTTGTTTGGGTAACTGCGGGCGTAAAGCGGATGCAGAATCAGGCCATCGCCGCCGTCTCGCGTAACGGCCTCCTGTTCCGTCGCCGACAGATCCTGCGCAATGTCGAACGGGAGAAATCCGCGGTTGAGGTAATGCCGGGTAATTAGCTCGTCACTGAGGGCGATGCTCCGCTTGAGCAGTTTTTCGGCTTTTGCGATCTGCGCCCGCCCGAAAGCGACGGCTGCGGTGGGAGTCAGGTCCAGCGGCGTCGGGAAGTTAATCCCGAGGTTGATGAAAACCCGGGTTTGCGCCAGCGGCTCCCCATTGCGATCGGAAATCTGGCCGCGCGGGGCGGGAATCCCCTGCACGTAAGTGCGCGCCAGCCGCTGGGTTTCCCATGTGGGCTTGAAGTTCTCCTCCTGTGCGCAAAGGGGCGCGATCCCGGCCCCTGTGACCAGGCAGAGGGCGAGCGGGAGGAGCGACAATTCGAAAAACCGGCGGCGCATGAAAGGACAACCTCTATTGCCTTCCGGGCGATATCGCAAGCTTGGAGACTTCATCGACGGAGACAACCCGCGCATTCTTGACCTGCACGACCTTCAGGGGACGATTGGAATCGAATCGAGCCATCGCGTCCGGAACGAGTCTCTTCGGATCGAAAACGGTGGTAATCTGAGGACCGCAATCGGAATGAATGACCAGATCGGGTTGAAGCCGCTTTAGTTCGGACTCCAGCACCACATATTCCTTCGGGAACAAAAAGCCGCGACCGTTGCACAGCAGCTCGCGGGAAAGTGCGCGCTGGTTGGCAGCCCAGTACGTTCCGGCGGAGCCTGCGATGACGGCGGTTGCGAAAACCGGGAGGATTCGATGGAATCCAAACCCGGCAGGCGCCGTGGACAAGAGCCAGAAGACCAGCGCCAGGCTCAGCGGTTGGCAAATGAAATAGAGCCGGGCCGTTGCAAATGCGGGAACTTCAGGATCGTACATTGACCCCTTGAATAGCTGGGTGGTTATGAGGAAACACACAATGACAGTCTGGAAAAGCAGCACCATCGCGCCCCATTGCGGAATAACCTTCCGGGATTCATTCCCGGAGGCGTTTTTTCGGCCCATAAGCAATGGTTCCAAAGCCGGCCAAAGCCCGATGCAGACAAGGATCGCCAGCGTGGTCGTAGCCGCCTGCATTGGCTTCCAAACCGAGGAAACCCCTCCCAAAAGGGCGAAGTAGAATCCTTTGAACAGGAGCAACCAATGAATCTGGACGGGTGGATGCGCCTCGTAAGGCTGAAAAGATCCCGCGACGGAGTACACGAGTGCCAAATAAAACAGCGCGGTACTCCCGAGGGGCGTTAACGCGCGCACATGGGTTTTGGTGGAACGCCAGCCGCCGGGACCCGAGAAAAGGTAGGTCCAAGCCAGCCAGATAACCGGAAAAATGACGGCAAACCAACGAATGCAGACCGCCAGACAGAACACGATCGACAAGCCGGCCAAACTCCGGATTCCGTCGGCGGGAAACAAGAGGAACATGGTGGCCGCAACCGGCCAGAGAAATTGGTCGGTGGTGGTGCATGGAAGATAGCTGACTACTTGAAACGCGAAAACGACCAGGAAATAGCGAATCGGGATTCGATATTTCCTCGCAACCAGCAGCCACAGGACACACGACAGGACCGCATTCGCATAAAACAAGATTGCCGCCGCATCCGCCGTCCGAACTCCAACCCAGGTGAGCGAAGCGATGAGCACGCTGTAGCCCGGAGGAAACCAGCATAGGGTCTCCCGGTAGTCGTTATTGCGCTTCAACCCGCTCTGTGATTTGGGTGCGTCCAGCGGAACCAGCAAACCGTCGCCGGCCAGGAGAGATTCGGCCGCAATAACCTGAGTGGATTGGTCGCCGGAGAGCAGAGGTTTGCCGCCGTACAGAACACGGTTCGCGAAGCAGAACAGGAGGCCGACTGCGAAAGCCGCGCCAATAAATCTCTGGAGGGAAGTCATAGCGGTGCGGTCTGCTTAACAGTCGGGCTGGCATTCAGACTGCTGTCCCGGAACGGCTTTTCGTCGCTGTAATCGCGGAGCTGTTCCTTGCATTGCTCCACGTTCTTGACCAAGCGGGGATCGGTCAGGTCCAGCGCCTTTTGAGCAACGGCGGTTGCTTCGACGAATCGGCCCGTTTCGGCATAAGCGGCGGCCAGGGTGCTCAGAACGTCAGGGTCGGCGCCGTTGGCAACCCGGTTGGCGGCTTCCGCCAGTTCCACGGCTTTGGGGCCGTTGCGAATGGCGGCGTCCGGGGCGGTCGCCAGAATCCAGGCGATGTTGTTTCGCACCTTGGGAATACCCGGTTGCAGACGAAGGGCTTCGTCGTATTGGGAAAGCGCCTCGCCGAGGTGTTTTTGCGCGACCAGCCCGTCGGCCAGGATGCTATGAAGCAGCGCCCGCGTCGGCATGCTCCGAATGGCGGCTCGGCAGTGCGCAACGGATTCGTCGATCTTGCCTTTCTCGAACAACGCGACCGCGAGCAGGCCGTCCGCTTCTGGAAGACCGGGCTGGAGTTCCAGCGCCTTTCGTCCATGGAGAATCGCCTCGTCGTGCAGGCCGCCGGTTTCAAGAGCGCGTCCGAGGTAACTGTGAGCGGTGGCATCGGTGGGGTGCTCGGCAACCATCTTGCGCAGATGAGCGATGGCCTCGTTCACCCGGCCAGAGAGCAGCAGGGCGTTGTCGAGTTCAACGGCTGCCTTGGTAAACGTGGGATTGATCGCGAGCGCCTGCCGGAGGCGAAAGATCGCTTCTTTGGGGCGTCCCTTGCGGAGGAGCGCCGTGCCGAGCGCTCCGTAAGCCATATAATTGTCGCGGGTGACGGAGACGCTCTGGCTCCAGACGCTCTCGCTATCGCGCCAGTGGGAGGTTTGGGGATGTGCGGCAACTGCCAGCGCGACCACCAACACGCCGGCTGCGCCGGCCAGCAGCCAGCGACGCAAAGGCAGCCTCCCCGAAAGCTCGGCCACCGTCCATGCAACGGCGATGCAAAGGCCGATTTGGGGCAGATACGTGTATCGGTCCGCCCGCGCTTGCATCCCCACCTGGACGATTCCGAGCACGGGAAACAACATTCCCAGAAACCAGAACCAGCCGACAATCAACCAGGGCTGCTTCTTCCACCCCCAGAGCGCCGTTGAGGTGATGAGCGCGATCGCCAGCACCGCGAGGATCGTTTCCGCCGGTTGCAGCACGCGCGGGTAGGGATACAGCAGCGCCATGCCAGTCGGCCAAAAGGTCTGTCGCAGGTATGCCGCGATCGCCACGAAGACGTTGCCCATTCGGACCCAAAGCGGCACGGTGCGGACGTCGAGCATCGCCCCGCGTTGGGCGAAGAGCGTGACAATGCAGGATGCGCCGGAAAGCAGGAAAAGCGGCGCTTTCTCAAAAGCCAGCCGCCGCACGCCGGACCAGTCGAAGCCGGCTTCGACCCGGTTCAACGGCCAGTAATCGAGCAGCAGCAACAGGAACGGCACCGTCACCAGCATCGGTTTGCAGAGCAGCCCGGCGATGAAGCAGGCGACGACCGTCGCGCTCACGAAGCGGGCCGGCGCGTGTCCCGGACGGCGGACGTGCCGTGCGTAGGCCCACAGCGTCAGCACAAAGAAGAACCCGCTGAGGATGTCCTTGCGTTCCGACACCCACGCCACCGATTCCGCCCGCAGCGGATGAATCGCAAACACGGCGGCCACAAAGGCGCTACGCCAAAAACAGCCGGTCATTTCCGCCAGCGCCAGGAATAGCAGAACGACTGCCGCGCCATGTATCGCCACGTTGGAAAGATGATGCCCGGCCGGGTTCAGGCCGAAGAGTTGACAGTCGACCATGTGGGAGATCCACGTCAGCGGATGCCAGTTGGACGCGTGAAAACGGATGAAGGCCGATACGACACCGCCCCAGGTCAGGCCGTCAATGACCATCGGGTTGCTGGAGACGTATTCCGAATCGTCGAGATTGATGAACTCGAAGTGGCGCGTTTGCGCGAAGACGGCGAGCACGAGCGCTCCCAGGGCGGCGCAGACGGCCAGCGTTAACCAGGGAGCGTTCCGCCAGACTGGCGTGAACGCGGTTTTCTCGGGGGGCAAAAGCGGCGGCGCGGTTTGCGCCAAAGCCTCGTTTGAGGCGGTCTCAATGACATGAGGAGACTCGGGGTTTCTCATCTGGGCGCACTATAGCGTTGCTCCGGTCAATGCCCAGAACTTTGCGTCTTGGGACCTTCCGGCCGGGTGCGGGACAAATTTCTTTCGGCGGATCGCAATCACCGGGAAGTCCGTATATACCGGGGTATATACACGGATTAAGAAAACGGTGTCGGCCTGCAACTCTGGGGAGCACACGCGCCCTCGCGTGTTGGCGTCGGCGCCCTCGCCGACGCGAACTTTTGCTTCATCGAAACCACGGATTTCACGGATTGGCACGGATGAAACCTATCCGTGTTCATTCGTGTAATCCGTGGTTCATCGGTTGAATGCGGGCTTCTTGAGAGATGCCTTTGGCGGGGCGCCAAAGGCCGCACGCGAGGGGCGCGTGCGCTCCCCCGAACCCGGTCTCCGACGTTCTCGCAAAAATCGGCGGGCCAAATAATAGAAGAAATTTGTCCTGCGCCCGTAAGAATCTAAGTCGCTTTCACAACGCTTGCCAACAGGCCGAACTCGACGCACCATAAGCCTTTTCCTTTATGAGACAAATCGGCATCGGCATTGCGGGCTTCGGCACTATCGGCGCGGGCGTGTACAAGCATCTGGTGGGCAACCGCCGCTTGCTCTGTGAACGGCTCGGGCTGGAACTCTCCGTGCGCAAAATCGCGGACCTCGACCACGAGCGGCCCCGCCCGCTGATGCCGCCGAAGTCAATGCTCACCAAGCGCTGGGAGGATATCGTCGAAGATCCCGAAATCCAAGTCGCCGTGGAGTTGATGGGCGGCATCGACCTGCCCCTGCGCTATGTCATGGCGGCGATCGAGCACGGCAAGATCGTCGTTACCGCCAATAAAGCCCTGCTGGCCGAACACGGCGCGGAGATTTTCCGGGTCGCAACGGAAAAGAACGTGCCGGTTTTCTTCGAAGCGGCGGTCGCCGGCGGCGTACCGATCATCAAATCCTTGCGCGAGGCGTTTGTGGCCAATCACATCCGCTCCATTCACGGGATCGTCAACGGGACTAGCAACTATATCCTGACGCGGATGACGCAATCGGGACTGGGCTTTGCCGAAGCGCTCAAGGAAGCGCAGGACGCCGGGTACGCCGAGGCGAATCCGGCCCTCGACATCAATGGCTGGGACGCCGCGCACAAGGCGATCATCCTCGCCTCGCTTGCCTACGGTTTCTGGGTCAACGGCAAGGATATTCACGTCGAGGGAATCGAATCGGTCACTGCGGCGGACATCGAGTTCGCCCAGAAGATGGGTTACAAGATCAAGCTGCTGGCCGTGATCAAGGCGGAGGGCGACTGCGAAGCCCCCGGCAGTGAGAGCAAGTGCCCCATCGAAGTGCGCGTGCATCCGACGCTGGTGCCGCAGACGCACGTCCTCGCGTCGGTCAACGGCGTCTTCAACGCCATCGCGGTCCACGGCGATGTCGTGGGCGAAACGCTCTTCTACGGAAGGGGCGCCGGCCAAGACGCCACAGCCAGCGCCGTCATCAGCGACCTCGCCGAAGCCGCCGTGGCCATCGACACTCCGCGGCCCAACTGCGGATTCCAGCCGCACGGCCTCTACGGCAAATGCAAACCGATCGACGAGATCGTCTCCCAGTATTACCTGCGCCTTTCAGTCACCGACAAGCCGGGCGTGCTCGCCCAGATCGCCAGCCTCCTCGCCTCCCGCGAGATCGGCATTTCCTCCGTCATCCAACCCGAAGCGCTCGAAGGCGAACCGGTCCCGCTCGTTCTCATGGTCCACGACGCCACGCAGGGGCAAATGAACGCCGCCATCGGAGAAATCGCCGCCCTGGAGTGCGTCAAGCGCGCCCCGCAGGTGATCCGCGTCGAACCTTTCTGTTAAACCGAATTCCAATCGCACCGACACTCTATGGCCAAGTTCCATTCGCTCCACGACCGCGGCGTCATCGCCCGTTACCGCCAGTTTCTTCCCATCACCGACGCCACCCCGGCGATTTCCCTCAACGAAGGGAGCACGCCGCTGATTCATTCGCCCAAGCTGAGCACCCTCGTCGGGCGCGGCTGCAACGTCTACATCAAGTATGAGGGACTGAACCCGACGGGCTCGTTCAAAGACCGCGGCATGACCGTGGCGATCTCCAAAGCGGTGGAATCCGGCGCGAAGGCGGTCATCTGTGCCTCCACCGGCAACACCTCCGCGGCGGCGGCGGCTTATGCGGCGCGCGCGGACATCGCCTGTGTGGTGCTGCTGCCGGCGGGCAAGATCGCGCTCGGGAAACTCGCCCAGGCGTTCATGTACGGCGCCAAGGTCGTCGCCATCGAGGGCAACTTCGACGACGCCCTGCGCTTGGTGCGCGAGATCGGCGAAACCGAACCGATTTCCATCGTCAACTCCATCAACCCGCATCGCCTCCAGGGCCAAAAGACGGCGGCCTTCGAGATCGTCGAAGAACTCGGGGACGCACCCGAGGTTCACATCCTGCCGGTCGGCAACGCCGGCAATATCAGCGCCTACTGGATGGGATACCAGGAATTTCACCACATCAACCGCGCCACGAAGCTGCCGCGAATGGTGGGCATCCAGGCCGCCGGTTCGGCGCCCATCTATTACAACAAGGTCGTCGAAAACCCCGAGACCGTCGCCACCGCCATTCGCATCGGCAACCCGGCAAGCTGGGATCTGGCCACCGCCGCCATCCGGGATTCCGGCGGCGCGGTCGATATCGTCAAGGACGACCGGATCCTGACCGCGCAAGCGTGGCTGGCGAGCAAGGAAGGGATCTTTGTCGAACCGGCAAGCGCCGCATCGATCGCGGGTCTCTTCAAGTGCGTGCAGAGCCGGGAGCCGGCGTTCAACCTGGAGCGCATCCCGGAAGGCTCAAACATCGTCTGCACCGTCACCGGTCACGGTCTCAAGGACCCGGACGTGGCCAAAGAGCAATGCGGCGCGGTGATCGCGGCGAAAGCGGATAAGGCGGAGATCCTGCGATTGATCGGCAGGTAAGGACGGCGCTCCGTGCCGACCCGTTTGACGATCCCCAATCAATCCACGCGGGCCCGGAAGATCCCATGGCTTCCATCCGAGAACGACGCCAGGTAAACGATCTCCCCGGTGTCGTTAAAGCCGCGGGTCTGCCCGACAGTCTCACCGGATCCAGTCAAAATCGACAGGGCGACGATCGTTTTCCCAACACCGTCCACCATCAATCCCCCACCCTTCCGGGCAATCAACCGCAGTTGGCCCGCGGCATCGGTTGCCCAGATTCCATAGCCGTCAGCGCTGGCGACATTGCCTGTAAGCGTGGCCAGCAGCACAACCCTGCCGCTCTCTAGCAACGCAATGCGTTGGAACGTGGAGAAATAGACGCCGGCGGGGTACCCCGGAACGGCGGTCGACCGCTCCCGCGCCACCAACCGCAATGCACGGCTCTTGCCTTCCATCCGCGTCATCCAGAGGCCGGAGGCATTCGCCTTCGTGACGCCACCCGGTCCGGTTCGTAACGTTCCGACAAAAGCGACCTGGTCGGCGTTGTTAAAGAGCGGGTCGTTGAGCTCCCCAAAGACCCCGTGATGCACTCCGGGGGCAGACGCGCCCGTGCGGGCAACCAGCTTGTGGAAACGCCCGAAGTCCGCCCAGATCCCCGCGTGATTCTCCGCGGTAATGCCGGAGCCGGAGAGAATCGCCCGGAAAGCCAGATGATTCAAATCGTTGATCGCAGGCTGGTAAAACAGGGAGAAAGTCCCTTTCGCAACGTCGGGCGCGACGGATCCCGCGGAGCGGACCACGGTGCGAACGAGCGATGGATCCACATGCACGATTCTCGCCGTCTTGTCTGCGAAGGCAGTTGCCAGAACCACTTCCCCGAACCTGTTAAAGCTGCGCTTCTGCCCCGAAACCTCGGCGGTTGGCGAAAAAGCCTCGAAGGAATCCAGCACCGCCGGACTGTGCAACTTGGCGGGACGGTCGACCACCGTCACTCGCCCGTCGAGATTCACCAGCGCCCAATGCACGGTTCCGGCGGACGGCGCGGAAAGCGGGCCCCAGACAACACGCCACGGGGACGCCACAGCAGGCTTAACCTTGCCGGAGCCGAACGCCCACTTCCAACTGTTGTTCTTGGCGCTGGCCAGCCAGAGAGCCGATCCTTTCGGGGCGGACGGCAACGGGCCGAACATCATCCCAACGTTGCCGGAAACGGCATCGTATCGGCCGTCCTGGAGAACGATCCAACGCGAACAGCCCGGCGGCACCCCGGGAATCGGTCGCTCCATCGCGTCGTGCCAACCCGCCGGCGCAAAATGCGCCCTGCCGTCGACAGAGTACGCGTGCGTCCAGTGCCCGTTCGGTTCGGTCTCGATCCACTGTCTCCTGCCGGCGGGCGTCTTGGGCAGCGGGCCGAGCACTTCGCGAAAAACCTTGCCGCTGTTGGTTGCGATAAAGTCGTGCTCGCCGGACCGCACTACCGTCCAGAGCCGGTCGTCAGAGTCCGCCCTCCACAGCCCCTTGGCATTGCCCGTGCTCACATCGCCGAAGCGCGGCGCAAGGCTGGCCTCAAAAATCGGTCCGCCCGAATCGGGAAGCACGACGGTCGAAAAAGCGGAGAACCGACCGCCGACAAGTTCGGGAACCTGTGAAAACGTCTGCGTGCAGGCCAGCAAGCTGAGGGCTCCGCTCGTGCTGGCCCAAAGGCCGGTGTTGGAACCGGTGCGCGCGAGAAACGCCACCGCCCCCTGGCTATCGATCGCGGGACTGTTCAAACTGGAGACTACCCCCGCCGAGGCCGCCATCCCAGTGCGCGCCACAAGAAAACCGTTGGGGTTGCTTTCAACCCAGATCAGAGAATTGCTGCCGGCGGCGAGGCCGGCTCCGGAGATGGTGGCTCGGAACGCGACATCCCCGTTGCCGTTGACCACAGGCGTTCCAAACGAGCTGAAAGCAGCGCCGGAAACTCCGGGCACCGAATCCCCCGTCACCGCCACGGGAGTTGTTCCGGGGAAGGACAGGGTAAACGTGCGGTCCGGCCCGTAATACACGGCGTTCCCGTAGAACATTGTCAACCGGTAATGCCACACCCCGTAAGCGGGCATCGTCTCGAACCCGGTCAGCGCGGCGCTGACAGCTGTCGGCGAGGCGACGTCGCGAACCGCCGTCACCGATTGACCGTACCCGGCGGTTTTCCCATACTCGAAAACACACGTTCCGCCGGTGGTGACCAGCTTATCCACCGAACTGTTGAGCGTAACCCCGGACACTCCCAGCGCCGGATCGCGCCCGACCGGCGCGTCAATCCGGTAAACATTCAGCGTGTAAGTCTTGCTCTTGCCGCTGGTCCACCAATCTTCCGAAGTGACGGTCACGACGATCTGGTTGTTGGTGTCCGAAGCCAAAGCAAAAGAACTGCTGGGTTGGCCCGAATACATTGGCAGCGCGGAGCCCGAATTCAGCGCCACGGTCGCCGCTGCGTTCGGGTTATCAAAGGTCGAGGTGACGGAGATCGAAGTCCCGGTAACGATCGTTCCGTAGCTGGTTCCCGAATAGCCGAAGACCGGATTGAGCGTCCCGGCGTTGACCGTCAGGGAACGAAGGTCGGCGTCGGTGCTGGCCGGAATGGCGGACCCGGTAGTCAACACGTAGGTCTTGGTCGCCACGCCATTTTCCGCAGTGATAAGGACATTGATCGTGTTCACGCCCTGCCGCAGCAGCAGCGGTGCGCTCGTGCCT
>Ga0316227_1003377_pt1 | contig 12923 bp, 5 predicted proteins | sample TBH18019metaG_FD_206012 | JGI IMG/M metagenome (GOLD analysis project Ga0316227, IMG submission 206012) | Freshwater microbial communities from Trout Bog Lake, Wisconsin, USA - TBH18019 | ecosystem: Environmental > Aquatic > Freshwater > Lake > Hypolimnion/Profundal zone | place: USA: Wisconsin... | reverse complement strand
TATCGCCCCAGGCATACAACAAACCTGAGGTGGTGAGAGCCAGCGTAAATGATGCTCCCGCCGAAACGGCTGACCAAGATGCACCCGTTGGGCCCGATACCAACACTGGCGATGATACCGCCGTTGCTGTGCTGTTGTTGCCCACCTGTCCGATGGTATTTTGACCCCAGCCATATAACACCCCTGTGGTTGCAATGGCCATGCTAAACACCGATCCAGAAGATATTATTGCCCAGCTTGCCCCTGCTGGCCCTGATACCAATACCGGTGATGAGACCGGAGCCGTGTTATTATTACCCACCTGGCCAGAGCCGTTGCTGCCCCAGGCGTATAAACGGCCGGCGCTTGTAAGACCGACGGCATGTAGCTGTCCGTCAGAAACCGCTGCCCAGCTGGTAGCAGCAGGGCCAGATACCAGTATGGGTGAAGATACTGATACTATGGTGGCGATTCCGGCTTGACCGCTGGTGTTCAGTCCCCAACCATACAGCCGTCCTGTGGTGGTTATACCATGTGAAAAATTGGTACCAGCCGAAATGCTGGTCCAGCTTGCACCCGCAGGTCCTGACACCAACACGGGGGACGATACGGTTACGGTAGACAGATTTCCCAGTGCACCTGCTGCATTGTACCCCCAGGCATATAATTGCCCTGTGGTGGTAATGCCAAGCGCGTGTAGTGCACCAGATGACACGGTGGTCCATGATGCTCCAGCAGGACCTGATACCAGCACAGGTGATGAAACCGGTGTGACGGTTGAAAAGTTACCTACCTGCCCATAGAGATTGTATCCCCAGCCCCATAATGTTCCGTCTGATTTGATGGCTAGTGTGGTTGTGCTGTTTTGTGTGGTTGATACCAAAATCCAAGATGTTGATGTTGTTACGGCAACAGGCGAGCTAGCCGTTCCCACATAGATATTTTGGCTGGTACCCAGCTGGCCATAGGTATTATTGCCCCAGGCCCACAGCGTGCTGTCGGATTTTATTGCCAGCGTGAAGGATCCGCCGGCCGATGCTTGGCTCCAGCTATTGGTTCCAAGATGCTGTGGTGAAGACGCGCTGACAACCGTACCATTGCCCAATTCGCCTTGGCTGTTATCGCCCCAGAGATACAACTGTTTACGTGCGGATATTGTTTGGATGCCCAGTAGCTTTTCAAATAGCACGGCTTAACCTCCTGGCATATCCGGCCATGAGATTTGGCCAGCATCTGTAACCTGTGGATATGTGCTGTCATAAACCTGTGGCAAATTTCTCAATGCCTGGCGATAGGCTTGCCAAAGGGTTTGCCAGCTGCTGTCACCTGCATGGCCTGCAACCACATCCGGGAGCTGTGTCCAGTCAGACTGGGCTAGCAAAATATCGCGCTGTTGTCGTAGATTTTGCATGAAATTGGCCCGCAAAACATCAAAGCTAGGTGCGTTTGATTGTTCCAGGATTGGCTGAATTAGATATACCGTGCCAGCAGCAGCGTTAAATTCATATGTGATCGGGCCATAGGTGTGTGTGCTGGCATCTGGCAACGGTTGCGTTGTGTCGTTTACCGGATACCACCCAAGGTTGGCCAGGGTTTGTAAATCATTGGCCAACAAATAGAGATTGGATACATTTTGCCAGCACTCTGGCAAATCGTAATAGCATTCTTCAACAGTACCGTTGTTTACATATGCCCATCTGCTCATCATAGATTCTGCCCGCTAATAAATGCATTATACGACGCACCGTTGTCCGTGGTGAAGAAGGTGAACACGTCACGCTTGCCGCTGCCGCTGGACAACGTAGGAGCAACTCCGTTTGGCCATCTGATGTTTGGCGATGAGCTAGGCCATACCACCGTGTATGCGGTGCCAGTATATGTGAATATCAGCACAAAGCTTGATACGGCATTGGCGGTTTGTGGCGTGTTGATGATGCTAAATGTTGTGATATTGGCATTCATTGCCACGGTGAACACGGTGGTGGTAGAAAGGTCGATGGTCAGGCTGTTGGTTACGATGCTGGGAGCGGTGCTGTTTTCGATATAGGTCTTTACGTTGATCTGACCGGTTACCGTGATATTGCCTGCAACACCAACACCGCCTGCCACCGTCAGCGCACCCGTGATGTTTGAGGTGGAGATTGTGGTGTTGGTAATGGCTACGTTACCCGCCCATATGCTGTTGCCAGCCGCATTGATGTTACCACCTACGCCAATACCGCCTGCCACCGTCAGCGCACCCGTGATGTTGGATGTTGACGGTGTTGAATTAACAACCGAAAGATTTCCAATCAGTACCGGGCCGGTTAGGTATTCCGCCACATTAACGTTGCTGTATCCAGACCCAGAACCACTGGCCGCGGTATTCTGGAATGACCCATCTGCGAACACGATACCACCTATCGTGGTTGTGTTGCTGATCTTTAAGTTGCCGATAACATGCAGGGGATATTGTGGGCTTGCGGTACCCACACCGACATTGGCACCTCCCAACGGAACCAACGATACGTTTCCGCTGGCATTGACACTGATAAAGGGTATTCCCGAAATGTCGTTTACGCTGAAGATCGTGCCGGTTGTTAGATTGTTTGCGATGCTGAACAGCTGGCCGGTGGCATTTTCCCAAAACAAACTGTTGTCATCCGCCACCACCGTGGTCATGGCATAGGCAGCATTGCCAGTCCAAACGATGTTTGGTTGCCCTGGCTGGTTAATGTTCGGGGTAATTACGATGTTTTTTGAACTATTGGCCATTCGTGCGGTTCCTGTCTGATATTTATGTTAATTGCATACCATGATTTAGGAGTTATACGCCATATCTTCCACGCAAGGCATTGAAATTTGTCGCAATCTGTTGGGCCGATAAGACCGAGGAATAAACATGTACGGCCGACATGGTGCCATTAAAATATGCGTTGCTGGGATCGCTTGCGATGGTGTAGCTGGCAGGATTTCCTATCATCGCACCTGGTGAGAAACTATCATATGCCGTTCCATTGAGGTAAAACTGCCCAACGGTGCCAGATACGGTGACCGCTGCATAGTAAAATTGATTTATCCTTAGCTGCGCGGATGTGCTGGTATACGTAGCCACCCCATTTAATGTGTAGGTTAGATACCCAGATGCACTGATACCAAATTTCCATCCATCGGTTGACGATGTTGTAGAGCTGGCATTGATTATCGTTTTAGCGGATCCTGTGCTGGATATGTAGATCCATGCACCTGTTGATTTTGTAAAATTTCCTGTTTGTGACCTGTATGTAAATACTATAAGGCCCTGCGCCCCGGTGCCGCCTATGCCAGCAGATCCGGTCCCAGCACCGCCACCGCCATACAATCCTGGTCCATTTGATCCTGAAGTTCCACTGTTGTATCCCGCTCCGCCCGCACCACCGCCGGGTCCAGCCGTGCCTCCGGCTGTTGCCGTGTATATATTGCCGGCTCCGCCTGCACCGCCATAGTTTGTACCAGTCGTTGTGTTGTAATATCCGCCTCCTCCGCCGCCACCAGCGGATCCGGCGCCGCCTGCTGCTGATGGGGTACCCGCTGTACCACCGCTGCCGCCGTTACCGCTGGCACCACCCGAGCCGCCGCATGAGGCAGTTCCTGGCGACCCAGCCGAGCCGCCATTAGCTCCGCCACCGCCGCCCGACCCTTTTTCGCTGGTGGTGCCATATCCGTTGCCACCAGCACCGCCCGCCCCACGTGGCCCCGCCGCGCCGCCGCCACCGCCGGCGTTCAATGTACACGATGTGCCATTACCACCCGTTCCACCGGAATAGGTAACAGCGCCGATGGAACTGGATGCCGCTCCACCTGCTCCGCCTGTGCTTAGATTGGCGCCTGCGCCCCCGGCGGCCAGTACCCCTTGGCTGGCGGAAGTTGGTGCCGATCCAGTATTGCTCAGCCAGGTGTTGCCACCTGCACCCTGGTTGCCACCACCTGTTCCTATGTTTACGGTCAACGCGGTGTTGGGTGCTATGGAAAAATTGGCACAGGTTACCTTTGCGTATGCGCCACCACCGCCGCCAGATCTGTATCCACACACCGCAAAACTGCCGCCACCACCGGCTCCGATCGCTTCAATTGACCAAGGCGTGGTAAAACAATTGGGGGTTGTAAAAGAAGTACCTGATGTTATTAAAACAACGTTGGTAGAGTACACGACTGATCCTGGCACCTGTGTTGCTGAATTATTGCAAAAATTACCGTTGCTTCCAGTGGCAAAGGTGCCAGCATTGCTCCATGTTATGCTGCTGGAATTCTGGAAGTTTTGGTGATTTCCGACACCTGCTAGGCAATACCATATGGTGCCTGTTCCTGGATAACTGTTGTTATCCAACGCATCCAGTAATAAAACCAGAGAATTTTGGACCAAGCTAGGTCCTGCCGTTGCGCCCATTACAATCCATACCTCCCACGTGTGGCATTGAAGTTTTGCACCACTTCCTGTGGAGATAGTGCCCGATTATATGTGCTTGTTTTATATATGTTCGCAGGTGTGTCGTTAACGCTGGTATAACCGCCTATATACAATCCTCCTGCGATTGCAGTTGCAGGAAGTGTACCAGTTGAAACCGCAACGCCGTTTTCATAAATCACCGCCGTTGTTCCGTTGTGCGTAAAAGCGTAGTCTATCATGTTGGTTCCAGGATCTGTTGTGGTGATGTATCCGTTGCTGGTATTGGTGAAGAAATACAGTAGTCCTCCACTTCTCACTATGCCCGGATAAGCGGTATTTATGCTTGTGATAACATATTCACTTGATGTACTGGTGGTGGTAAAGGCGCATGTTATGGCCAGCGTAAATGGTGCAGGCAACGAGAACGAAGGAGTAAGGCCCCATTGGTTGGTACCGCTAAAATTAAAATAGCTTGCTGCTCCAAAATTGTTGAACGTAGGACCACCGTTTAATGTTAAATTAAAAGCATTGCTGCTTAGATCATACCATGTGGTCCCGCTGCCGGGATAACTACGGGGGTTTGCAGCATCAATCAGCATCTGTAGTCCAGACGTTACGAGCCCGGGACCGTGAGCAAGCGTCATATTCCATATCTCCCGCGGTATGCATTGAAGTTTTGCTGTACCTGTTGCTGTGACAAACCAACACCTGTGTAAAGCCGCACAACAGATAGGTTACCCGAATAACTGCCGTTGGGTAGGCCATTATTTAGAAAGGTACCTATAGCTAGATTGCTTGTATAGTTGTACAATGCACTGGATGATGTTGTTACGGTGCCTGAAAGGGCCCCATTTACATATGGAATAAAGCTATTACCAACCCTTGATAGCACCAAATGATACCATTTGCCAGAGCTTAGGCCCGTACCGATTGCAACTCCTGATGCTATATCCCAGCTGGCGCCGCCTGAGCTTAAGTAGTAACTGATCTCGTTGCTATTTGGATAACCAGAGACTACATTGTAGCTGTTGTTAGCGGTGTTTGAGCTCGCCGTTTCTAGTATTTCCTCTACACTAGACAACGACGCCGGCTGTGTCCATAGTTCGATGGTAAAATTGTTAGATCCAAAATTTATAGGAGGAACTGTGAAATAGTTGCTGCCATTTAAAACCATATATCCCGCATTGGATGTGGAATAGGAGACACTTACTCCAGATGCGTTCTTACCATTGCCGCTGATGTCATACCAACTGCTGCCTGTTCCAGGATAACTGCGCGGATTAGCAGCATCTAAAACCAAGCTCAAACCATTTGTAACAATGCTAGGACCATAACCTACGCCCATGTTACACCTCCACCAATAGCTTAGGCACGTCCGCGCGTTCAGCATACACCGTATAGAAACAAGCAATCGAAGGTGCAAAGAACACGGTATCCGATGCTATTTCAATATATTCTGGTGTTATCTCAACAACATACAGCTTCTGATGTTTACCGATTGGTGTGAGATGCACAGACATGCTATTCTGATCCACCAGCTTGCTCCAGTAATCAGGCAGCATAATCCTGTTGGTACCTTCAAGCTTGCCGCGTATGTAAACACCGTTTTCGGGACCTTCAAGGCTGGCATATTGCAGCTTCATTCCTGATTTAGTAGGATGGTTGATAACGAAGCTCTTGGTTGTTGCAGCTATTCCGCCGTTGACGCTGAGCAGATAGCCGGTCGTGGCCACCGTTGTTCCTATGCCAACATCTCCTGCAAACGTTGATATACCAACCGAGTTGCTGACGGTTAGGTTGCCACCTATCACAAGGTTGCCGTTGACCGGATAATATACCAGCTCCGTTGAACTGGTGTTGATGGTGCTTATGTTGCCAGATGTTGCTGATGTAAATGTGATGTATCTTGGTGCGTTGGTGCTGGTGTCATTTGCTACGGTTAGCGATGATCCGCCGCCAGTTGGAGGAGCGTAAGTCAATTCCTTGGTTGTTGTGTTGTAATAAACGGATTGTGCAAGGTTAGAAACACATGATCTTACTGGATTGATGTACAATCCACTGTTTGATCCACACAAGTTAGTAGCCGATGCGTTTATTATGATACTATTACCTGGTTGATTTGTAGAACCGGCTTTATTACCAATAGCAACCGCATATGTTCCTTGCCCTGTGTAGCCAGCTTGATAACCTATTGCAACGGAAACATTTCCTTGATTGGTAGTCCCAGCATTATTACCTATTGCAACTGCACATGTACCTTGATGACTATCGCCTGCAAGATTGCCAATGGCAACTGATGCATTTCCTTGGTAAGATGATCCTGCCTGCGAACCAATAGCAACTGATGTGTTTCCTTGGAATTGGAACCCAGCGTTACAACCTATTGCTACACCACCTGACGCCTGGCCACTCCCGGCCTGAAAACCTAATGCAATTTTACACGAAATTACGGTGAGATTGCTTACTGTAAAATTTTTAGTAGAAGGATTGTATGTTATCCCAGAATTTGTATGTAACGCTAAATTACCGGTTGTAGCTGATACAAATGTAGGATAAAATGTAGCATTGTTGCTAACAGTTGTAATATTAACATTGCTGGTATTTGCTGCGTTAAGATTTGGTAAAACCGCAGAGCTTTGGAAGGTTCCGTCGGCAAACTGGATACCACCCAGCTGCGTTGCGGTATTGCTGATCTGTAGATTTCCTGCAACCAGTATGTTGCCTCCATAAACGGCCAGTGCATTACCTGCGCTTACTGCTGCTGTACCGATACCAACATTACCGCTGCCGTTGATCAGCATGCTTTGTGCATATGCTTCGCTGCCTACTGCTCCTGTAAAGGTGCTGAATGCCAATCCGCCACCGTTCAGTGCGGATACGTTACCACCGCCGGAGTTATTGAAAACCCATTCCGTTCCGCCACCACTTGGATTATTAACCGCTTGCCAAACCGCTGCGCCAGCTGGAGTGCTTGTGGTACCAATCAATAGCTGGCCGGTAGCCGGTATTCTCATGCGTTCCGTGTTATTGGTATAAAACAACATCGGATTGGAGCTGGAAACCAGTAGCTGTAGAGGGCCTCCAGTGGCATCGCTTACCAGGTAAAGCTGTGATCCGTTGGTATACAAATAACCCTTGCTGGTGTTACCTGCCGTATATAGTCCAACCACGGTTCCCGACGATCCGTTTACCGTAAGGCTTGTAACCCCGCTTATGGCTTGCGAAATGCTGGTTGTGTTTATGCTGAGATTACCATAACGATCGAGTACCATTGTTTCTGCGCCATTTGTGGCCCAGCCTAATGTATTGGCCGTCGGTAGATACATACCATTAACTGGAAGCGTTGCAGACACTGGTTGGAATGACCCTGCAAAAACGTTACCACCAACACCGACACCACCTAATACTTGCAGAGCACCGCTGGTGCTTGATGTAGAAGCGTTGCTGTTGGTTATAATTACTGTGTCGGTTGTTGTAAGGAAGATGTTATTGATGTAGGTGTTGTTAACCGCCAGGTTACCACTTACGTTTAGATTTCCGCCTACGTTCAGATTAGCAGTAAAAGGATCGTATGTTATGCCACCATTTGCGTGCAACGCAAGGTTGCCAGTTGTGGCAGATACAAAAGTTGGAAAGAACAATGCGTCACTTGAGACGGCGGTGATATTGACGTTGCTGACATTGGTTGCGTTTGGATTAGGAAGGCCTGAGTATCCTGAGAATCCACTGTAACCGCTTGTGCCGCTGTAGCCGCTTATACCTGAGAATCCGCTGTATCCCGATATACCTGAGAATCCACTGTAGCCACTCGTGCCGCTGTAGCCGCTTATACCTGAGAAACCGCTGTAGCCGCTTATACCTGAGAAACCGCTGTAGCCACTCGTGCCGCTGTAGCCGCTTATACCTGAGAAACCGCTGTAGCCGCTTATACCTGAGAAACCGCTGTATCCCGATATACCTGAGAAACCGCTGTATCCCGATATACCTGAGAATCCACTGTAGCCACTCGTGCCGCTGTAGCCGCTTATACCTGAGAAACCGCTGTATCCACTCGTGCCGCTTATACCTGAGAATCCGCTGTATCCCGATATACCTGAGAAACCGCTATAGCCGCTGGTTATTGTAGCAGAGCTCTGGAATGTTCCGTCAGCAAACTGTATGCCACCTAGCTGTGTGGCGGTATTGCTAATGCGTATATTACCGGCAATGAACAGGTTACCGCCATACACTGCAACTGCATTACCGCCAATCACGGTAGCCGTTCCTATGCCAACGTTACCAAGCGGTCCAACAATAAGGTTACCGCCGAGCCCCATGCCTCCTGCTACGATCAACGCACCGGTTGTGCTTGATGTTGTTGGTGTAGAATTAGATATGTATAGGTTGCCGATTACAACAGGACCGCTTAAATAGCTAGCTACGTTTGCATTTCCGTAGCCAGCAGTTGGTGTAGAATAGGTAATTTCGTTTGTAGATGTGTTGTAATACAGTGTTTGTGCAGTATTTGTTGCATCCAATCTAACTGGACTAATATAAAGACCGCTGTTAGTTCCGTTAAGAGCAGTTACACCTGCATTAATTATAATGCTGTTACCAGGTTGGTTGAGTGTACCTGCAAATGCACCAATAGCAACAGCATTATTACCCTGCGAAGTTGCGCCTGCATTTAGGCCAACTGCAACTGCACTTGCTGATTGGTTTGCAGTTCCTGCAGATGGTCCGACGGCAACCGCACTGTTACCTTGATAGTTTGTTCCTGCAGATGGTCCCACAGACACTGCACTGTTACCCTGATAGTTTGCCCCAGCACCAGTGCCAACTGCCACGGCACATTTTCCCTGAGATGCATTTCCTGCAGCAGGACCCACGGCTACTGAATTATGACCTTGATTTGTGCCGCCGGCTGATGAGCCCATTGCAATTGAAAGTGTTCCTTGGCCAACACCTGCTGACGAACCAAGTGCTATATTAGAACTGTTAAGTATTAATCCGCCTGCAACAACGGTGCCGCCGACACCAACACCACCCTTAACTACCAAGGCACCTGTTGTACTCGAAGTTGCCGCAGTTGCATTGGTGATGGATAAATTACCGTGCCAAGCGCTGTGCGATGTGACAAGATTTCCACCTATGCCTAGATTGTTGGCAAAATAGCTATCACCTTGCACACCCAGTCCGCCAGTTCCGGCACCGCATGTTGAGTATACCACAAGAGTCTGTGTACCCGATGCGGTATAACTCTGGGTACCGGCTTGCACACCAACCCATTGGCTACCATTTACAAGGAATTCTACCTGACCGCCTGTTTGCGCATTAAGGTAAGTGTTGGTGTTGTTTGCCAGGAATGAATAGTTTAGGTTACCCGGAACGATTGATGAAGAATAAATGGCACCATAGCCAGATTGCTGTGTCCAATTTTGTAAAATTAGCGCACCTGTACCAGATCCAGCAAAGACATTTCCGGTAACCACTAAATTGCTGCCGACATACGCATTTCCGGTTATCCCGGCACCGCCAGCAACCGTTAGTGCTCCAGATGTGCTTGATGTGGATACGGTTGTGTTGGTTATTGAGACATTTCCAGCCCAGATGCTGTTGCCCACATATGCGTTACCCGCAACCCCAACACCGCCGTTGACCAGCAATGCGCCTGTGGCTGAACTGGTAGCAGCAATGGATTGCACGACCGTTACAACACCGGTTGAGCTAATGGTCAGTTGTTGTGTTGTGTTGGTTGCAAAACCTAATGTATTCGTGGTTGGCTGATATACACCTATTGATGGTGGTGTTATTCCAGAAGGACTGAATGCCCCGGCAACAAGAACCAGTGTGCCAGGATCAAATGTGTATCCTGCGTTGCTGTATACTCCTAGATTGCCCTGTGTGGCAGATACAAATGTTGGATAAAACGTTGCATTGCTTGATACCGCGGTGATGTTAACATTACTTACGTTTGCTGCGTTTGGATTAGGCAGTCCGCTATAGCCGCTAATACCAGAGAATCCACTGTATCCACTCGTTCCGCTATAGCCGGAAATACCCGAGAATCCGCTGTATCCGCTTGTGCCACTATAACCAGAAATACCAGAAAAACCGCTATATCCGCTTATTCCACTATAACCACTGATGCCGCTGTAACCGGAAATACCAGAGAATCCGCTGAAGCCGCTGAAGCCGCTGTAACCGGAAATACCGGAGAATCCGCTGAAGCCGCTGTAACCGGAAATACCGGAGAATCCGCTGTATCCACTTATTCCACTGTAACCACTTATTCCGGAGAATCCACTTGCTCCGGTTGGACCAGTAGCACCCAAAAATCCGCTATATCCGCTAAAACCCGAGAATCCGCTTGCACCAGTTGGACCAGTTACACCGGAGAATCCGCTGTATCCACTTATTCCACTGTAACCACTTATTCCGGAGAAGCCACTTGCTCCGGTCGGGCCTGTTGGGCCGGTTGCGCCAGAGAATCCGCTGTAACCAGAAATACCCGAAAAACCGCTTGCTCCAGTTGGACCAGTTACACCGGAGAATCCGCTGTATCCACTTATTCCGCTGAAGCCGCTATAGCCGCTTATACCAGAAAATCCGCTATAACCACTTATTCCGCTGTAACCAGAAATACCAGAAAATCCGCTATAACCACTTATTCCGCTGTAACCAGAAATACCCGAAAAACCGCTGTAGCCACTTATTCCGCTATAGCCGCTAATACCTGAAAAACCGCTTGTTCCGCTGTAACCGCTTATACCCGAGAATCCGCTGTAGCCGCTTATTCCGCTGTAGCCGCTTATACCCGAGAATCCGCTGTAGCCGCTTATACCTGAGAATCCGCTTGTTCCGCTATAGCCGCTTATACCCGAGAATCCGCTGTAGCCGCTTATTCCGCTGTAGCCGCTTATTCCGCTGTAGCCGCTAATACCTGAGAATCCGCTGTAGCCGCTTATTCCGCTGTAGCCGCTAATACCTGAGAATCCGCTGTAGCCGCTAATACCTGAGAATCCGCTTGTTCCGCTGTAACCAGAAATACCTGAGAATCCGCTGTAACCGCTAATACCCGAGAATCCGCTGTAACCGCTGGTAATTGTGGCAGAGCTCTGGAATGTTCCGTCAGCAAACTGTATGCCACCTAGCTGTGTGGCGGTATTGCTAATGCGTATGTTACCGGCAATGAACAAGTTACCGTTGTACACTGATATAAGATTACCAGCAGCAACCGACGATGTACCTAACCCCACGTTTCCGCCAACAAATACATTACCACCAATACCGGCTCCGCCGGCGACAATCAGTGCGCCGGTTGTGTGGCTGTTAGAAGGCGTTGCTATCTTGATATCAAATCCCTGTCCGTTTCTGAACCGAGCCACCTCGTCTGAATAATCAATACCTCCAGTGCTGAACACGATGTCGCCTGGGGTGCTTGTGGCTAGGTTAAGATTACCACCAAATCCTTGCCCTGCGCATCCTTGCACATACAAATATCCATCATTAGCTTGCTGCAATCCTTGGCCAGCAACACTGTATGTGCTGCTATTCATTCCCATAACAATGTAGTTCAAACATGAACCGCCGTTGTTTGCAGTTACAACAAAGCATCCTGATGAGGTAGGCTGGCCATCTATGTTTTGCAAATTTACCTGGGCATAATTGTTTGCATTGGCACTGAGCTGCAATACCGTATTGGGCTGATATGAGTAGCAAGATGGTATGCCAGCGTAAATCGCGCCAAATCCACATTGGTTACCATAAAAGACACCACTATTTCCTGTAACCGTTGTAACATTGAAAGTTGCACCGTATATGTTACCTGTAACATATAGATTACCGCTGATTGCTGTGTTACCGGAAACATTTAAATTCCCGCCAATACCAACACCACCTTCAACAACTAATGCACCGGTATACGGGTTATTTGAATTGCCTGTGTAGGCAATAACCACATTGCCACCTATACCAACACCGTGTGCTACAAAAAGATTTCCGCCAACTCCAGCACCGCCATTTACCACCAGTGCTCCTGTGTTGCTGGATGCGGCGGCATTACCAGAGAAAACCGTAAGATTATTGACCCACCCTGCACCCGCAACAAATAGATTGCCTCCAATACCTGCACCACCTAAAACCTGTAGGGCGCCACTGGTGCTTGATGTGGTGGCATTGCTGTTGGAAATGATGACGGTGTCTGTTGTTGTTAGGAAGATGTTGTTGATGTAGGTGTTATCTACTACTAGGTTTCCACCAACATTTAGATTTCCGCTTACATTCAGGTTACCTGTTGCAGGATTGATGGATATGCCCGCATTGGTGTACAATGCGAGATTGCCAGAAGTTTGCGATACAAATGTAGGATAGAAACTGGCATTGGTTGAAACAGTGGTTATGTTAACGTTGCTAACATTAATGGCATTAGGATTGGGTAAACCGGAGTAACCGCTTATTCCACTGAAACCGGAGTAACCGCTTATGCCGCTGTAGCCACTTATTCCACTGAAACCGGAGTAACCGCTTATGCCGCTGTATCCACTTATTCCACTGAAAC
>Ga0316227_1003372_pt1 | contig 12931 bp, 11 predicted proteins | sample TBH18019metaG_FD_206012 | JGI IMG/M metagenome (GOLD analysis project Ga0316227, IMG submission 206012) | Freshwater microbial communities from Trout Bog Lake, Wisconsin, USA - TBH18019 | ecosystem: Environmental > Aquatic > Freshwater > Lake > Hypolimnion/Profundal zone | place: USA: Wisconsin... | reverse complement strand
GCTTGCAACAGGGCGACCGAATTGCGTTCTCCGGCCGCTTCCAGAACCGGGGCCAGCCCCTCCGGTTCTGGCAGGACACGGCCTGAGGCCAGGGCGCGGCCGCCCCTGCCGAGGAGCACCCAGACTCGGCGCGCTTGAGTCGCAGATGGAAGGCCGTGCCGTTGCCGCAGCCAGGCTCCTTGGGACTGTCCGGCCGGCCGGTCTTCCGGCACTTCCCGGCTGGCAACTCCGAAGTCCAGCAGCGTATCGGAGGCCAACAATGCACGAGTCCGGATCGTATGGATATCCATGGCTGCCCCTGGGCCTATGGTGACGAGGGTTGGCACCTCGGGGCTCTCAAGGCCCATAGCCAGTGGGCTCCCTTGCACAGCGCAAAGGGCACCGGGCAGGCACAGAACCATTGGAAGCCCCGCTCTCCCCAGAGAAAGCCCCATGGTGCCAATCTTTGAATTATTTCTTAAAATATTCATTAATTCCTCTTGCCGATGTAACCCAATTATTTTTCACACTAATTACTTCATGACAAGCACCGCAGGTATTCATAATCTCGATGCTCCGGTTCATCATATTGGCATATGCGGTCATGGTTACCGAGGAGCCCGGCGGTATGCTCACCGGAAACGCTCGAGACAGGCTAACCATTACGGAAGTTCCTACTCTTACACAGGCCGCACCTAATGCGAGAGTTCCATCGAACGAACTCAGCACCTCGCCCCTGACCTCCTGGGAGAAGGTTTGTAGGACGGATGTTTGGTTATGGAAAGTATTGTAGAATAATTGCGGCCCATTCCGCGGGTTGACCCAAGTGGCCCCAATCGACCCGCTCGGGAGTTCGATTCGACCACCCGCATGGGCGCACTGCTTGGTCCGGGAAACGGCGAATTGTCCCATCGCCCATTGATTCGCCACGCTGTAAATCAGCACTGGCGTCAAGGCAAGGGATGGCCTCAATATTCTGCACTCCCGATCCATGATCCCCTCCAAAGGCCGGGCGTGTGTCTCCACCCAAGGCGCAAGGACCTCGAAACTGATTGTTGCTTGGTTGAGCCAGAGCGATCCCTCTGCACTGGGATCCAGTGGGTCCGAATCCGCAAGCAGCGCGACGTTCCATACGATTTTTTTCGCCTGCCGGACCAAGCGCCATGCACAGGCAAGGGTCGAGTCGTTCATTGCCCCCCTACCAGATGAGTGCCAAAACCTTGAACTAAGTTTCGTGTCGTGGATTGTCACCATTCGATGGGAATTTCACCCGAGGGTTCCGGCACCATTCTGGGACAGGGACCGCATGCCTTGGAACTCACCAAGATTTTGGTATGTGCCGGATTATCTTGGTCGTCGTTGGAACTGTGCTCATCCTGGTATTTTTTTACGATCTTCCAGCGTCCAAACTCCGACTCTTTCTTCTGGTAAGCGGTCTCAGATTGAACGCGTCCACGAAAAGGGAAATGCCCGAACTGCGTAAGGCTGCAAGCCCCTTTCAGCCAGTTCTAACCTATCCGCCCAACAGGGCATGATTTCGACAGGTCCGGGGAACCTCACTCCTCCATGCCAGCATACCTTTTGAACGTACATCCTCGGCCCAACCTGGAGCCGTCGTATGCCTGTCGTGCGAGGACGCCATGCGTAGGTTTGCGTCAGCTTTGTATTGCACTTGCTGCCTGGTTCTAGTCGCCGAGATCCCCTGCACCACCCCCGAAGCGGCCAAGGCCGTGGCCGAATGCGAAACTTTGGGCGAGGCAGTGACAGTCAGGCGGATCGAACAAACCGACGGAACCAGGGGCTGGGAAGTCCTGGTCCGCATGCCCGGGAAGAAAAATGGCTGGCGCTGCACGATCGACTGGGACCTCGGCAAACTGCGCTGCAAGGAAGCCATTCCCAACCCGCCTTCCAAGGTCCATTGCCATTCCTCTGTGGGTCGACGGCTCCCAGGCGAGCCCGGGCCGACATCGACCAGCACGCCCCCAGCTGCGCAATGAGGGGAGATTGGCCAAGGTGACGACTGCATCAGGATACCTGTCTTCACGTTTGCACGGTATCCGTGTATGGCTATGATGATGCAGGGGGTACCCTTTGATAGCGTCCTTTGATGATCCATCGACGAGGGCCCTCTTCGATGGCTTTCCAAAGAACGCTTGCAAGACCATCCCACCGGATATCCACACGGTAGCCATACGAAGGCTGGACATGCTGAACGCCGCCGCAACCCTGGGCGACCTGAAATCACCCCCCGCGAACAGGCTGGAGGCCCTGAAAAATGATTGGGCCGGACACCACAGCATCCGGGTAAACGACCAGTGGCGCCTCGTTTTCCGATGGCAAGGGCCGGATGCCTTCGAAGTTCAAATCGTCGATTACCACTGAGGCAGACTGCCCATGATCCCCTCGCACCGCATTCCCACTCATCCTGGAACGATTCTTCTGGAGGAATTCCTGGTTCCCATGGGCATCACTCAAGTTCAGTTGGCCACCCACATCGCGGTTCCCACCCAGCGTGTAAATGAACTGGTGCGCGGGAAACGCGGAGTCACCCCGGACACAGCATGGCTCTTGAGCAAAGCTTTCAGCACGAGCCCTGAGTTCTGGCTGAATCTCCAGGCAATCTACGATCTGTCCCGGACCCGGCCGCACCGAACCATCCGCCCCATGAAGAAGGTAGGTTGACCCTTGACCCTGATGCTTCGCGTCCGCCGGCGGCAGCGCAGGGTTGATCTGTCTGGCCAGGTCCACCAGCCGAATGTCCCTGCATCCGGTTCAGGCCGGCGACGGCGACCAGGAGGGCTTTGAAATAGTTAATTATATGATCGCTTGGTTGGACGAAAATTTATTAAATTGACATATAAAAATAAATTATTTTCCTAATGCCACAATTCCCTGGAAATAAAAAGCATTGTTCCTTGTTGCCAAGGCTAATATGAGAAAAGTCAACTAGGTTTTTCATAGCCCCGGCGCCCTTCCCAATGGCAGCAGATTCCCCACTCCATCAACCGGATTGGCTCGATATCCACCAGGCGAGTGTGGGGCGTTATATCCTCGGTCCCATCCTGGGCCTGGGCGGCGCCGGCGAGGTGCGCGAGGCCTGGGACGTGGTGCTCTGCCGGACGGTGGCCCTGAAGGTGCTCCGGAAGATGGAGCCGGTGGGCCTGATCCGGTTCATGCACGAAGCCCAGATCCAGAGCCGGATCGTCCATCCCAACATCTGCCGGATCTACGATGTGGACAACTCCGGCGGGGTGCCCAAGATCGCCATGCAGCTGGTGCGGGGCCCCACGCTGGCCCAGGTGGCCGCGGAACTGACGGTCCGGCAGATCGTCATCATCCTGGCCCAGGTGGCCGAGGCCATCCACGCCGCCCACCGCCTGAAACTGGTGCACCGTGACCTCAAGCCTTCCAATATCCTGCTGGAGCGCGGCCCCGGAGATCTCTGGACCCCCTTCGTCTGCGATTTCGGCCTGGCCATGGCCTTGGATGAACCCTCCATCACGCTCGGCCCGGGCCTGATCGGCACCCCGGCCTTCATGGCGCCCGAGCAGATCCTTGGGGACCGCGAGCAGGTGGGACCGGCCACTGATGTCTATGCCCTGGGCGCGACCCTCCACTACGCCCTGTTCGGCGACGCCCCGCCGGCCGGTGAACCCAAGCTCAGGCACAAGACGCTGCCCGCGGCCAACGGGGGCGCACCCGCCCTGCCCGCGGACCTGGAGACCATCCTGCGCAAGGCGCTGGAACCGGAACCCGGCCTGCGTTACGGGTCAGCCCTGGCCCTGGCCGAGGATCTGTGGCTGTTCGCCGACGGCGCGCCCATCCATGCCCGCCGGGTGGGCGTCCTGGAGCAGCACTGGCGCAAGCTGAGGCGCTACCGCATGTTCGCCCTGGTCCTGCTGCTGGCCGGAACCGGCATCCTGGCCGGACGGCTGGTGGAGATGGACCGGCTGACCCGGGCCCACGAAGCCCACGCGCAGGCGACGGCCTTCTTCATGCTCGAGGCGGCCGACCTGGAAAAGGAGATGCGCCTGGAAAAGATGTTGCCGCTGCACGACCTGCGGCCCGGCCTGGCACGGCTCCAGGCGCGGATGGATGGCATACGGGCGCGGATGCGCACCCTTGAGCTCAAGGCCCAGGGGCCGGGGCATTACGCCCTGGGGCAGGCCCACGTCATGATGGAGGACTATGCCGGGGCCCGGGTGGAACTGGAACAGGCCTGGAACAAAGGTTTCCACACCGCCGATTGCGCATGGCTGCTGGCCCGCACGCTGGTGGCGACCGGCTACCAGGCGAACAACACCGCCTGCTTCAGCACCGGATTGCCGGCCCCGGATGACGCCGCCCTGACCCTGCGCGCCCAGGCGCTGCTGCTGCTCAGCAAGGGCGCCGAAGGCAGCACGCCCGAATACAGCGACGCCATGATCGCCTTCACCCGCAGGGACTACCGCAAGGCGGCGTCCAGCGCCCATGCCGCCTTCACGGCCCGCCCCTGGCTGTACGAAGCCGCCGTCATCGAATCCCTGTCCCTGGGCGGCCTGGGCCGGATGCAGTACGACGCGGGCAACCTCCGGGGCGCGGAGGCGAGTTTCCGGGCGGCCATGGCCGCCGCCCAGCGGTTCATCGACATGGGCCATTCCGACCCGCTCTCCTACCACGCGTACTTCATGGCCGCCGAGAGACTCTCGACCGCCCAGGCCTTCCGGGGCAAGCTCCGGCTCGCCGACATCGATGACCTGCTGGCCCGCTGCGAGCGGATCCTCAGACTCGACCCGAGGCTGCCGGAACTGCAGGACGACTGGCTCCTGTTCTGCCTCCAGAAGGCCCTGCAGCTCAACAGCCTGGGCCGGGATCCAGGCCCGCAGCTGGATGCCGCCCTGGCGTTCCTGGACACCTGGGGCCGGGAACCGCTGCCGGTGGAGTTCCGGGCCGACCGGATGCTGCTGCATCTGCGCCTGGCGGAACGGAGTTTCCAGCGGGGCGAGGATCCCCAGGCGGACCTGGCGGAGGCCATGCGCGACCTTGGCCATACCTCCTCCTTCCGCTACCGGGATTTTCTCGGGGACGTTCTGAACTTCAAGGCCCGGGTCGAACAGCAGCGCGGCTTTGACCCCAGGCCGACGCTGACCTATGCCCTGGAGCGGTTGCAGCCGCTGATGGCGCGGGATGCCAGCTGGACCCTGTGCGAGACCGTCGCCGAGTCCTGGCAGATCCAGGCGGCATGGGAAGCCGACCACGGCCTGGACGCCCGGGCCAGCCTCCAGCATTGCCGGGCCATGGTGGAACGGGGTCTGCGCATCCAGCGCCGTTCCAGCTCGGGCCACGCCCTGGCCGGGCTGACCGAACTGGTGGAGGCGAAACTCCACCCCGGGGATCGATCGGCCCATCTGGCCAAGGCCAAGGAGGAACTCGGACTGGCCCAAACCTTGGGGCCCGGCGGGCGGCTGGCCGGGTTGTTGCGGCAGGGGCTGGCCGCCCTGGAAGGCGGGGCTCGGAGAATCCTGGCCAAAAATGCCTTCTAGGTGTGCGACACTTTCCTTGCATCTGTGCGCGACAAGGGACCCCATGACTGGAAATTCCGACAAAGCCCCCAAGAAGGTAAAAGAGAAAAAACAATCGCCGCAGGAACGCCTCGAAGCCATGCGATACAACCATATGATGTATGGCCCGACCGAAGGGGAGATGAAATTAAACCCGAAAAAAGTGGACTACGGCGCCTCGTTTCTCAAACACCCCAAATTCCAAAGTTTGATGACCGCCTTTAAAAACGGGACCGCATTCAAGTTCGACATTACGGCCAGCGGCAAGATTTTCACCATCGACACCGACGGATCACACATCTCCTTCGACGGCAAGGTGCTCTTCTACTCCCGCGCCCTGAACAAGTACGAGGACAACCTGCTGCTCGACCGCGGTTCAGCGGTGCAGCTCCAGACCACCGACCCGGTGGTCCACCTGCTGTTCGCCGTGCTGCGCAGCCTTCCGGAGCTGGGCGAGCCGCAATTCTCCTATCTCCACCACAAGCTCTACCATGGCACCGGCAGCCTGGAAACCAGCTCGACCGAGCAGGGATCCAATTTGCTGGTGGGCCCTTACAAGCACAATAAAACCCACGAAAAAATAAGGTACTAAGGACTTCGGTAGGCCGCTCTAGCGATGGATGGTCAGACCGCGGTTGAAGGCGATGGCCTCGGTGGCGGAAGACTGAACGCCGTCCTCCCGGTACAGGGCTTCGATCCTGCCGGCGAAGGCCTCGTTCACCGCCCGCCGGCGCACCTTGAGGGACGGGGTCAGCAGGCCGGTATCCGAAGTCAGCTCCCGGTCCAGCAGCGCCACCTTGCGGATCCGCTCGTAGTTGGAGAACCCGGTGTTGATCCGCTCGACCCGGCGCATGATCATGGCCAGCGCCTCGGGACGGGCCGCCAGATCGGCGTCCGAGCCGTAGGGAAGCTTCTGGCCGTCGGCCCACTGGCGCAGGCTGGCGAAATTGGGCACCACCAGGGCGCTGATGAACTTGCGCCCGTCGCCCACCACCACGGCCTGCGCGATGTACATGTCGGCGCGCAGCGCGTTCTCCAGCGGCTGGGGCGCGACGTTCTTGCCGCCGGAGGTCACCAGGATCTCCTTCTTGCGGTCGGTGATCCGCAAATGGCCGGCCGGGTCCATCACGCCGATGTCGCCGGTGTGGAAGTAGCCGTCCCCATCCAGCACCGCGCGGGTGGCGGCTTCGTCGTTCCAGTAGCCCTGCATGACGTTGGGGCCGTGGCACAGGATCTCCCCGTCCTCGGCGAGCTTCAGGAAGGGTTTGCCCTCCCACTGGTCGAGGATGGGCCGGCCGACCGACCCGGGAACCATGTCGCCGCGCCGGCAGATGGTGAGCAGCGGACTGGTCTCGGTGAGGCCGTAGCCTTCGAAGATGGGAATGTCCGCGGCCCAGAAGAACTCCAGGATCCGGGGGTGGATCGCGGCCCCGCCGCAGGCGGCCAGGCCCAGCCGACCGCCGAGGCGGGCCCGGACCTTGCGGAACACCAGCAGGTCGCAAAGGGCCCGGGCGAGCCGCAACGGGAAGGACAGCGCCCGGCCCTGGTAGCGGCGCTGGGCCAGCCGGCGGCCCATGGCCATGGTCCAGTGGAACACCAGCCGGCTCAGACGGCCCTTCCCGGCCACCTGCTCGCGCACCTTTTCGTAGAACTTCTCGAACACCCTGGGCACCGCCAGCAGCACCTGGGGCCGGACTTCCAGCAGGTCCCGGGGGATGGTCTGCATGCTCTCGGCGTAGTGGATGGCCACCCCGGCGTGGAACATGGTGTAGTTGCCGGCCATCCGTTCGAAGATGTGGCACAGGGGCAGGATGCTGAGGCAGCACTGGCCGGCCTCGACGTCCATGACCGCCAGCGCGTTGAGCACGTTGGTGACGAGGTTGCCGTGGCTGAGCATGGCGCCCTTGGGATTGCCGGTGGTGCCGGAGGTGTAGATGATGGTCAGCAGCTGCTCCGGGCCGATCGCCAGGGCCCGCTCGCGGACCTCGGGACGGCGGGCCTCCATGGCGGCACCTTCGGCCATGAGGTCGTCCCAGCGGATGATCGTGCGGCCGCGCGCCTGCGGCGGCTCCCCGCCCATGAGCACGACGGCCTCCAGCGCCGGCAGCTCGGGCCAGAGCTCAAGGACCTTGGCCAACTGCTGGGTGGTGGAACAGAGGAGCCAGCGGGTGCGGCTGTGGTGCAGGATGTACGCGGTCTGGGCCAGGTTGAGGGTCGGGTAGACCGGCACGCTGACGATGCGCGACAGGGCGCAGGCGTAGTCCGCCACGGTCCACTCGGGGCGGTTCTCGGCGAGGATGCCGACCCGGTCGCCGGGACCGATCCCGCGTGCTTCCAGGGCCAGCGCCAGGCGCTCCACCCGGGCCTGGAGCTCGCGGTGGGAGATGGCCACGTAGACGCCATCAAGGCGGTAGGCCAAAGCGGTGGCGTAGTCCCGCTCCAGCGCGCGATAGAACAGTTCTGGAATGGTTCTGACCAAGATCGATCTCCTCGGTGGCGAAGGGCGAGCAATCCTAGCTCCGGTGGCAATCCCTGACAAACAATTATTTACATTTTTTCCGGCGCTAGCTCCCCCCCCCAAAACTACGGGGTTCCCCATTCAAAAATGGGGGTTTCCCCCCATAAGGTTGCTGAACTCAAAGAGTATTTTGAATGGGCACTCGGATGACGATTGCGAGGCTCGTCGCCTGCTGCGTGCCTCCTCCGAACGCCGAAAGGAGTGGCCATGCTGCATTCAACAGAAACGGCCGGATTCGCGCTTCCCCACCCCATGGCCGGCAAAGCCACGGCATCCCCCCGCAGCGGACTGGACCGCCTGGTGCGCCGGCACGCCCGGGCCACTTACACCCTGGTGGTCCTCAGCCTCTACCTGATCGCGGCCACGGCCCTGGGCGTCGCGCTGGCGCCGGCCCTGGCCGCGGCCTCGGCCATGTTCGGCTGGACGGCCAGCATGCCCGCGGTCCCGGCCTGGCTGCTCCGCGGCGTGACCCTGGGCTTGTGCTGGTTCCTGTTCGGCATGACCCTGATGGCCGTGGTGGCCCTCTACAACAAGATCCTGCCCACCAGAATGCGGCCCTACAAGGGTAGCTTCTACTCGGTGGACACCATTCCCTGGTTCCTCCACAACGGGCTGTTCTACCTGGTGCGCTACACGTTCCTGCCCTTCGTCACCCTCACGCCTTTCGGTGTGTGGTTCCTGCAGGCCATGGGCATGAAGATCGGCCGGCACGCCTTCATCAACACGGAATACATCAGCGACCCGGCGCTCATCACCATCGGCGACGACGTGGTGATGGGCGGCAGCGTGCGCATCTGCGCGCACTATGGCGGCGGCGGGAAACTGGTGATCGCCCCGGTGCGCATCGGCGACCGGGCCACCCTGGGCCTCGCCTGCACCATCCTGGGCGACGTGACCATCGGCGACGGCGCCGTGATCCTGGCGGAAAGTGTTGTCCTCCCCGGCAGCCGGGTGGGCGCCGGGGAAACCTGGGGCGGGGTGCCCGCCAAGCCCATCGGCCGTAGCGAAATGGACGCCATCCGGATCGATGTCCGGGGTCTGGGTGGCCTGCGGGAGCCGGTCCGCAGCGAAACGGCCGCCGGGAAACCCCTGGACCGGTTTCCGGCCCTCATCAGATAAAAAATACAATGGCTGATTTCGCCAATCTAGCTTCATGGAGAATGCCGTGACCAAATTGGAAGAACTCCATCGGTTTCTGTCCGCATTGCCTCCAGGTCATGTCACCGATTATGACCTATTGAGTTCCTTGGTCGTCAAGGTATCCGACGCCTGGGAGGAGAGGTCGCCCAGCTACGCCGTGATGAAACCGGAAAAGGTCCTGGAACGACTGGCGGACGCGAACTGGCAGCCGCCCATCCTCAAGTTCTCCATGGTACCGGCCCGCGGAAGTTCACGCGTCAGGCGGCAAGGATGGGGACTCAACATCAAGACAATGGAAGCCAAATGCTTGAAGCCGACTCCCGCACGATTTCCCGGCAAATTTAATCATTGACTTGATTGTATTCCCTGGCCCAATACGGTTAAATCAGTCCAGCGAGGGACAGTGATGATCCCGTCATCGACGCTCCAGAACCTCTGTACCTTCGGATCCCTGCGCAATACAGCGGAGGGGGTGGCCTTCACCCTCAAGAACCGCCTGAGCGACCTGGTCCTCAACCGGCTCGTGCTGGTCCAGATCGGTCCCCTGGAATTGCGGGCCAAGGACCTCGAGCTGGAACTCGGGGACGGCCGTTGGCGCCGGGCCACCGAGGTCACCGTCGAGCGGCCGGAGCCCTTCCACTTGAAACAGACGGTCCAGCTCCGGGCCCCGGGCCGGCACATCGAACCCGGCCGGCACGTCATCCGGATCGCCGTGGAGGTCCAGGGGCTCGGGGACGTCGACTTCCAGGTGGAGGACCAGACGGCCGCCCCTTCGGCGCAACCGCACCGGGTGCCCGGTTCCAAGAGTGACGACTACGCACCGGCCATCATCGCCGAGCGGCAGGCCTTCATCGAAGGCGCCACCGACGTGAAACTGCACCACGTCAGCCAGTATTCCTTCGATCCGAAGGTCACCAAGGGCAACATCGAGCATTTCACCGGCGTGGTGCAGGTGCCCCTGGGCTTCGCCGGACCGCTGCGCATCAACGGGGAACACGCCCAGGGCGAATTCCTGATCCCCCTGGCCACCACCGAAGGCACCCTGGTGGCCTCGTACAACCGCGGCATGAAGGTGCTCAACCTGTCCGGCGGCGTGACCTGCACGATCCAGGGCGATCACATGCAGCGGGCCCCGGTGTTCATCTTCGACAGCGCCCGCGAGGCGCTGGCCTTCCGCAGCTGGGTGCAGGAGCATCTGGAGGACCTCCGGCGCGAAGCCGAAGCCACCACCAGCACCGGCCGGCTGTCCTTCATCGACACCCACCTGGCCAGCAAGTTCGCCTACCTCCGCTTCAATTTCAGCACCGGCGACGCGGCCGGCCAGAACATGGTGGGCCGGGCCACCTTCGCCGCCTGCGGCTGGATCATCGAGCACTGCCCGCTGCCCATCCGCCGGTTCTTCCTGGAATCCAACCTGGCCTCGGACAAGAAGGCTTCGCAGAACAACCTCATGCACACCCGCGGCAAGCGGGTCACGGCCGAGTGCGTCATCCGGCGCGAAGTGCTGCAGGAAGTGCTGCGGGTGGAGCCCGAAAGCCTCGCCTACCACTGGGGGGTGGCCAGCGTGGGCTCCCTGCTTGCCGGCGCCATCAACAACGGCGCCCACAGCCCCAACGCCATCGCCGCCATGTTCATCGCCACCGGGCAGGACGTGGCCAACCTGGCCGAGGGGTCCGCCGGCATCCTGTACACGGAGCTGACCCCGGAGCAGGACCTCTACATCTCGATCACGATCCCCTCCCTCATCGTCGCCACCCACGGCGGCGGCACCGGCCTGCCCACCCAGCAGGAGTGCCTGCGGGTGCTCGGGTGCCAGGGCGCGGGGAAGGTCGGCAAGCTCGCCGAGATCATTGCCGGGGTGGTGCTGGCGGGAGAGATCTCCCTCGGCGCGGCCATTTCCTCCATGGAGTGGGTGTCATCCCATGAGAAGTTCGGGCGCAACCGCTGAGGCCGACAACGACCAGCTGAGCGTGCCTGACCTGGAGGCGCAGGCGGAGCCCCGGTCCCAGGAAGAGCAGCTGCGCGCCCTGGGCTTCGAGATCATGCGGACCTGGAAGCCCCAGGGCATGATCCGGCGCCTGGTGGTCACGGGCCGGCATTTCCTCGGCATGCTGTTCGGCGCCATGGCCTACCGGGCGACGGCCCGCACCGGGGAGCCCGGCATCATGCGCCCCCTGCTGCTCTGGCTGGCGGCGCTGCCGGGGCGCCTGCTGGTGGACCGGCAACTGCGCAGGGAACCCATCCCGGTCCAGCTCCGGCGCCGGCTCGAACGGCTCGGCCCGACCTACATCAAACTCGGCCAGATCCTCAGCCTGCGCGAGGATCTGCTGCCCAGGCCGGTCACCGACGAGTTGAAGCATCTGCTCAACCGGCTGCCGGTGGTCCCGCTGGACGTGGTGAAGGACATCCTCGAAAAGGACCTCGGACGGCCCGTGGGGCTGATGTTCGTGAGCATCGACCCGATCCCCCGGGGCTCCGCCTCGATCGGCCAGACCCACCGGGCCACCACCGTCGAGGGCGAGCAGGTGCTCCTGAAGGTGGTCAAGCCGGGCATCCGCGAGACCCTGGAGCGGGACGCGAAACTGCTGCGGATGCTCGGGGCCCTGGCCCAGCTGATCATCCCCAGGTTCCAGCCGCGCCAGGTGGTGAACGAGTTCTGCACCTACACCTTGAGGGAAGTGGACCTGCGGCTGGAGGCGGAAAACGCCGAGATCTTCGCCAGCCATTTCGCGGATGTGCCCGAGGTGGCGTTCCCGCGCATCCACCGGCAGTACAGCGGGCGCAGCGTGCTGTGCATGGAGTTCTTCGACGGCATCAGCCCGGATTCGCCCGAGGCGCTGCTGCTTTCCGAGGAAGAGCGCCGCGGCCTCACCGATCTGGGCGCCATGGCCATCCTGCGCATGCTCTACCGGGACGGCTTCTTCCACGCCGACCTGCATCCGGGCAACCTGCTCATCCTGCCGGGGGCCAGGATCGGCTTCATCGATCTGGGCATGGTGGGCCGGCTGGACGAGGAACTGCGCCGGTCGCTGATGTACTACTACTTCTCCCTGGTGATGGGCGACGGCGAGAACGCGGCGCGCTACCTCACCGCCATCGCCACGCCCGGGCCCGACGCCGACCCCAACGGCTTCCGCCGGGATGCCGCGGACATCGCCAACCGCTGGAAACGGGCTTCCAGCTTCAGCGAGTTCTCCCTGGGCCAGCTCATCCTCCTTTCCCTGACCAGGGGCGCCGAACACGGCATGTACTTCCCGGTGGAGCTCGTGCTGATGGTGAAGGCCCTGGTCACCTTCGAGGGGGTCGGCAACGTGCTGCTCCCGGGTTTCGATGTGGCTGAAGTCACCCGGAAGCACATACGGGGACTGTTCGTCGAGCAGTTCAGCCCCTTCCGGCTGCTCAGCGACGGGATGCGCGGGGTGCCGGAACTGGTCGACGCCGTCGCCAAGCTGCCGCTGCTGATCACCGATGGTCTCAGGGTGCTGGAGAAATACGCGCGCCAGCCCAAGGAGAATCCGCTGGTCGGCCTGCGCGGCACGGTCCTCTCGGGCTGCTGCCTGGTGGCGGGCGCCGTGTGCATGGGGTTCCGGACGCCCTGGCCGGCGTGGTCGGGCCTCTTCCTGATCGCTTTCATTTTGGCCTTCCGAAAGAAGTAACTATGAGACGCGAACGCATCACCCCCAACGACGCCATCTGGCTCCAGGATTGCGCCACCAACCTGATGGTCATCAACGCGGTCATCGTCACCGACCAT
>Ga0316227_1003364_pt1 | contig 12951 bp, 10 predicted proteins | sample TBH18019metaG_FD_206012 | JGI IMG/M metagenome (GOLD analysis project Ga0316227, IMG submission 206012) | Freshwater microbial communities from Trout Bog Lake, Wisconsin, USA - TBH18019 | ecosystem: Environmental > Aquatic > Freshwater > Lake > Hypolimnion/Profundal zone | place: USA: Wisconsin... | reverse complement strand
TCGCGAACATCGCTCGACAATTACCCTGCCCCCCTACGGTTTTGTGGTGGGAGAGCATCGCCCCTGAAGACGGATCAGGCATCGACTCTGGGCCGCATGCGCCCACCGGTCTTTTACCACTTTTGCCATTCGCTTGTTCCTGACCGTTCTGGTCTCTGTCCTCCCTGGCGATTCCGTTCCACCCGTTGACGCGCCGGCCTGGACCGGCGATATTTCCCTCCCATGGACTCCCAAACCTCCACCGTTCCCATGACCCGACAGCAACTCGCCCGCCGCATCGCCGAAGTGGCCCTTTTGCACGGCGACTTCACCCTGCGCAGCGGCCGCAAGAGCAAGTATTACCTTGACAAATACCGCTTCGAGACCCAGCCCGATGTGCTCATTGAACTCGGGCGTCTCTTCGCCCAGCGCGTCGGCCCCGATGTCGATCGTATTGCCGGCGCCGAACTCGGCGCCGTGCCCCTGGCCGCCGCAACCTCCATGGCTTGCGGCAAACCATTCGTCATCGTCCGCAACGCCAAAAAGGATTACGGCACCGCCAAGGCCGTCGAGGGAGTTCTCAACCCCGGCGAAGCCGTCCTCCTCGTCGAAGACATACTCACCACCGGCGGCCAGGTTCTCGAGGCCGCCCGCAGCCTCCAGGCCGCCGGCGCCCGCATCATCGCCATCTGCGGCGTGATCGATCGCCAGGAGGGCGCCCGTCAAAACATCGAGGCCGCCGGCTTCCGCCTGGAAAGCCTCTTCACTTCGGACGATCTTGGCATCGTTCCCGACGGTCGGTGAAACGCCTCCCTCAGGATGCCGGCGTTCCTTGTCCCTCCGGCGCGCCCATGTCATCCATAAACTCGTCTACTTCCTTGGAGTTGAACACCCCCAACTCCTTCAGGGCCAGCAGGGCCGCCTTCTGTTCGGCCGTCTTCTTGTTGGCGCCCCAGGCCGACTCGAAACGCTTCCCGTCGATCACCACGCAGACCTCGAAGCACTTGCTGTGGTCCGGGCCTTTCTCGTCCATCAGTTCGTACATCGGCGTCGCCCCCAGCAGTTTCTGGGCGTGCTGTTGCAACACCGCCTTGTAGTTGTGCTGGTGGGAATTGGAAGCTATGGCCTCGATCTTCGGCGTCATCGTCCGCAACACGTACTCCTTGACGACATCGAAGCCGCCGTCGAGGTACAGGGCCGCCGTCACCGCTTCGTAGACCGCCGCCGCCAGCGAACTGGGCATCGCATCCGCCGATATGCCCTTGCCCGTTACCAGAAGTTCGGTCAACCCAGTCTCGTTGGATACTTCGGCGCAGGTCCGCCGCGACACCACCGCCGACTTGACTTTGGTCAGGTCTCCTTCCAGGTATTCGGGAAAACGCCGGTACAGCGCTTCGCAGACGATCACGTCCAGCACCGAATCGCCCAGAAACTCCATGCGCTCATTGCTGTTGAGGCGGTTTTCCGCGATCGAGGAGTGGGTCAACGCTTCCTCGAGAATATCGGGATTTTTGAAGGTATAGCCAAGGACTTCCTCGGCACGACGGCGGCATTCTTCGGTCACGGGTATGCGACTCCCAGAAAATACCCAAGGCGCCAGCCCTGAGGCGGCAAGCGGCGACATCTGCAAGTGAAGAAGGCGAGTTTCACCGACCACTGATCCAATACGACCGATCGGCGAAACTTGCGTTCCTCCCCTCACCGCCGTTTCCACGGCCCAAACTATACGTCCCCCATCGGCGCTGTCAAACCAAGTCCGATATTCCCTGTCCTCCCTTCTCCAACTTTCACCTCTCACTTTCCCACATTACCTTTTGACATTGTCGAGCCCGCCGGTACACTCTGCCACGAATCGGCGGATAAGAAGAACGAACTGTTTCAGGGAATGAGAGACGCGTGAAATCAGATTCTTCGTTCGGCAAACCCGACTTGCGGATCACGTCGGCCATTATGGCCGCCCTCATCGTGGCGGCAGTGGCCGTTCGCCTCGTTTTGGCACAGACCCCGACGACTCTTCCCGGCGTTACCATCGCCCCCGGCAGCGCCATCGCCCCCGAACTCAAAGGCCGCAACGTCGAAGAAGTGCGCTTGCTCGGCAACACCACAGTTTCCAGCGCCGTCATCCGCAACCTCATCCGCACCATCGAGGGCCAGACCTTCGATCCGGCGACCGTCGAGGAGGATTACCAGCGCATTTACTCGCTGCGCAAATTCTCCGCCGTCCGCGCCAAAGTCGAGCCGACCGCCACCGGGGTCATCATCATCTTCGAAGTCGTTGAGCAGAAGCAGATCGCCAGCATCGCCTACCAAGGCAACTCCCGCGTGGAGACCAGCGACCTCGAAGGTAGCATCGACATGAAGGCCGGACAGGCCATCGACCCCTTCCGCATCGCCCTGGCCAAACAGACCATCGAGAAAATTTATAAGGATAAGGGGTTCCCTTTCGCCCACGTCACCATCGCCCTCGAGGATCTTTCCAAAACCGGCGTGCTGACCTTCCACATCACCGAAGGTCCCCATGTGCGTGTCCGCCGCATCGCCTTCGAAGGCGGCAATTCCTTCACCGATGACAAACTCAAGGACCAGGTCAAGACCTCCCGCTGGTTGTGGATCTTCCGCCCTGGCACCTTCGATCCCGAGCTTATCGAGGATGACGTGGCCGCCCTCCGCCAGTTCTACGAAGAGCACGGCTTCTTCGATGTCCATGTGGGCCGGAAAGTGGATTTTTCCGCCGACCAGAGCGAGGTGATGGTCACCTTCCTCATTGAGGAGGGCAACCGCTACGTCGTCGACACGGTGCGGTTCAAGGGCGTGGCCACCCTGCTCAACATCACCGAAGCCAAGCTGCGCGAAACCCTCAAACTCACCCCCGGCCGGACTTTCGACAACGACATCCTACGCCGCGATATCCGCCAGATCGTCCGCCAGTACAGCCCCTTTGGCGTCATCTACCTGCCCCTCAGCGACAACCGCGATTACCTGCGCGTCAATGTCGAGAAGGTGTTCCACAAGGAATCCGGCAAGGTGGACCTGGTCTATGATATCCACGAGGGCCGCCCCTTCCGCGTCGGCCGGGTTCTGGTCAAGGGCAATTCCAAGGTCCAGGACAAGGTCTACGTCCGCGAACTGCGCGTGGCCCCCGGGCAACTCTACAACGCCGGCGAACTCCAGGACGCCACCGATCGCATCCGCGCCCTGGGCCTGGTTTCCAACGTAACCATCACCCCCCTCGGCGATGACCCCGACGTGCGCGACGTCCTGGTTCAGATCGATGAGGGACAGACCGCCATGTTCATGGTCGGCGCCGGACTCACCAGCGACGCCGGCGTGCTCGGCGAGATCAGCTACCAGCAGAAAAACTTCGACATCACCAACGTCCCCACCAGTTGGCAGGAACTGACATCCAGCCGCGCCTTTACCGGGGCCGGCCAATACTTCCGCATCCTCCTCGAACCCGGCACTCAACAGAGCCGCGCCCGCGTCACCTTCCAGGAACCCTACCTCTTCGACCAGCCCTATATTCTCGGCACCGACTTTTACTATTCCGAAGCCGTCCGCGAAGAGTGGGAAGAATCCCGCGCTGGCGGCAGGGTCACCCTCGGCAAGCGTTTCACCCCTGAGCTCATCGGCCGCATCAGCCTCCGCGCCGAGGACGTCAAGGTGTACGACGTCCAGGATCCCCAGCGCCGCGCCCTGGACATCATCGAACGCGAAGGGCACACCACCCTTACCAGCGCCGGCTTCGACCTCCGCCGCGATACCACCGACAGCCCCATCCTCCCCACCAAGGGAAATTCCACCGGCTTCAGTTGGGAATCGGTCGGGGCCCTCGGCGGCCAGGCCACCTTCAATAAGTTCCTCGCCGACACCTCCTTCCATCAGACCATCGCCGAGGACCTCCAGGATCGCAAGACCACCCTGACCGAAAAATTCACCGCCGGCTACATCGATTCGCAGTCGCCATTCTTCGAACGCTTCTACGGCGGCGGCACCCAGACCCTGCGCGGCTTCCGATACCGCGGCGTCAGCCCGCGCGGCGGGCCCGACAATGACCCCATCGGCGGCAACTGGGAGGCCCTGGGAACCATTGAGGCCAATTTCCCCATCGTCGGCGAAACCCTCCGCGGCGTCGTCTTCAGCGATTTCGGCACCATTGAACCCACCGTTAGTCTTGGTACGCTGCGCATGACCGTGGGCGCCGGCGTCCGCCTCCAGTTGCCCATGTTCGGCCAGATTCCTCTGGCTCTGGATTTCGCGGTGCCTGTCACTGACGACAGTCACGACAATACACAGGTAATCAGTTTCTCTCTGGGAATTTCACCGTAAACGAAAGGATCATCCTTATGCAGATGAAGTATATTCTTGGTTGGTTTCTGGCCGGAGCCTCGGCTATCGCTTTTGTCCCCGCCTCCGCTTCCGCTCAGCAGGCGGCGCCTAAGATCGCCGTAGCCAACCCCGTGCAGATTTTCACCAAAATGAAGGAAACTGTTGACCTTCAAGAACGCCTCAAGAAGGACGCCGAGGACCTCAAGAACGAGGACGGCAAACGTCAGCAGGAAATCAAGGATCTCGCCGGCGAACGGGATGGCATGAAGCCCGGAAGCGACCAGTACCAGGACAAAAACAAGGAAATCCTCAAAAAGTCCGTTGAGCTTAAGGTTTGGCGCGAATTGAAGACCGCCGAAGCCCAGCGGCAGCAGAAGGCCGAGATGCGCGCCCTCTACGAAAAAATCCAGACCGCCATCGCTCAGGTCGCCAAAGACGGCGGTTATGACTTGGTCCTGGCCGAACAGAGCCCGGAGTTCCCGCCCGACTTGGACATGATCACCGTCGATACCATGCGCATGATTATCGCCCAGCGCAACGTCCTGTATAAGAAGGACGCCATGGACATCAGCGAGAAGGTGATCATCACCCTCGACGCCACCTACAAGCACTGATGATGGCCTCCCACACCCTCGGCCAGCTCGCCCAGATCCTTGGCTGCTCCCCCCCGGTCGCCGGAGCCGATAGCATTATCTTCGGCCTGGCCACCCTGGAGGATGCCACCGCTGGCGAGCTGGCCATGCTCGGCAGCGACGCCTACATCAAGTACTTCGCCTCCACCCGGGCCGGCGCCGTGGTCGTTGGCCGCAACGTAAAAGTCCCGCCTTCGTCCACCCCCATCCTCCTGGTGGACAATGCCGACTTGGCCATGGCCCGCCTGCTGGCGGTATACGCGCCGCCCACGCCGCGTCCCCCCGCCGGCGTCGATGGCCAGGCCCGCGTTGACGCTTCCTCCGTGCTTGGTGAGGGTGTCGCGGTGGGTTTCGCTGCGGTGATCGGTCCCCGCTGCCACATCGGCTCCGCTACCGTCATCCATCCCGGCGTATTCATCGGCGCCGACGTCGCCATCGGCCGCGACTGCGAATTATTCCCCGGAGTCGTCATTCGCCACCGCGTCACCATCGGCGACCGCGTCACCATCCACGCCGGCGCCGTACTGGGCTCCGACGGATTTGGCTACCGCTGGGACGGAACCGCCCACGCCAAGATTCCCCAGATCGGCGTCATCATCGTCGAGGACGATGTCGAGATCGGATCCTGCACCTGCATCGACCGGGCCAAGGTCGGCGCCACCCGCATCGGCCGCGGCACCAAGATCGACAACCTCGTCCAGATCGCCCACAACGTCACCATCGGTCCCCACTGCATCATTGCCGGCCAGACCGGTATCGCCGGCTCCACGACTCTTGGCGCCGGAGTGGTCATCGGCGGCCAGTCCGCACTGCGCGACCACATTGCCATCGGCGACGGGGCCATGATCGCCGCCCGCTCCGCCGTCGCCGCCGACATCCCCGCCAAGACCATCGTCAGCGGCATGCCCGCCCTCCCTCATCGCCAGACCCTCCGCGAACAGGGCGAACTGCGTAAACTTCCCGAGCTGCGAGCCCAGGTAAAAGCCATGCAGAAACAAATCGAAAAATTGCTTGGCCCCGACCAATCGAACACTTAGCTTTCAATGCCCATTTCGCTTACATGCTTCCCTGCAAGGCATTTTCTCATCTTCACCTTCCCCTTGGCAAAATAAAATAATTTTTTGCTTGTAATCATAAAACGTCTCGTTAAAATGCATAGGTTCGTGCGTGGGTGCATGGGAAGTTTGGGTCTGCATCTTCTTGGAAGGAGACTCCCGTGAATGGCAAATTTATCGTCGTTTTGTCTTCGCTTATTGTTATTGACATAGTTGTCAGGGCAAATGGTGACTCCATTCCCTATCCTGATCCTGGCACAGCCAATGTCACCACCTATACTTTCACCGCAACCGCCAATGGACCAGTCACCGCGTATTTCGCAGGCTCCACCGCTGGTTGGACTGAATCCCTCGGAATGGAAGTCAACGGCGTGGTGACCTCTTCCGGCGTGTTTTCCAATCACATCACCTCCGTAGGAACTTCCGCCACCCTGGCCGAAAGTGTCACCGCCGGCGACATTCTCACCTTCTTCATTGACATTGCCACCAGTCCTCATCAGGCCCGTGTTTACTCCAATCCCTCGCTGAATACCGGCAACTATGTTGGCCAGAATCACGTCTATTCCGCCCCTTACACCGCCACCGAGAACATCATCTCCACCGGGGCTCCAGCCCGTGCCGACAACAACTACACTCTCCCCCTATCCGCCCGCATTCCCGCCGGTACTTTTGTATCCTTCGAGGATGAACCCTACGCCAGCTCAGATTTGAACTACAACGACGAGGACTTCGTCTTCACCAACGTCTCCTCTGCCCAGACCATCAACGCCGCCCCCGAACCAATGGTTGCTTCTTCTGTCCTGGCCCTGCTTGCCGGCCTGGCCTTCTGTCCCTGTCGCCGCCATGCTCCCCAAAGCTGATTGTGCATGGTCTTTCTCCGCAACACATCGTCCTTGGAGTCTTTATGCCACGGCCACCCGCGGATGTGGCTTGGTTTATAGTATTGGCTGAATTAGATAAGAATGCCAGCCAACTTGACGCCTACCTGGCCGAGAACTGCCGCCAGGCTGTCAATGACCAATTGACCTGCTGCCGCGCATCCCTCAAATGATGGGCCTACACTTTAATGTGAGCCCCGGCAATTTTCCCGGACCATTGAACCTTTTACCCTCGCGCCATCGTTTAGATGGTGTCGGCGGTATTTAACGTGAGGAATGCGTGGATGTGCCTGACGCGACCCGGCGTTTCTATAACCTTATCGTACCGCAGGCCCAATCGGTTTTGCGCGTCGCGCGGTGTCTGGTAAACGATCCCGCGGAGGCTGACGATCTGGCCCAGGAGACTCTGATCCGAGCCTTCAAGGCCATCGACAGCTTCCAGCAGGGAACTGATGTGCGTGCCTGGGTGATGGCTATCTTGCGCAACCTGCGGATCGACCGGGTGCGTGCTGCCGCCGCTGGCATACGCACTGTCAGTCTCGATAATTCGGCGGTCGATCCTGTCGATCGTTCCGTCTCCGGGCCGTCTTGGGACCATCCCCGCCAGTTGCTGGAGCATTTTTCCGACCAGGACATTATTTCCGCCCTGTGTCAATTGCCTGAGGATATCCGCTGGACGTTGCTGCTTGTTGACGTGGAAAAGATCGATCAGGCCCAGGCCGCCCAGGTATTGGACGTCCCCGTGGGAACCATCAAATCCCGCGCCTTTCGTGGCCGGGCCATGTTGCGCCAGGCTCTGCTTCCCCTGGCCCGCCAGAGGCGTTGGATCAGTTGAACCAATATGAATACCCGTCCTTGCCCATCTTCGCCTCCCGAGTCCTTCGATGACGCCATGTCGCAGCGTCTGGCCAGGCTCGCCGATGCCCCGCTGGAAATTGCGCCATTGCTGGCGGCCATCGAACATCGCCTGCCCCGCCGGCCGCGCTCCCTGGCCCTGGTCCCCGGCCCTCTCCTGGGTTTCTGGCACTGGCTGACGCCTCTCCGCACCACAGCTGTATTTGCCATTTTTGGCCTGGCTCTGGTCATCTTGTTGCATCTCTCCAGCCGCCCGGCCTTGGCCTCCGTGCAGATGCTGGTCGATTTCCACCATCACATGTCCTCCGCTACCGGGCATTGCCTTCCCGCCGATTCAGCCGCCTCTGCCAATGCAGCCTTGGCCAGCCAGGCCTTCGATGCCCCGCCCTTGCCCGATTTTGCCGCCACCAACCTGACCCCAACATGTTGCTGCGTGCATCATCAGGGCAATTGCCCCGTCTCCTGTCTCTGCTGTTGCCAGGCCGACGGCTGCCGCCTGACCCTGGTCGTTGGCGACGATCGCAGGATTCGTCCGCCTGCCGTCCCTTCCCGGAATATCGCCGGCCTGTCCTGCCAGGTCGCCTCCCTGCGCGAAGACAACCTCTGCCTGATGCGGCACGGCGATCGTTGGGTCTGCTTGATAGGTCCTGTGCCCCTTGAGCGTTTGGCCCAACTGGCCGCTGCCCTGCGTTGGTAAACGATTGTGTCCGTAAAAACTTTTTTAGGAGTGCCCATGAAGCGATTATTTTTCATTTCGTTGGCTGTCTTGTGTCTGGCCGGCTGGATCTATGCCCAGACTGCCGCTCGTCCCAAACCGCTTGCTGCCTCGCCCGGGTCTCAATCCGCCGCCTGTTGTAAGCCCGGTGCCGCCTGTTGCCAACCCGATGCCGCCTGTTGCCAGCCCGGCGCTTCCTGTTGCCAGCCCGGTACAGCCTGTTGTGCCGACTCTTCCTCCTGCTGCCAGGATGGCTGCGTTTCCTGCTGCAATGACGGCCCGGTGTCAAACCACAAAAACGCCGGGAAATAAGCTCCCCTCTTCCACCATTTTCCCCTTCCCCTGAATACAAGGGGGAGGGAAAAGGTGGGAACATTCATCGCCGACGTAGACCTGCCCGTCCGAGCTGCAAATCAATGCCCCCTCACGCCCTCATGGCACAGCCACAGTTTCCGAGACTGCGTAATCCAGTTTGACGCGCAAAATCCGCTTGTTAATCGCGTCATCCACGTAGACGTACTTGTCGGTGACGGCCATTCCTATGATCCAGCCCAAGCCGATTTCCGGCTTGGCGGACGGGCTTTCCAGGTTCGCCGCATCGCCTTCCTTGCGTGGCCGGAGCAGTTTGCTCGCCGGATCGATCACATAGCTGTCCGGCCCGCAGCAATCCTGGTTGCCGTAGCCGCCAAAGGACACAATCTCGTTCCCATTGGTATCCAGCACGCCGACGCGAAAACGGCAGGCGTCCGGCGCAAACACGCGGCCGAAGTCGTCCACATCGAAATCCGTACCCGTGCAGTGGCAATACGAACCGTCCATGAGCCCCATGTCTCCGTTTGGCGAAAACCCCGGCCGCCACCACAACGCCCCTTCCAGAGTCGCTCCGTTGGGCCGGTTGAAGGCCCCGACATGTTCCCTGGCCATGCCGGCGGGAAGTTTCTTATCCTGCCCCTCCCCGGCGTTGAAATTCCAGGCCAGTTTGCTGTCGGCTTCCCCAAGGCGGACCCACTCGATGCTGAACGAGCCTCCGGCCGCGTTCGTAGGCACCAGCAGCAGGTGCCAGATATTGTGCCCTTTCCATGCCTTGTCCTCGGACATGTCGAACGTGTATTCTGTAAAATCGCTGTTGGGTTTGATCTCAACGGTTTTCGCCTGCCCCGGTCCGCACTGTTCGCTGTACCCTTCGTCCAGGCGGTGATACTTCAATATCGCCTGCGTGCCGTCGCTGTCGTTCTTGAGCCGGAACGTAATCTTGGAAAACGCCGCCGAATCCACCCGCAGGTTCGGGAATATCAACGTTGCCGGCTTCTTGACGATGGTTCCGTTCAGCGACCCGCCGGTCCTGTGCAATTCTTTCACGCTGGCCTCCGCGCACCATCCTTCATAAGTGAGCGGCGAAGCCTGTTTGTCCACAAACCATTCCGCGCCACCGGCCGGGCCGAATTTCACCACGCTCCCGTACATCCAGTCATATTCGTACGTCATCCGCGGACTGACCATTCGCCCGGCAAACTCCTGCGGGCTCACGGAGCCGGGTTCCTTGACGGCGTCAAAAATATAAATGTTCCCTTGCGCATCCACGCGCGGGCCGTACATGCCATCGCTTACCATCTGCAGAGGGATGCCTTTGAGCCGGCCGTCCTGGCCATACACATGAACTTGTTGCAGGCCGTGATACTCCGGGGCCCGGGCTTTCACGTAAATGTCGCCCTTGCGATCCACCGTGAAGTCGCGCTCCCATTGTGAATTGCCATTGGCGCCCTCGGGAAGGCGCCCCTTAAGCAGCGGGTCGTTTATGGTCGCTTCGAAGGGAACCTGTTTCCCGTTGCGGTCAAACCGAATGACTCCTCCTGCGCTGCCCGCGTGATCCTGAGCATAAATCATACCATCCGGGCCCAGGCGATGCTCGCGGCCTTCCAAGCCGGCGACTCCAACTTTACCGGTGCCGCCCGGAACTTTGTAGATCGCCCCGGTCTCTTCATTCAGAATACGCACCGACGTTTCATAGCGGCCATCGGTGGTTTTGCAGAGAATCTCGCGCCGGCAGGGATCGGCGCTCGGACGCCAGAACAGTTTGGCCGCAAAGCAATCCGCCGGCACCAACGCCGTGAAGCGGTCTCCCTGATCTTCGCAACGCAGCAATTGGTCGTTGCACGCCACCCAGACCACGGGCGTCTCGGCCGCGCCATCTATGGCCAGCCTCCACGTGTAATCCTTGTATGGCGTCGCCGGCAACTCTAGACGCGACATTTCCCGGGCATTCTCCCACCCGTTGAACTTGACCATCGCCAGGCCGCTTTGCACATACACCGCCCCGCTCTTGGCGTGAACCCCCACCCATACCGGTTTCTGCACCGCTAACGTGCCCGCCACGCTTTTGTCGGATTCGTTCACCGCCAGCACGCGGTTATTACCGAAATCGGCCACCAGCACATGTCCCTTGGCGTCCACCGCCAGGCCCCGCACCTCACCCAGGTGGGCGTTGTCGTCGCCGGCCTTGGCCGCGTCGCCAAACCAGACCTCGGCCGGGCCGCGACCCGGCAACCCCACGCGATAGACGGCACACAATGCCTTCTTATTGCATCCCGCCAGGTATATCGTTTGCGAATCCGCCGCGGACGCCAGAACTGGGTACGGGATGGCATATTCATCAAATACCAATCCCGCTCCCAGGTCCGGCCCGGCGTACGTATCAAAAGCCACGCCGCCCGCCGTATTCAGCCCCGCCAACTGCAGCGTGTGTCCTTTATGCATTCCCCGCCGCTCGGCCGTCGACACCCCCGCCAGGATCAATTGTCCCGCCGGCGTCATCGCCGGTTGCTGCGCCAGGTTTTCTATAGGATAGAAAGCAAAACCCGACGGATGATAGACCAACGGATTGAATCCGCCGAACGAATTCGTGAACGCGCCCGTGGATTTCACCTCATCCAGCCCCAGATTCGCTGGAAATGGCTGGATGGTTTTTTCGTAGGACCCGTCCCGGCGAAACACCTGCACTTTGCTTCCGCTCCACACCGTGCTCCCACAACTCTCCAGTACGTAAAGCCGGCCGTCCGCTCCGGTGGTCATGCCCCATACCGATTCGATCCGATTGGGCCCCGTGTGATCTTTTTCCGCAAACGCCTGCCCGGCATAATTCGCCTTCAGGCCCAAGCCGACGCGGGCCGTGAACGGTCCGCCCGTCGCGGTTTTGCCATCGTCGTCTTTGCCGTCCCATTCAACCGACTGTTCCCATGTGCCGGCCTTGAGCGGCTCCGGCGGATTGTTGCCCAGCACTCCGGCCACCAGGTGCCGCACGATCTTCCCCTCGGCATTCATCATGCAGACCGCAACATCGGTGTCGCGGTTCACCGCAAAACTGATTTGCGTCTTATCCCCCGTTTTAGTCACCGTCGGTTTTTTCGTGAACTCCGGCCCCGCGGCGTGGTCCGCCCTCAGCGCCTCAGTCCATCCCGCCAAAATCAATGCCCCGATTACGCACCACACGCCAAGTTTGCTCATGGTTCATTCTCCTCGAACAGACATTGTGTTTGTTATCGATGCTATTTCAACATCAAGAAGGTGGGCCCGCCCATCGTTGGCACGGCTTCAAGTCTGGGTGGCGATGGCCCCCGCCTATACCTATGCCTTTCTACGACTGCCCCTTGTGCAATGCGTCCCGGCAGGTTTCTTGGCTCGCAGGAGAACACAGATCAATCGTCGGCACCTCAGAGCCCTCTGAACCGCCGCGAGTCTTCTGATCCGTGATGTCGATGACCATGCCTAATATTCGCTCCGCTTCGCCCGATTTGTTGTAAGAGATCCGTCCACGGGTGTTGATCCAGCGAATGCTCTGATCCGGCCTGATGATGCGATGCTCGATTTCGTAATCCATGCCATTCTGGATGGCGTTGGTAATGGCGTGTGTGAAAAACTCGTGATCATCCGGATGGATATAGCCAAAAAACCCCTCGTAAGTCGGCGAGAAGAACCACGGGGCATGGCCGAAAATTTGCTCCAGGTTGCTCGACCACCAGAATTCGTCAGTGGCCAGGTTGTAATCCCATGCCCCCATGTGTGCGGCTTCGAGAGCCCTATTCAAACGTTCTTCGCTGTGTCGCAGAGAGCGTTTACCGTATTCGACGGCTGTATGCAGGGATCCGATCAGCACAGCCAGCAAGGCGAACATGCACAAACGCGTCCACTGCTCAGCATTCAGGCTGAAACACCCGAAGGGCGGAAAGACGTAATAGTCGGCAAGAAGGATGGACAGGGCAGTGGCGACGAGGCCGGGGAACATGCCGCCGTACCAAGTGGTGATGGCAACGGCGGCAAGGAACAGGGCCAGACTGGGACTGGCCGGTGGCTCTGGCCGGAGGAAGGGAACCTTGCAGGTCACGAAGGTGGCGATGGCCACACTGACAACGGCGATGACATAATGCACGGGCTTCGTGCGAGGTAGTGAAGGCAGGAATCTCCAGAGGGATCGGTGTGATGTGTCAGAGATCTTCCAGGTTTTCATGATTGCCAAC
>Ga0316227_1003361_pt1 | contig 12962 bp, 15 predicted proteins | sample TBH18019metaG_FD_206012 | JGI IMG/M metagenome (GOLD analysis project Ga0316227, IMG submission 206012) | Freshwater microbial communities from Trout Bog Lake, Wisconsin, USA - TBH18019 | ecosystem: Environmental > Aquatic > Freshwater > Lake > Hypolimnion/Profundal zone | place: USA: Wisconsin... | reverse complement strand
GTGCGGGCGCAGCGTCCGCATTTCGGGCTGCAGCCGAGGCACGTATAGACCTGCGCGGGCGTACGCGGGCAGCCCGGGCCAGGCGAAAGGCAGCCGCGGACCGCGCCGTCCGATATGACGTTACAAGAACAGACGATCATGCGCGCCGCAAATCCCGTCATCCCCGCGCCCGCCGCGGTCGTCGACGACCGTCTCGGGCACCCGTTCCAGTTTAGAATAATTGAAAAGTAGTTGGCTTTTCAATACTTTACCGGTTGCGGTCGACATGGCACCCCCGCTCCGGCGGGTCAAGGGCGTGCGATCAAAGTGCGCCCCAAAGGTCGCGCCGGAGTCGCATCGGAGTCACGGTCGTGCCGCGCCGCGGGTCAGCGGGCGAGTTCACGCAGGCCGAGCCGGATCAGCACCTTGGCCTCGGCACCGTCCCCCGCGCCCTTGAGGGCGGCCGCGATGGCGGCGGCGGCCTGAACCTGCGGATAGCCGAGATTGACGAGGGCGGAGACGGCATCCGCCACCGGCCGGGGCGCGGCGCCCTCCTCCACGGCGCCGGTGAGGGCGACCAGGGCCGGGTCGATGGGCGCGAAGGCCGGGGCCTTGTCCTTGAGTTCGGCGGCGAGCCGCGCGGCCAGTCGCGGCCCGACCCCGGGCGCGCGGCTGATCGCACCCTTGTCGCCGGTGGCGATCGCGGCCGCCAGCGCCTCGGGTTCGAGGACCGACAGCACACCCAGCGCCACGCGGGCGCCGACGCCCTGCACGGTCTGGAGCAGGCGGAACCACTCCCGCTCGGCGTCCGAGCGGAATCCGTAGAGGCGGATCATGTCCTCGCGGACATGGGTTTCGATCGACAGCTCCGCGGGCTCGCCGGCCTTGGGCATGCGCTGGAGCGTCCGCGCCGAGCAATGCACGATGTAGCCGACGCCCGAGACGTCGAGGATCACGAAATCCTCGCCGAACGAGTCCACGACGCCCCTGAGTTTGCCGATCATGCCACGCCCGCCGCTGTCCCGGGTTGCCTACAGAACCGCGGCGGCCTCCGCCAGACGTGCTTGAGCGCGCAGGGAGATCATGAAATCACGGGCGCCGCGCCGGCCGAGCTTGGCCGGTCACGGGGGGACGACCATGCGTGCGCGACTTCTTGCCTTGTTCGGCCTGCTGAGCCTCTGCGCAGCCGCGGCGGCGGACAATCCGGCCGCCCCGCCCGCTCCGGTAGCGCCCAGCGCGGATCCGACGCAGGTCCGGCCGGGGAGCTACGTGCTCGATCCGGACCACGGCAAGATCACGTGGTCGGTCTCCCATCTCGGCTACTCGACCTATTACGGTCAGCTCACCGGCCTGAACGGCACGCTCCAGCTCGACCCGAAGGCCCCGGATAAGAGCCGGCTCGAAGTGACCGTGCCGCTGAGCGGGGTGCTGACCGGCAGCACGCGGCTGAACGAGCACCTCGCGGCACCCGATTTCTTCGACACGGCCAAGTTCCCGAACGCCACCTTCACGGCCACCAAGGTCGAGCCGACCAGTCCGACGACGGCGCGGATCAGCGGAGACCTGAACCTGCGCGGCACCGTCCGGCCGTTCGCGATCGACGCCACGTTCAACCAGGCCGGCATCCATCCGGTGGATCAGCGCTACACGGTGGGGTTCGACGGCCGCGCGGTCATCAAGCGCTCGGATTTCGGCATCAACGCCTACCTGCCGCAACTCGGCGACGAGGTCAGCCTGCGCATCGAGGGCGAGTTCAAGGCCGCGCCCTGACATCTGGAAGGTCCATCCATCGCGGCCGGAACCGGGGATTCTGGAACGACCGAGCACGCCCGCAGCCGCGTCTCCCTGTCATTCCGGCGCTGCATAGCGGGACCCGGGATCCAGACGCGCCGATGCGCCATGCACGGGCACCGGTAGCGGCTCCGGATTCCGGGCTCGCCTTCGGCACTGCGGAAAGATGGTTCGCAGCGACCGGCGCGGGGGGCCGACGCGCCGAGAACGCCGCTTCCGTGTGGGGGCTGTGCCTGCACGCGAGTGGGTCGGGTGACGGCCTGTCGCCGGGGGTGTAGGCAGCCGCCGTCGCGCCGCTGCAGCGAAGGGATGGACCCACATGACCATGCTTCTCCCGAGGGGCACCTGCCGTCGCCGTCCCGAGCATGACGGGCGCATCACCGCGCAGGTCGGCGCCATCGTGGAGGCCTGAACCGTGCGGCGTGTCGGTATCCTTGGCCTCGTCCTGGCGATGAGCTTCGCGGGCGAAGCCGCGGCGCAGGTGCCTGCGCCGCCCCCTCCCTCGTCGGCGCCGACCGTGGCAACCTCGCCCCTGGACAATTACGCGGCGGCGGCGGCCACCACGATCATCGCCGAGCAGGCCTGTCCGGGCGTGCAGGTGAGGGCCGGCCAGCTCACGACGCTCCGTCTCGCCGCCCGGGTCAATGCCGGCCAGGAGGCGATGCTGGAGGAGAAGCTGCGGACCCGCGCCACCCAGGTGCGCCAGCAGCTCGCCGCCGACGGCCGCGAAGCCTGGTGCTCCGCGGCGCTGGCGGCCTTCGGCCCGGACGGCACCGTGGCCAAGGGCGTCCTGGCCACCGGCGCCCGGATCCGGTGAATACGCACCGGCGCGGCGGCGCGGATTGACACGGAAGCGGCGCGCCCGTAGTGACCCCGCATGGCGCGCGGCCTCAGCTGGGGTCCGCGCGTTTCGCGTTGTCCGGGCTCAAAGTCCGCGCAATGACTTCAAACAAGAAGCCGGTCCAGGGGCAGCCGCCCCGGAGGCCGTTCGAGAACACGAGAGAACGATGTTCGCAGTCATCAAGACGGGCGGTAAGCAGTACCGCGTCGCCGCCAACGACACCATCACCATCGCCTCCCTGGCAGGCGAGGCCGGCGAGGCCGTGACCTTCGGCGAGGTCCTCCTGTTCGCCGACGGCGCGGGCGCGACCCAGGTCGGCGCCCCGACCCTCTCGGGCATCAGCGTCACCGGCGAGATCGTGCGCCACGGCCGCGACAAGAAGGTCATCGCCTTCAAGAAGCGCCGTCGGCAGAACTCGCGCCGCAAGCGCGGTCACCGGCAGGACCACACGGTCGTGCGCATCACCGGCATTTCGGCCTGACGCACGCCAGACGCTGGGCGCGTCAGGGTCCCTGAGGATCCGATCCGCGACCGCATCCAAGCCAATCAGAATTCGGAGTTCATCCCATGGCACACAAAAAGGCAGGCGGCTCGTCCCGCAACGGTCGCGACTCGGAAGGCCGGCGCCTCGGCGTCAAGAAGTTCGGCTCGGAAGCCGTGATTCCGGGCAACATCATCGTGCGTCAGCGCGGCACCAAATGGCATCCCGGCGCCAATGTCGGCATGGGCAAGGACCATACGCTCTTCGCGCTGGTACCGGGCCATGTCCGCTTCGAGACGCGCCGCGGGCGCGCCTTCGTGGCCGTAGCACCGCTGGCCGAGGCCGCGGAATAACAGGCGGGCGCCTTTGAGGCGAAGCTGGCGTCCCGCCCGGTGTCCCACACCGGACCGGAGACGTCGTTGCCGAGCCCCTGACGGGCCGGTTCGGACGGAACACCGGGGAGGATGGGACGCCATCCTCCCCTTCGTCGTCTTGAGGCGGTGCCCCGGAGCCGGGAATGCCGCCCTGCGAGGGCACGATGTTCCCCGATCTGACCCGTGATGACGTCTTCCGGATCGAGACGCGCCGGCTGTGGCTGCGCTGGCCCACCGCCAAGGACATTCCGGCGATCCTGCGCTGGGCGGGCGAGCCGGAGGTGGCCGGCATGACGGCCCGGATCCCGCACCCCCTCGAACGGCGCGACGTCGAACCCTTCGTGCTCAAGGTGCGCAGCGGCAACGCCGCCGGCACCGGTCTGACGCTGGCGATCACCCAGCGCTCAGCCCCCGCGACGCTGATCGGGTTGGTCGGGCTGTCGGGCGAGGCGGCGGCACCCCATCTCGGATACTGGCTCGGTCGCCCCTGGTGGGGCGACGGGCTGACAGCCGAAGCGGTCCAGGCGCTCGCCGACGCCTATTTTGCCTATGCCGGGGGCGAGCGCCTCCAGGCCCATGCGCTGCCGGACAACCCGGCCTCGCGGCGGGTCCTGGAGAAGACCGGCTTCCGCCGGGCCGGGCGTGCCCTGCGGGCCTGCCCGGCCCGCGGCGGCGACCGGGAGATGGATCTCTTCGGCCTCGACCGTGACGCCTGGATGTCACGCGCGGCTGCGGTCGAGCCGGCCCCGGAACTCGCGATGGCGTGCTGATGCGGCCCGCCCCCGGGCGCCTCCGACCCTGTGGAGGCGCCGGGGGCAGGCTCGGACGCGCCGGCATCCCCATATATCCTGCACCCTGTATCCTGCGGCGGCCCCGGTGCGCCGAGGCCTGCCAAAGACGAGAAGAGCCGTGAAATTCCTCGACGAAGCCAAGGTCTATGTCCGCTCCGGTGACGGCGGCCCCGGCTGCGTCTCGTTCCGGCGGGAGAAGTTTATCGAGTTCGGCGGCCCGAACGGCGGCGACGGCGGCCGCGGCGGCGACGTCTGGGTGGAATGCGTCGAGGGGCTCAACACCCTGATCGACTACCGGTACCAGCAGCACTTCAAGGCACGGAAGGGCGAGCACGGCATGGGCTCGAACTGCCACGGCGCTAACGGTGCGGACACGGTCCTGAAGGTGCCGGCCGGCACGCAGATCTTCGCCGAGGACGGCGAGACCCTGCTCGCCGACCTGACCGAGGTCGGCCAGAGGATCAGGCTGGCCAAGGGCGGCAACGGCGGTTTCGGCAACGCCTACTTCACGACCTCCACGAATCGCGCTCCGAAACATGCCAATCCCGGCCAGGAAGGCCAGGAGATGTGGATCTGGCTGCGGCTCAAGCTGATCGCCGATGCCGGCCTCGTCGGGCTTCCGAATGCCGGCAAGTCGACGTTCCTCGCCAGCGTCACGGCCGCCAAGCCGAAGATCGCCGATTACCCGTTCACGACCCTGCATCCCGGCCTCGGCGTCGTGCGCTCCGATGGCCGCGAATTCGTGCTCGCCGACATCCCGGGCCTGATCGAGGGCGCGCACGAGGGCGTCGGCCTCGGCGACCGGTTCCTCGCTCACGTGGAGCGCTGCCGGGTGCTGCTGCACCTCGTCGACGGCACCAGCGAGCATGCCGGCAAGGCCTACAAGCTGGTGCGCGGCGAGATCGAAGCTTATGGCAACGGCCTCGCTGACAAGCCCGAGATCGTGGCGCTCTCCAAGGCCGACGCGCTCGATGCCGAAACCCTGAAGAGCCAGGTCGCCAAGCTGAAGCGCGCCGCCGGCCGCGCGCCCCTGGTCCTGTCCTCGGCGAGCCGAAAAGGCGTGCCCGAGGCCTTGCGGGCGCTCCAGACGGAGATCGATGCGAGCGCCGAGGCGGAACGGAAGCCGGAGGCCGCCTGGCAGCCGTAGCCGGCGGACCGGCTTCGAGGCGAGGCGGCGGAGACCGCCCGCTCTCACGTGTCGCTCGGCCCAGCCATCCCGAGCGTCGAGATCTGTGGCCGTCGATCCGCACGAGCGCGGCGACCCATGTCCTCGCGCGGCTGTTCAACGGGCCGGTCTTGGTTCAAACCCGCCCGGAACGCGCGTCCCCGCAAGAATCATGATCCCTGCCCTCGAAGAATTCCGCCGTGTGGTGATCAAGGTCGGCTCGGCCCTGCTGGTCGATCGCGCCGCCGGCCGCCTGCGCCATGCCTGGCTCGCGGCGCTGGCCGAGGACATCGCGGAGCTGCACGGCCGGGGAGTCGACGTGCTGGTGGTGTCCTCCGGCAGCATCGCCCTCGGACGGACCGTGCTCGGCCTGCCGCCGGGCCCGCTGCGACTGGAGGAGAGCCAGGGCGCGGCCTCGGTCGGACAGATCACCCTCGCGCGCCACTGGGCCGAGGCTTTGGGCCATCACGGCATCGTCGCGGGGCAGATCCTGGTGACTCCCCAGGATACTGAGGAGCGCCGCCGCTACCTCAACGCCCGCGCGACCGTGCTGAAGCTTCTGGAGATGCGCGCCGTCCCGGTCGTGAACGAGAACGACACGGTGGCGACCTCCGAGATCCGCTACGGCGACAACGACCGGCTCGCGGCCCGGGTCGCCACCATGATCGATGCCGACGTGCTGGTCCTGTTCTCGGATATCGACGGTCTCTACACCGCCCCGCCCAAGAGCGATCCGGCGGCGCGCCACCTCGCCATCGTCGATCGCATCACCCCGGAGATCGAGGCGATGGCCGGAGGGCCGGCCTCGGAACTGTCGCGGGGCGGCATGCGCACCAAGGTCGAGGCCGCCAAGATCGCGGCCTCTGGCGGCACCCACTTGGTGATTGCCGATGGGCGCGGGAAGAACCCACTCAAGGCGGTCCGGGACGGCGCGCGCTGCACGTGGTTCCTCTCCGGTTCCACGCCCACGGCCGCCCGGAAAACCTGGATCGCCGGCTCCCTGGAGCCGCGCGGCACCCTCACGATCGATGCCGGAGCCGAGCAGGCCTTGCGCAGCGGCGCCAGCCTCCTGCCGGTGGGCGTTCGTGCGATCGAGGGCAGCTTCTCCCGCGGCGACGCCGTCATGATCCGCGATCCGGAGGGTCGGATCCTCGGCCGCGGCCTGGTGGCGTATGACAGCGCCGAGGCCGCCCTGATCATCGGTCATCCGAGCGCGCGCATTCCCGATCTGCTCAATTATCCCGGCCGCGCCTGGATGGTGCACCGCGATGACTTGGCATTGTTCTAGAGATCGTCGATCTAAGCTAATCTATTTACGAATTTTGGTCGCAATCATCGTCATCATTCCAGGCCGAGCACTCTTGTCGGAACAGCGCCCGATGTGCAAATACGGCGCTCATCCCCGTTCTGGCCGCCTGTTCGGCCGCCGACAACCGAGGACGCCAGCGTGCCCGTCCTGAACCTGAGATCGGACTTCGCCGAGGCCGATGCGCTGCCGGAGCAGATGGCCGCGATCGGCCGCCGCGCCCGTGCGGCGGCGCGGCGCATGGCGCTGGCCTCGGCGCGGACCAAGGACGTGGCGCTCAAGCTGATCGCGGAGCGGATCCGGGCGAGCCGGGACGAGATCCTGAGCGAGAACGCGCGGGACGTGGCCGCCGCCCGGAGCGCGGGCCAGAGCGCCGCGCTGATCGACCGCCTCACCCTCGACCCCGGGCGCCTTGCCGGGATCGCCGATGCCGTCGAGAAGGTGGGCTCGCTCGCCGATCCGGTCGGGCGGCAGCTGGCCGCCATCGAGCGGCCGAACGGCCTGCTCATCGAGCGCATCGCGGTGTCGCTCGGCGTCGTCGGGGTGATCTTCGAGGCGCGCCCGAACGTGACCGCGGATGCGGGCGCACTCTGCCTCAAGGCCGGCAATGCCGCGATCCTCCGGGCCGGCTCGGACAGCCATCGCAGCGCCATGGCGATCGCGCGGGCCATGAGCCGCGGTCTCGCGGATGCGGGCCTGCCGGAGGACGCCATCCAGCTGGTGCCGACCCGCGACCGCGCCGCGGTCGGGCTGATGCTCGCCGGCCTCGACGGCTGCGTCGACGTGATCGTTCCCCGGGGCGGGCGCGGCCTCGTGGAGCGCGTCCAGGCCGAGGCGCGGGTACCGGTTTTCGCGCATCTCGACGGGATCAACCATGTCTACGTCGCCGCGGCGGCGGACCTCGACATGGCCCGCTCCGTGCTGCTCAACAGCAAGATGCGCCGAACCAGCGTCTGCGGCGCCGCCGAGACCCTGCTGGTCGATCGCGCCTGCGCGGCGACGCATCTCGCGCCGCTCGTCCGCGCGCTGCTCGATGCCGGCTGTGCCGTCCGCGGCGATGCCGAGACCCGTGCGGTCGATCCGCGGGTGACGGCCGCCTCCGAGGAGGATTGGCACACCGAGTATCTCGATGCGATCATCGCGGTGCGCGTGGTCGACGGGATCGGGGCCGCCATCGAGCATATCGAGACGTATGGATCGCATCACACCGACGCGATCATCACCGAGGACAATGCCGAGGCCACCCGTTTCCTGGCCGAAGTCGATTCCGCCATCGTGACGCACAACGCCTCCACGCAATTCGCGGATGGCGGCGAGTTCGGGTTCGGGGCCGAGATCGGCATCGCCACGGGGCGGATGCATGCGCGCGGACCGGTGGGTGTCGAGCAGCTGACCACGTTCAAATATCGCGTTCACGGCAACGGCCAGACCCGTCCGTGACCCGAGTGGAAGGTCCGGCGTGCGGCTGATCCTGCCGCCGTGCGCCCCGGGCATGCGGATCGGCCTCTACGGCGGGTCCTTCAACCCCGCCCATCTGGGCCACCGGCACGTCACCCTCTCGGCGCTGCGTCGGCTCGGCCTAGACCGGGTCTGGTGGCTGGTCAGCCCCGGGAACCCGCTGAAGAACCGGAGCAGCCTCCCCTCCGTGGAAGAGCGGTGCGTGCAGGCGCGGCGCATCGCCCGGCATCCCCGAATCGCCGTCACGGGCTTCGAGGCGGCTCTGGGCGTCCGCTTCACAGTCCAGACCCTGCGCTTTCTCACGCGCCGGTATCCGGGCGTTCACTTCGTCTGGATCATGGGGGCCGATTCGCTCGCCACCTTCCACCGCTGGAAAGGCTTCGCCGAGATCGCAGAGCTGATGCCGATCGCCGTGATCGACCGCCCCGGCTTCACCATGACGCCACTCAGCGCGCGGGCGGCGCGGCGCCTGGCCGGCGCCCGGATTCCCGAGCGAGCGGTATCGACCCTCGCGCTGCGTCCGCCGCCGGCCTGGATATTCCTGCACGGGCCCCGCTCGCCCCTGTCATCCACGCAGATCCGCGCACGGATCGGGCCCGGGACACCGCAACTCCCGCCGGCGCGGTTGCAATCGACGCCCGATACCGCCAATTTCATAGAATCCCGCAACGCCCGATGGCGCGGTGCGGCAGAACGAGGAACCAGGACTCTGCCCGAGATCAGTCGCACGGAGATGATCCGTACCCCCGTCCAGGCCCCGGGCGAAGCCGGTCAGGCGCGCTCGGACGACCTGAAGGCCCTTGCGCTCGAATGTCTCGACGACATGAAGGCCGAGGAGACGATCGCGATCGATCTGGCCGGCAAGACCTCGCTCGCCGACACGATGATCATCGCATCGGGCCGCTCGCAGCGGCATGTCGGCTCGATCGCCGACAAGATCATCCAGGAGATGAAGAATCGCGGCTTCGGCAACGCCCGGGTCGAAGGCATGCCGGCCTGCGACTGGGTGCTGATCGATGCCGGCGACGTGCTCGTGCACATCTTCCGTCCCGAGGTCCGAGGCTTCTACAATCTCGAGAAGATGTGGGGCGCCGACCGCCCGGTCGGGATCGCGGCCGGCTAGGACGGATCGCGCCCCGTGCGCTTGGTCCTGGCCGCGGTCGGACGGTTGAAGGCGGGACCGGAGCGTGAGCTCGCGTCACGATATCGCGACCGCGCCGCGCAACTCGGTCGCGGCCTCGGCTTCTCGACCTGCGACAGTGTCGAGATCCCGGAGTCACGTGCCCGCCGCGCCCTCGACCGCTGCGCCGAGGAAGGCACGGCGCTCGGGGCCCTTCTGCCCCCCGGCGGTGTGCTGGTCGCCTATGACGAGCGCGGCCGGGCCGATCTCGGCAGCGACGCTTTGGCCGACCGTGTCGCTGCGTGGCGCGATGCGTCCCGCCCGGCTCTGGTCGTGGCGATCGGCGGGCCGGACGGTCTGGACGCCTCAATTCGGACGCGGGCGGAGTTGATCCTGTCCTTCGGGGCCGCAACCCTGCCCCACGGACTCGTGCGCGTGCTCGCCCTCGAACAGCTCTACCGCAGCCTCACCATACTGGCCGGACACCCGTATCATCGCGGTGAGGCGGGCTGATCGGCCGTGGCGATTTCCGAGATTGGAGCCGAGCCGAGCCAGGCATCACGACGGGCGCTGCCGGTACTCGCCCTGATGGTCCTGGTCTCGTTCGCCGGGACGGCGCACGCGGAGGCCCCCAAGCCCACCGATCCTGAAGCTATTCAGCGCGCCAACGAGGAGCGCGAGCGCCGTGCGGAGAATCTGAAGCGCGTTCAGGACGCGCTCGCCGCCAGCGCCGGTCAGCGCGCCCAGTTCGAGACCGAGATTGCGGCGATCGGATCCGACCGGGCGAAGCTCGACGCCGCCCTCCTCGATGCGAACCGGCAGGCACAGGCGACCGAAGACCGCCTGAGCCGCCTGGAAGAGCGCCTGAAGGCGATGAGCGAGAGCGAGGCGGCGATCCGGCACTCGCTGCAGGGTCGACGCGGCGTCGTCGCCGAGATTCTGGCGGCGCTCCAGCGCATGGGTCGCCGGCCGCCGCCGGCCGTACTGGTGTCCCCCGAGGACGTGCTCGCCGCGATTCGGACCTCCATGCTGCTCGGTGCGGTGGTGCCGGAACTGCGCGGCGAGGTCGACACGCTGGCGGCCGATCTCGCGGAAATGATCAGGCTGCGCGGTTTGATCGCGCAGGACAAAGAGGGTCTGTCCAACGACCTCGCCGGCTGGGCGCGGGAGCAGCAGCGCCTGCAGGCGCTGGTCGCGGCCCGTCGCGCCCGTCAGGCCGAGGTCGAGAGCGGCCTGACGGGCGAGCGCCGGCGCGCCACCGAACTCGGCGCTCAAGCCAAGAGCCTGAAAGATCTGCTCGACCGCACGGAGGCGGAAGTTGCGGCAGCGAAGCGCTCCGCCGAAGAGGCCAAGGCCGCGGCCGAGCGGGAGGTGCGCGTCACGCAGGAGCGCTTCGCCGCGGCGGGCTTCCGCGATCCTGCCAGGCTGGCACCCAAAGTGCATTTCGCCGAGGCGCGGGGCGAAGTGCCGCGGCCGGTGAGTGGACGCGTCGCGCGCGGCTTCAACCAGCCCGACGGCAATGGCGGAACGACGCGGGGGGTGTCGTTCACCACCCGTCCGAAGGCGTCAGTCTCTTCGCCGGCCGACGGCTGGGTGCAGTTTGCCGGCCCGTTTCGGTCCTATGGGCAACTCTTGATCATCAACGCGGGCGACGGCTACTATCTTCTGCTCGCGGGCATGGATCAGATCAGCGTCGAGGTCGGTCAATTCGTGCTCGCGGGTGAACCGGTCGGCAGCATGGGCGACAAGGGCGCGGGTCCCGGCGGATCCGAGGGTGATCCCACCCTGTACGTCGAGTTCAAGAAGGACGGCGGCTCCATCGATCCGGAGCCGTGGTGGGCGAAGAGCCCGAACAATACGGTACTTGGCGAGAAGGTTCGCGGCTGATGCGCAAGACTTCCCTGATCATGCTCGGCGCCTTCCTGGGTGCCGGCACCTCGATGGTGGCCACCCAGACCGACTTCCTGTCGGGTCCGCGGGCCGTCGCAGCGTCGGCCGAGACCTACCGTCAGCTGAGCCTGTTCGGCGACGTGTTCGAGAAGGTCCGCACCGACTACGTCGAGAAGCCCGACGAGTCGAAAATGATCGAGGCGGCCGTCAACGGCATGCTGACCTCCCTCGATCCGCATTCGAGCTACATGGACGCCAAGGCGTTCCGCGACATGCAGACCACCACCCGGGGCGAGTTCGGTGGTCTCGGCATCGAGGTCACCATGGAGGACGGCCTGATCAAGGTCGTCACGCCGATCGACGATACCCCGGCCGCAAAGGCCGGCCTCCTCGCCAACGACGTCATCACGCAGATCGACGACGATCAGGTCCAGGGCCTCACCCTGAACCAGGCGGTCGACAAGATGCGCGGCCCGGTGAACTCGAGCGTTAAGCTCAAGATCTCGCGCAAGGAGTCGAAGGACCCGATCGACGTCACGCTCACCCGCGACGTGATCAAGATCAAGCCGGTGCGCTCCAAGGTCGAGGGCGGCGACGTCGCCTATATCCGCCTGACCCAGTTCAACGAGCAGACCTTCGACGGGATGCGGGCGGCGATCGACAAGCTGACGGGCGAGATCGGGGCCGACAAGATCAAGGGCTACATCGTCGACCTGCGCAACAACCCAGGCGGCCTGCTCGATCAGGCGGTGATGGTGTCGGACGCCTTCCTGGATCGCGGCGAGATCGTCTCGACCCGCGGCCGCAACCCGGACGAGACCCAGCGGTTTTCCGCCAAGGCCGGCGACCTGACCAAGGGCAAGCCCATCGTCGTGCTGGTCAATGGCGGCTCCGCCTCGGCGTCCGAGATCGTGGCCGGCGCCCTTCAGGATCACAAGCGCGCGACCATCATGGGCACGCGCTCCTTCGGCAAGGGCTCGGTGCAGTCGATCATCCCGCTCGGCGGCTCCGGTGCCCTGCGCCTGACAACGGCGCGCTACTACACGCCGTCGGGCCGCTCGATCCAGGCCAAGGGAATCGAGCCGGACGTCGAGGTCACGCAGGATGTTCCGGACGAACTGAAGGGTAAGGACGAGACCAAGGGCGAGGCGGGCCTGAAGGGCCACCTGAAGCAGAAGGATACCGACGAGCGCGGCGGCTCCTCCGCCTACGTTCCGCCGGATCCCGCCAAGGACAAGCAGCTGATCTCGGCCGTGGACTTCCTGCACGGCATCCAGAAGGGCGCGGCCAATGGCACGCCGGCGGCGCAGCAGAAGCCCAGCCTGCCGAACTGACCCCACCCACGATGGATCGAGAATAACCAGATCCCGCCCGGCTCACCGCCGGGCGGGATTTCCCGTTCCGGAATCAGGCATTAGCGGAACGTTAACCATACTCGACGGCAATGGACGGAAGGATTGGCGCGCGCCGACCGGCGCTGCAAGTGTGATCCCGCATCGAGAGCCGCTTGACCGAGTCCACCGACGATATCCTCACGCGCCCCCTCGGGGTGCCCGAGGCGGCGCCGGCGCAGCCCGCAAGCCGGTTCGGGCGGCTGATCGCGGCTGCCCGCCGGCCCCGGATCGCCGCCGCAGCGATCGCGGGCGGCTTCGTCGTGTCGGCCGGCCTGATCGTGGCGCTCGGCGATCCGCAGGGCGGTGAGCCCCGGGTCCAGGTCGCGATCACGATGCGCGAGCCTGCGGTCCGGCCGACCGCACAGGCTCCCG
>Ga0316227_1003360_pt1 | contig 12966 bp, 13 predicted proteins | sample TBH18019metaG_FD_206012 | JGI IMG/M metagenome (GOLD analysis project Ga0316227, IMG submission 206012) | Freshwater microbial communities from Trout Bog Lake, Wisconsin, USA - TBH18019 | ecosystem: Environmental > Aquatic > Freshwater > Lake > Hypolimnion/Profundal zone | place: USA: Wisconsin... | reverse complement strand
GTTTGAAAACCTGCCACCTGCCGTCCGGATGTTGGGCCTCGAAGCAGGCCGCATAGACGCCGGCGGGCAGGCGGCCGGAGAGCACGAAGCCGCAGCCCGCGGCGGCGGGGTGCGCCGGGAAAAGCTTCGGCACATCGGTCCGCGGGGGGCGGGCCGTGAGGGGGACGATGCCGGCGGAGGTGCTGAGCCGGACGGGCGGCGGGTCCGGCAGGTCCTCGGCGAGACACCAGCCTTTGACGGTGACTTCCCGGGCCCGCGCCCGCAACGGGCGCGGCGTCTCGATTTCCGCGTGGAGCCGGAGCGTGGCGGACGGGCTCATGGCTTCTTCCCGAGGACTGTCCGTTCCAGCGAGCGCAACCAGGCCGTCCAGCGCCAACTGCGGGAGGCTTTCATGCCGCGGATCTCGACGTCGAGTTCTCCGACGCGCTGCTGCCGGGCTTCGTTCGAAGTGGTTGCCTCGGCGAGCCGGGCCTCGAGCTTCCGCTGGATTTCCTGCAGCTGACGAAGCTGGGCGGCGAAATCGGCGGTCCCCTGCTTCTCCGCGGCCAAGGCTTGTTCGGTCACCGCCAGACGGTCCTGGGCCACCCGGAGTTCCTGCTGCGTCAGCTGCTGGACGTGCTGGAGGTGCACGAATTGCGCCTGCAGATCCGCGCGGACCCTTTCCGCATGCGCGGCCTCATCCAGTTTCTGGTCGGCCAGGGACTGCGCGGCCTGGAGCAGTTTCCCGGTCTCCTCCAGACGCCCGCCGGTCTCGTCCCGTGTGTCCTCCAGTTCCATGATGCGCACCTGCGCCAGGATCAGCTGCTGGCGCACACGCTGGAGCATCTCACCGGGGTCCGGGTGGGCGGGATTCATGGCTGGCGCACCATCAAGGCGCGCCCACGCGGGATGTGAAGTTTATTGTCGCCGGCAGGCCGGGGTTACGGTGCCCGGACCCCGAGCCGCCACAGGAATTCTATCCTCGCACTGCGGCGAAGGTAGCGGAGGAGCAGGGGGCTGGTTTCCAATTCCTCGATCGGGAAACGCCGGCCCTGGGAGCGTTCGCGGAGGAGCGTGATTTCCCTTTGCCCGGTGTCATGCATGGCGAAACTGGTCTTCTGGGTGGGATGCACGCGGAAGCAGGCGAGAAAGTAGGGCACCCGGACGATGCGCGCCCCGGCCGCCTGGAAGCGCAGCAGCAGGTCCCAATCGATGGCGAAGTGGAAGGAGGTGTCCAGGCCGCCCACTCTATCCCAGAGCCGGCGCCGCCAGAACATTGTCTCCTGGGGCACGAAATCGTTCAGGCGCAGCACGGCGGCGTCGTGCGGGGGCAGGAACCAGCGCGCGATTTCCCGGGAGGCTTCGTCCACCACGATGCGGTGGCCGTAGAGCACATCCACTTCGGGGTGCCGTGCAAAATAGTCCGCCACGTAGGCGAGGGCGCCGGGTTGGTAGTAATCGTCGGAATTGATCCAGGCCATGAGATCGTCCGGTCCGCCGGATGTCTTCGCCAATCCCCGGGCGATGGCATCGGCCTGCCCGGCATCGCGGATGCTCTCCCAGGCATGCAACCGGGGCGCGTGCTGTCGGATCAGGTGCGCGCTGTCATCGGTCGAGCCCCCGTCCTGCACAACATACTGGCAATCGATCCCTGGCTGATCGAGCACGCTGCGCATGGTTTCATCCAGGAAGCGCGCCTGCTGGTAGGAAGGGGTGACGATGGCGAGCTGCGGTCGGCGGGATGCCGGCGCGGAAGCGGGAAATTTTTCAAAGCGCACGGGCCGGGGCGGATACGCCATGTGCGCCGGCATCTGGAAAAACATCAGCTCGGTCCAGGCCCCGCCGCCGAGCCAGAGTGGGATGATCTGCCGCGCCACCTCGACCGGGCGCTCCATCAATGAATACCATGCGCCGTCGGCCGACGCGGCTTCGAGCGAAACCTGGACACGGCCGGAGGGCAGGGTGCCGCGAAGCTCAAAGCCGGTGTTGTCGTCCGGGGCCTCCGGCAGCGCGCCCTTGACGTCCGGCCGGGGGAGCCCGACGACCCCGTCAATCGTGACCTTGCCGGCGCGGAGGCGGATGGCCCGGATGGGCCGGCCGTCCGGGCCGAAGGCCCATCCCCGGATGATTACGCACCGGGGCAGCTGTTTCCAGTCCTTGGGCTGATCGACATAGAAACGGGGAGTCGGGGCGGAGGTATACACAGGCGGCGCGATGCGGCCGAGACAAACGTCGCGAATCCCGGAAGGGAAGGTTTTACCGGCGCCCGTGCGGCGGGACTAGAGCTTGAAACCGGCGTCCGTGGAATCCTTCAGGAAGGTTTTCACGGTGTCGAGGGACAGGGCGTCGCCGGTCATCCCCAGCATCTTGGCCGCCTTGGCGATGATGTCGTGCGGGACCGTGATGATCCGGCAGCCGGCCTCCTCGGCTTGGAAAATATTGAGGACCTCGCGTGTGCTGGCCCAGAGCAGCTCGGCCTTGGGCTGGTCCTCAAGCAGCGGCCCGCAGGCGCGGATCATCGGCACCGGGTCGACGCCAGAGTCGGCGATGCGGCCGGCGAACACGGACACGACGGACGGCACGGCGGGATTGAGGGCGGCCGCCACACCGGCGACCTGTTTCAGGGTGAAGAGCGCGGTGACATTGAGCTTCACGCCCTCCTGGGCCAGGTCACGGATGAGCGGGAGGGAGGATTCGCCGCGGGAGTTGGTGATCGGAATCTTGACGTAGACATTCGCCGCCCAGGACTTGATCTTGGCGGCCTGCCGGCGCATCTCGGCGAACTCATCCGAGAACACCTCGAGGGAGATGGGCTTGGCCGTGACGGTCTGGAGAATGTCTTTGGCGAAGGCCTCGTAGTCCTTGATGCCGGCCTTCTTCATCAGGCTGGGATTGGTGGTCAGGCCCTTGACGTAGGGCTTGGCGTAGAGGTCGAGAATACCGGCCTTGTCGGCGCCGTCGGCGTAAATCTGGATCGTGAGGTCGTTGAGGGATTTCATGGCTGGCGTTGAGTGATGGGTGAGTGTCTGCAAGCCCACGTTGTCGTTCTGAACGAAGCGAAGAAGCCACCTGGATGGAATCGAGGCTCGCGGCTGACTCCCGCTGGATTCTTCGCTGCGCGCAGAATGACAAAACAGGAAAACCTGGGCGGCGATAATAGTTGGTCTTAGGGATTGAGCTTCCGCGCTTCTGGCTGGGCAAGGATAATTCGGGCGGCCTCGGGAAAGTTCTTCACGGTAAAATCAGGCCGGGTCTGCAGATTCTCCTCATAGCCGAAGTCAATGAACACGGTGCGCACGCCGGCCCGGTGACCGCAGTCGATGTCGCGCCAGCGGTCTCCAATCATCCAGGACCGGGAGAGATCGAGGCCAAGGTCACGGGCCGCATCGAGGAGCATTCCCGGCCTTGGCTTGCGGCGCGGGTCGGGCGGGGATTCGTCGCGGCCCGGCGCGTAGCAGACCTCGATCCGGTCAATCTCCGGTACAAGCCGGCGGAGTTGGTCATGCATGGCTTCGATGACAGCCTGCGACTGGAGACCCCGGCCGACGTCGGGCTGATTGGTGGCGACGACGAGGACATAGCCGGCCGCATGGAGCGCGCGGCAGGCTTCGGGCACGCCTTCAAACAGGCGGAAGTCGGCGACCGTAGCCGGGGCGAACGGTTTCCCGTCACGGATGACTTGGACGTTCAGGGTGCCGTCGCGGTCCACAAAAACGGCGGGCTGTTTTTGCGGGAGCAGGGAGAAGGGAGCAGGCACGGAGAGGAAGGGAAAGTGAGGGTGAAAGTGAGAGTGAACGTACTTCTACTCTTCGATTTGGGATCTGAGCTTCAGAATGGTGGCGGTGAGGATGGGATGATTTCGCCGCAGAGTGCGACACGTGGCGAGATCACTTCCGATGGGAGCCAATGCTTCAGGCGCTCATAGCGCCCGCTGGTTTCATGTGCGGAACCGCGGGCGATAATGAGGAAATGCGCGTAATCACGTTTCGATCCGCGTCCGTACCCTTCCTCGATATTGGACGCGATCGAGTCCGCACTGGCTATCTGCTGGGATACGAGACGTTGGCAGGAGGGCTCCCACCTGAGTGCCGTCAGATCCGTTACTACCAGATCAAATAACACCAAGGCCTTTTGGTGTGCTCCGTATTGGCGAAGCCTGGAAGGTTCGGTCATTTTTGGAGTGAGAGTGAAAGTGAGAGAGGAAAGTATGAGACCATCCTGTGCTCATGCACTTCATCACTCAATCTCTCACTGGTTCTCCCTTAAAAACGCTACTGCTCTGCACCTCTGAATCCACACTCCGCTCACACCCCTTTCACTATCACTGTCACTTTCCCTTCCGCGCTCTCAGACAAACTTCAGCTTGCGGGCGGCGAAGAGGACCATGCGGAGGAGGAGCCAGCCGTGGCTCCAGCGGTGGATGTTCGTGGTGCCGTAGGTGCGTTCGCGGTAGCGGATGGGAACATCGGCAATCTTCAGGTTGAGCTTGGCCGCGCCGAAGAGCAGGTCGAAATCGCCGAAGGGATCGAACTCGCCGAAGTAGGCGCGGTTGGCCGCGATCTTCCCGTAGTGCGCCCGGGACAGCACTTTCGTGCCGCAAAGGGTATCCTTCACCGGCTGGCCGAGCAGCCAGGTGAAGATGAAACCGAAGGTCTTGTTGGCGCAAAGATTCAGGAACTGCATCGCCTCCTCGTCCATGGGATACACCAGCCGGACACCATTGGCGAATTCAGCCCGGCCGCGGGCGATCACGTCGTAGAACTTGCCCAGTTCCTCGGGCGGCATGGTGAGATCGGCGTCGAGGATCATGAGCACATCACCGGTGGCCGCGGCGAAGCCCATCCGCACCGCGTCGCCCTTGCCGCGGCCGGTTTGCTGCATGATCTTGATCTTGCGCCCGGGGTGGTCCTTCGCGACCTGCTGGATCCGGGCCCACGTGTCGTCCCGGGAATGGCCTTCCACGAAGATCAGTTCGGTCCCGGCCCCCAGGTCGGCGGTGCGCTGGACGGCGGCCTCGATGTTGCCGGCTTCATTGCGGGCTGGCACGATGACCGAAACGGTCAGTAGCCGGGCCGCGCGTGGCCGGACGGGGCGCGCGACACAGAAGACCGTGAGGCAAAACCAGGTGAAGACCGGAGCAAGCCAGCGGTTGAATACCGTCTCCAATCCGAGACATTTTACCGGGACCAGGATGCGGGACTGGATGACGATCGGGCTCCAATCGGCGAGTTGCAGGAGATTGCGGACGTCGGCCGTGCTGAGCCAGCTGCTCTGGGGCTGGGGCGACTTGAGGCCCAAGGTCCGGGCCAGGGATAGAATCGGCCGCCAGAGCGACGAGTAGTAATTGAGGATCAGCCGGGTGGTTTCGTGCGAAACCTGATGGAGGCGCTCAAACAGCTGCTGGACGTCGGCGGCCAGATTCAGCGTGTCGGAAACAATGATGTAGTCGAAGGGTTCACTTAGTTCGAGGAACTCACCGGCCTGGACGTGAAACTCGGCCCCGGGCGCCCGGCGCCGGGCCGCGTCGATTTGGACGGGGGAAAGATCGACCCCGCACTTGCGCCGGGCGTGCAGGCCGGCGAGCAGCTCGCCGGAGCCGCAGCCGATTTCCAGGACCGAGGCGTCGGCTGGAATCAGCAGATTGTAGTAGTGCACGAGCAGGCTGCGATATTGCCGCGAAGGCCCGTTGGGCTCGGTGGCTGCCGCATCATAGAAAGTCCTGATCTTGTCCAGGTGCTGGCGGGTGATGTCGGACGGGGCAGGCATATCAGTACGGATCCTTTTGCAGGACGATCATCAAGCGGGCGGCAAACATGCGCGGGAACGGCGTGGCGAGCCAGTCGAGACCGCGCATGAGACTGGCAAGGAACCGGCCGCCGAGCCGGGGACCGGAGAATCCGCCGGAAGTGAGATAGGCGAACGAAGCGATGGGCCGGACTTCCAGCGGCCGCCAGCCCGTCAGGTGTTCCCGGGCTTCGCCCCACCAGAAGTGGCGGGTGGCCGAGGCCTGCAGCGCGTAGTAGTCGGCCTGGTCCGCGGAAAAATCCCCGGGGGCCTCCCAGGCAATGGGAGTGTGCAGGCCCACGGGTTCGTGATGGAAAAAATGATAGACGAGCCGCCCGGTCCAGCTCGCGGCGGGTTCGAACAGGATGATCCGTCCGCCCGGAGTCAGCACCCGGTGAAATTCGCGCAAGGCCGTGCCGGGATAGCGCAAATGGTGCCAGACATCAAACAGCACCAAGTGAGAGACGCTCCCGTCCGCGAAACTGAGCTGGTAGGCATTTTCCTGCCGGTCGAGCCAGGGGTTGGGAAAGAGGTCGGTGGTAATGCACTGGGGTATGACTTCCTTGATCGTTCCCATCCCCGAGCCCAGCTCAACCACGAGTCCGGGGATGGCAGGGTCAATCCAGCCTGCGATCTGTCGATAGAAACGCCGATAGATCTTCTGCAGCAGCGGCTTGCGCAGCCATGCTTCGCGGTTGCGCTGAATCTCGATGTTGTGCTGGCCGACCGGCAGCGCGAGGGAGGCTTTCATTCGGGCTGCCGGCCGTTTTCCGGTCGGGGGGAGGCAGAAGTAACAGTCCTCATCGTGACCCAATCAACGAGCCGGCCCGAGTGATGTGAAGTCTAATGTAGGCCGAGCCGATCCCGGCGGGACCCGAACATCCGCGGTTCAGGTGCGGGCCGCAGCAACACTCTCCCACTTGGTCGGGTTGACCTTCAGGTCGGGATGCGAAACCCAGAGGTGCCAGATGACGGCCTGGAAGGCCTCGCCGTGCGGCGTGATATTGCCCGGGTTGACCGTGGGAATGATGACGCAGGCGTCGGCGGCCGTGGCGGTGTAGCCGCCGTCCTTGCCGAGGATCCCGATGACCCGGGCGCCGACCTGTTTCGCAAGCTGCACGGCGGCGACAAGGTTGGGCGACACGTTCTTTTCCACGCTGCCGCCCCCGACGGAGAGGATGAGCAAGGTGTCCCTGGCATTGAGCCGGGAGCCCCGGAGCCATTCGGCGAACACACTGGCCCAGCCCTCGTCGTTGGTGCGGGCGGTGAGCTCGGAAACGTTGTCCGTGGGGGCATAGCACTCGAGCCCGGCGATCTTGCGGAAATCGTTCACGGCGTGCGAGGCATTGGCCGCGCTGCCGCCGACCCCGAGGATGAACAGCCGTCCGCCCCGGGTGCGCACGCCGACGAGCTCCCGGACGCACCGCTCGCAGTCGTCCGCATTGATCCGGCCGACGATTTCGGCGGTCTCCTTCAGGTGCTGGAGGGAGTAGGACGGCATCAGGAGAAAGGAGCAGGGATGGGCCGCGCAGCCGCGCGGCAGGGAGAAGGGAGCAGGGAGAAGGGAGCAGGGAAAGGGAAAAGAAAGGCGGCTTGAAGGCCCTGTCGGTCAGGTTGGACCCCCTGGTCGGAGAAGCTGGTCCAGTTGGCGGAGCCCTTCGGAGGAACCAATTTCGTAGAAGCGCTGCTGGACCTCGTAGCCGGCGAGCTGATGGCGGGCGGCGAGGATCGTTTGTATCTCGGCCAGATCAACGACGTCATCGCGGGCAAAACCATCGAACGCGGCGGCGTGGAACAGGCCCAGGCCGTAGTCGATGTGCCTCATCTGAAGCAGCGGAGCTTTCTTTTCATAGGCCTTGATTTTCCCATCCTCGAACCAGACATTGCTCCGGTCGTAGCGATTCTGGTTCTCGTACACGGTCATCAGTCCGGGCTGGCCGGAGCGCAGGAAAAAATCCCCGACGGCGCCGTAGTCGATGGGCAGGTAGCTGTCGCCGTAGAGCACGTAGAAGGCCTCGCCCAGTTTCGGCAGGGCGCGGATCAGGGCTCCGCCGGTGCCGAGCAGTTTGTCGCCGTCAAAGGAATAGTCGATCCGCACGCCCCAGCGCGAGCCGTCGCCGTAGCGCTCGACGATCTGTTCGCCGAGATGCCCCACGCACAGCACCAGCCGCGTCAGGCCGGCCGCCTTGAGCAGCCGGAGCTGGTGGGTAAAGAACGGCTCGCCGGCCACCTCCACGAGCAGCTTCGGGATTTTTTCCGTGACCGGTCGCAGCCGGGTGGCCAGGCCGCCGGCGAGGATCGCCACGGGCAGAGCTGGGGCGGGCGTTTTCAGAAGGCGACGTAGATGAAGGGCTGCACGGGGAGCGAAAACCGGTAGAGGATGTAGTGGAACAGCACGCCGATGGCCAGCCCGAGCACAAACCGGACAAGGAGCCGGAGCGGGGCGGGGAGGACGATGTTGGGTAGGAGGCGAAGGGGCGGCATGACGGTTCAGGGCGGGGGAAATTCCTTGAGCTTCCGGGCCACGAGCCGGGCCAGCTTGCGGCCTCCCTCGGCGGAAAGATGGGCGCGATCAATATAGTCGGCGGACTCGAAGTCGTCCCCGGCGACCTCGCAGGCGATCCCATGATCCCGGAAAATTTGGGCGCAGGCCGCATAGACCGCGACATCCCGGGCTCTTTCCGCCGGACTCAGCCGGTCGAGATAGTAGGGGGCGTTTTTGTTGAGCAGGATCAGGGTGTGGGGGCGCAGCAAGGGAACCACCGAGGCTTCGATGTCGGCGGCCAGCCGCTGCCGGTTGCCTTCCTCCATTTGCCATGACCCGCCCGGTCCGGGTACCGCCATGTTTTCCGAAAAGCCGCGGGTGATGGCCATTTCCTCCGGCAGGAAATTCCTGAAACGATCCGCCAGCGGCTGGGCATGGGGCTCGGTGTCCGGCAGGCGGTCATGCGGAACCCAGAAATCCCGGGCTAGGATGAAATTCCAGACCGTAAACACGTGCCGGTAACCGATGTGGGGCCAGAGGGACTGATGGCGGAACCAGGCGTCCAGCCGCGCGCCCAGCCTTTCCTCCTCCTGTTGCTGCCGCTCGGCCGGCGGGAGCGTGTCCAGCCACTGGCGGATGCTCGCATCCCGCGCCGGAAAGGCGGCCAGCCGGTGTTGGTACAGCGCCTGCCAGTAGAAATAGCCGGAAGCCCCGCCAGGCGCCCGCCCCGTGGCGGCCGGGGGATTCGTGTTCGCGACATACATGACGGGATAGCCGCGAAGCATCAGCGATTCCGCCACCAACGCCGCCCCTTGGGTCGGATAGGCGCCGCGGAAGGCCAGGTTGACGACCACGTAGCGGTCCCCGAGTTGCTCCTGCAGGCGCAGGCTCCAGACGTCATCCTTGGGCTGGCCGACGCCGTTCATGATCGAGTTGCCGCCGATGATGACAAGGGTCTTGCCGCGCTGCCAGTGGGCGAGCGCGAGGGACTCGAGCATCGCGTAGGGCGGATAGAAAATGGCGTCCGGGCTGATCCGCTGGTGGAAGCGGATGAATCCGTCGGGCTTGCTGTACGTGCTGGCCAGGTTCCCCTGCCACGCGGCGGCGCAAAATCCGGTCATGATGCCCGCGATAAGCAGCCAGTTGGAAAGTCGGCTCGTCGTCATGGTCCGTGGAACGCGAACAGTTTGACGGCCATGGCCCAAGCCTGCGCCGGTTCATAAAAAAACATCAGCCAGCCGAAGGCGACGTACAGCAGGGTGAGGGCCCAGCCCAGCACCGGCAGACGGGTGAACACCCCGGCGAGAGCCCGGCCGACCGGGCCGAGGAGGGTGACGTAGGAGAAATTGATCACGAGGCCGACTCCATGCCACAAGCCCCAGAGCACAAAATGCCAGGCGGGACCGTGCCAGAGCCCGCAGAGCGCAAACACGAAGAGGCCGTTGGCCAGCCGCCGGAGGAGGCCGTGCCGATTGCCGCCCAAGGGAATGTAAACGTAGTCCCGGATCCAGGAAGTCAGCGAGATGTGCCACCGTTGCCAGAAATCCTGCAGGCTCACCGCCAGGTAAGGATAGTTGAAATTCTCCGGCAGGCGGATGCCCATCAGCCGCGACAGGCCGATGGCCATGTCGGTATAACCGCTGAAATCGAGCACGATGCGCGCCGCGAGTGCCGCCAGAAAAAGCCAGGCCTGGCCGCGGGAAAGCCCCGCGAAGCCCGGCCCGTAAAAATTGATCACCAGGGTGAGATTGTCCGCCAGCACGATCTTCTTCACCAGCCCCAGGGCGATCCGCTGGGCGCCGGCCGCGACGTCGTCCACGGTGACCCCGGCCAAGCCGGCGCGGAGGTCCGGTAGGTAATCCTGGTAGCGCTTGATCGGTCCGGCCACCAGCGAGGGAAAGTGGATCGCGAAGAGGGCGAAGTCATCCGGCCGCCGGATCGGTTCCCGGCCCCGGTAAACCTCGACCAGGTAGTGGACAAACTCGAAGGTGAAGAAACTGATGGCGAGCGGCGCCGCGATGGGATGCAGGGTGTGCAGCTGCCGCTCCAGCAGGGCGCCGGTCCCGGGAAACAGGCGGCCGAGCAGGTCCACACAGAGAAACTGGGCGTATTTGTAGAAACCCAGGGCTGCGACGCTGAGCGCGATGCCGGCAGCGCAGAGGAAACGCCAGCGCGTCAGTCCGGCCAGATAGGTGACCAATCCGATGACGATGATCGGGAGCACGCCGGCCGGCCCGGCAAAATGAAAATGGAAGACCGCACAACCGGCGAGCAGCCAGCACCGGCGCAAGACCGGCCGGAACAGGAACCAATAGACCGGAAAGAAAACCGCGCTGAAGCAGATGAACCAATAGGTGTTGAAAATCATGCCACCGGCCCGGTCGTCAGGTGCTAGTTTTGCGCCACGATCTTGGTCCCCTCAAAATCGAAGCGGAACCGAACTTCCCGCAGGCCCTTTTCGCGCATGGCGTGGCGCAGCTTCGTCTTGTCGGAGGCATAAAACATCAGGAACCCGCCGCCGCCGGCGCCGATAAGCTTGCCGCCCAGCGCGCCGTTCTCGATGGCGTAGTCGTACCACTCGTTGATGCGGGCGTTGCTCATGCCCGCGCTTCGGCTCTTCTTCCGCTGCCAGTGGATGTCCATCAGGTGCGCGAACTCCTCCAGATTGCCGCGCTCGAGCTCCACCAGCGACTTCAGGCCGAGTTCCTTCGTGTAATGGAGGTTGTCCAGCATGACCGGGTCATTCTGCTTCGACTTGTCATTCTGGTCCTTGAGGATCGAGGAGGCGCTGCGGGAATAGCCCGTGAAGAAGAGCAGGAGGTTGTCCTCGAGATTGAACAGGGTTTCCTCGGAAATCCGGCAGGGCCGGTACTCGACGCGGCCATCGGGGTGAAATGTGAAGGCGGTGATGCCGCCGACGGCGGCGATATACTGGTCCTGCTTGCCAATGGGCTCCCCGAGCTTGGTGAGCTCGATGTCGCAGGCCTGTTCGGCCAGTTCGGCGGGGGAGATGATGGCCTTGTTGTGGGCATGCAGGCTCTTGAGCAGGGCGGTGGTGAAGCTGCCCGACGACCCCAGCCCGGTGCCGCCGGGGATGTCGGCCATGGCCGTCAGCTCAAGATGCGGGTCGGTGACGCCGGTGAGCTTGAGGGCCTCGCGGACGATCGGATGCTCGATCTGGTCGACCGAGGACACACGCTCCATCTTGGAATACTTGATGATGATCTCCTCCTGGAAGGTGCGGTGCTGGGTGATGTAAACGTACTTGTCGATGGCCGCGGCGACGAGAAAGCCACCGTGTTCGCGATAATAGGAAGGCAGGTCGGTGCCGCCACCGCCGAGGGAGATGCGCAGGGGAGAGCGGGTGATGATCATGGGGAGGACGGTGTGCGACGCACGCGGGAGAAAGGGGTAGGGAGAAGGGAGGGGGAGGGAAAGTGGGGGTGAAAGTGAAAAGGTGCGGAAGTGCGGGTGAAAGGGGAAATTGGGATGCGCCGGGGGGAGGACGGACTTGATTAGCTCACTTTCACCTTCACTCTCTTGGGCTGGCCTCAGAATTCGCGGGATAGCCGCTTTCGCGGTAGATTTTTTCGACGATCTCCAGGGTGCGGATGGCCTCGCCCAGACCCGGGGCGGGTTCCCGGTTGAGACGGATGTCGGCGATGAAGGCCTCGGTTTCGAGGCGCCAGGACTCGTCGCCGGCGGGAAACTCAAAGACCGTGGTTTCCGGCGGTCCCATGTGCGGAAGCATTTTATAGAAGGTCAGTCGCTCGGGTCCGTAGCTGCCGCCGAGGCCGTCGATCGCGATCTTCGCTTCGCGGCCATAGATCTCCAGCGAGAACAGGTTTTTCCACTCCGTGCAGCTGACCTGGAGCCAGGCCGTCTGGCCGGTGGCAGTACGAAGCGAGACGAAGGCATTGTCGTCCACCGGCATGTCCCAGAAATAGGTGGCCGCATGGCCCGCGACCGTGGGGAAGTCGCCGAGAAACCAGCCGGCGAGGTCGATCAGGTGCACCCCTTGGTCAATGAGTTCGCCGCCGCCCGAGAGCCTGGGGTCGGCGCGCCACTCGCGATCGTAGCCCGTGCGGCCGCCGTGGCCGTAGCGGCCGCGCAGGAACATCAGCGGTCCGAGTTCGCCGGCGTCAACCAGCGCGCGGGTCTTTTGGAGCGCCGGATGAAAACGGTGATTGTAGCCCAGCCGGACCCGGACGCCGGACCGCACGGCGGCAGACTGCACCTCGCGCAGCTGGGCGGAGGTCAGCGCGCCGGGCTTCTCGACCAGCACATGTTTGCCGGCACGCACGGCCGCGAGCGTCAGCGGGGCGAGCGACGCGTTGAGCGTGGAGACAATCACGGCGTGGACCTGCGGGTCGGCGAACACGACGCCGGCATCGGCGACCGCGCTGCAGCCGGGCGCGAGTTCAGCCAGACTGGCGGCCCGGCCGGCATCGAGGTCGCAGGTGTAGAGCAGGTTCGCGGTCGAACCCAGGCCGAGGACGCGCTTGCGGCCGATGAGGCCGCAACCGATTACGGCGAAATTGAGTTGCTCGGGGTTGGCGCGGTTCATTCCGTTGCGAGAATGTTCAAGGCGAAGCTAACCGACCGGCAGACGCAAGTGAGGTTTGCGCGGTTTCTGGTGGTCGGCGGCACGGCGTATGGCGTCCAGCTCGCGACCATGAAGCTGGGCTTGTTCTGGCTGGGGACGAACCCGGCGTTCA
>Ga0316227_1003359_pt1 | contig 12968 bp, 17 predicted proteins | sample TBH18019metaG_FD_206012 | JGI IMG/M metagenome (GOLD analysis project Ga0316227, IMG submission 206012) | Freshwater microbial communities from Trout Bog Lake, Wisconsin, USA - TBH18019 | ecosystem: Environmental > Aquatic > Freshwater > Lake > Hypolimnion/Profundal zone | place: USA: Wisconsin... | reverse complement strand
GTTTTCATAACTTTCTGGTCATTGTTTCGGTGGCTGGCGGGCGGGCCCGGAAGCCGCAGTTCGGTCTTTTTCATTTCAGCATAGCAGAGGGGGAGTGACAACGGCAGTCCCGGGGGTTAAGAATGCTGGGGCTGGATTTAACCGAGAATTGATGGCCTATGAAAAACGTGTTGCGCGAGAAGTACACCCGGCCGCCGTCGGACCGGATGCGGCGGATACATGAATGGATTGGCAGGGGGAAGTACCCGAATGCGGAGACGATGGCACTGGAGCTGGAGGTCTCGGCCAGGACGGTGAAGCGGGACATTGAGTTCATGCGTGACCGTTACGGGCTGCCGATTGCCTATGACGAGAAGCGGTATGGGTACTATTACACCAAGAAGGTGGACCAGTTCCCGGTGGCGGCGATGACGGAAGCGGAGATGTTTGCCTTGCTGGTGGCGGACAAGGCGATTGCCCAGTATCACGGCACGCCGTTCCAGAAGCCGCTGCGGATGGCGTTCCTTAAACTGACGGGCCAGTTGGACGGGCGGGAGCGGTATTCTTTGGAGAACCTCGGGCTGGCGTTGTCGTTCCGGCCGTTCGCGCCGGAGGACGCGGACTTGAACGTGTTCCGGGTGATCACGCGGGCGCTGCGGGAGCGGCGGGTGCTGGTGTTTGATTACCGGAAGCTGGGGGCAACGAAGTGGCAGCGCCGGCATGTGCATCCGTATCACCTGGCGTGCATTGACAACCACTGGTACCTGTTCGCGCATGACCTGGACCGGAATGCGATTCGGACGTTCGTGCTGACGCGGCTGGCAAAGCCAGGGGCAACCTGCGAGCGGTTTGCGAAGCCCAAGGGTTTCGACCCGGACAAGTATCTGGCGGGGTGCTTCACGGTGATGAAGGGGGAGGAGGAGCATGAGGTCGTGATTGAGTTCGATGGCTGGGGCGCGGACTTGGTGCGGGGGCGGGTGTGGCATTCGAGCCAGGCGCTGACCGACCGGGCAGGCGGCGGGGCCCGACTGACGATGAAGCTGAACGGCCTGGAGGAGATCGAGCGGTGGGTGTTGAGCTGGGGCGCTCATGCGCGGGTCGTCGGGCCGGCAGCGCTGCGCGACCGGGTGAGGAAGACGGCGTCAGCGGTGGCGGGGCTGTATCGGGAGAAAGCCGGGAGTTGAACTCGGCTAAAGGTACGGATTAGGCTGGCTGACAGTAGGTTGTGAATAAGCCTGTGAATAAGTTTTCGTCGGGTTGAATACGGGCGGGACTGCGGTTGTCCCGCCCCCCGCGGTAGGCTGTTTGGCGCAATGATAGAGATTGCGTTGAAAACGGCAGCGGTGCTGCCCTCTGAAGAGATGGCGGGGCGAGGAACCTCGCCGCGGGCGGGGCGGCTGCGGGAGTTGAAGTAATATGGCAAACCTGGGTTTGTTCACGCATCCGGGAACGTTCCGCCGGATGAGACCTGAATACTTGTGCAAATGGCTGGAACCGGCGCGGGATTATCTGGCGGGGCGCGGCCTTGCCCTGCCTGGGGGTGGGGCGACGGGGCCGGTTGACTACGACCGGCTGGCGTGGATCTTCATGGAGCCAGACGGGGAAATGCCGCGCGAGCTGATGCACTCGGCCTCGCTGATCCATGAAATGTCCACGGAGAACGCCATGTTCGACCTGCTGGATGGGGCTCGGCATGCGGGGTTGGTGGTGGATGTTGGGGAGGACCCGGACCCGGTGGACGTGGCGGTACGGGTGTGGCTGCTCGATCCTACGCTGTTAGAGGATATGCACCAGTTGCACCAGTTGGACCGCCCGCGGGGGTTTGTCCATTTTGTGACCGAACGGCAGCCGGACGCGTCGTTCGACGGGCCGACGGCGAAGGGTAGGGCGGACCTGGAGGCGGATTTGGCGGAGTGGTTCTACGAGGCGAAGCGCGGTCGCCACGCCAAGGTATGGATGTACCGGCGGCCGAATGAGTATTGGTTCCTTGTGCGGCATGGGTTGGCGAGCAAGCGGCAAGAGGTGGTGTCGGCGAGCGGGGCCGACACGCTGATATTCCGTCCGGGCGAGTATGACGTGATGGTTTACAACCGGAAGCGGAGGGAATTGCGGATACATGGATGCAACCCGCGCGAGGTGGAGGTGCTGCGGACCTTGCTTGGCAAGCATGTCTTCCACGACGAGAATTTCTTCCCTGGCGGGGCGAGGTTCACGCTGGCGCCGCTGGTGGATGCCGGACGGGCCTGCCTGGTATGCACGGACATTCCGGGGATCGAAGACATCCTGCTGACCGAGGTTCAGATTCTGGCGGCTTCAGGGAGCGAGTGGCTGCGTTCGACGCATCACGCCTCGGACCTGTTTACAGCGGTTGAGAATGAGCGGGTGGTGCTGCCGGAGCCGGAGTGCCTGGTCCGGGCCAGTTTCCTGGTGCGCTTCAGCGACTCGAAGAAGCGGCGGACTATAAAGATTCTGGGGAGCAACAAGCTGAGCGTCATTCGGGATGGCGACACGGAACTGATGGAGCGGTGGCTTGAGGCTCGTGGGTTCATCATAAAGCGGAGCGCGGATGAGGAAGAACCAGAAGGGGTTTTGGCGGGCGCTTGAGCGCCTGGCAGGCGGCGCCGTGCGGGTGGAGTGGGAGAGCGAGCTTGGCCACGAGGCCAAGGCCGCGTGGCCGCTGCTGCGTCCGGCGAAGGGGCTGGCGGCGACTTACCCATGTACGAATCCCGTTGGGTGCGAGTGCCCGCACCGGGTTGAGGAACTGGCGCCAGGGCGGTGGCTGGCGGTGAGTGGGCCTGATGACGGGTGCCCGGCGATCCCGCTGGAGCGGGAGGATCTGATCCTTCGGGATGTGGATGCTGAGGTTTTGTGCGGCGGCATCGAGCGGTGCTTTGGCCTTGGGGCCTGCGCCAGCCGCAGTGTGCCCGGAGCGCGGGTGCAGCGGCTCGGGGCATACGCGCCGGCGGCGGCGGGGGTCTTCCTGATGCTTCCGGGGGACAGCGCCCGGATGATGCGCGAGGTGGACCGGCTGTTCAACGCACAGCCGGACCCATTCATTTTGCTGACGCCGACTGGGGCTCATTGCTCGCCTGATGTTGAGTCAGCGCTCCGGCGGCAGTTGTGCATGCACATCGCGCTTTCGGCGACCGTGGCGCTTCGGGCGGATGGGAGCCTGGAGGCCACGCCGGCGGCGGGGCCGTTGTTTGAGGAGTTTGCGCGGCGGAAGCGCCAGGGGCGCGGGGGGCCGGCCACAACCGAGGCGCGGTTTGTTTTCCGGAAGGACGGAAGGCACTGGACTGTCATTTTCGAAGGGGTGGAGTTCCCGCTAGAAAACACCCTGGGGGCACGTTATCTCGACTACCTGTTGCACCATGCGAATGAGCCGATTTCGGCATACGATCTTGAGGTCGCAGTCCAGCCGGAGAAGGCCAGCGCCCGGCCAAAGGACTCCATTCAGATGAGGTTGGACCCGGACACTGTACGCGAGTACCTGCGGACGCTGAACAAGTTGCGAGCGGAGCGCGACAAAGCGGAGGCCGCCGGAGATGAGGGCGAAGGGGACCGGCTGGATGGGGACATCAGCGCGTTGGAAGCGCAACTGAAGGGGAGCGCCAACACCGGCGATGCCGGCGAACGGGCGCGGGGTAACGTGAGCAAGGCGATTGCGGCCGTCCGGCGGAAGCTGGGCAAAGGGGGCAAGGCTGAAAAAGCCTTCGGCGAGCATATCGAGCGGTTCGTGGATACGGGGTACCAGTTCATGTACAACCAGGAGGGGGGCAACATCTGGCAGTGATTGGGTGACATAGAGATTTGGGAAGCCTGCCTTCCCAAATGGGGAGCCTCTCTTCCCGCCATACAGGCGTAGTCCTGAATGGCGGGATTTTTTTATGCCGCCGTGCGGGAGAAGAAGAAAACGAAAGGCTCATGAATACGACGCGGACCGGAAAGATGGCGGCGATGCGACAGCGGAAACGCTGGACGCAGTTTGAGTTGGCTCGGCGCGTTGGGTGCTCGGAATCGCAGATCGCCAAGATCGAGACGGGGCGGGTGAATCCGCGCGATTGGCTCAAAGAGGCAATCGCCCGGGAACTTGAAATTGCGACCTGGGAGGTGGTGTCGTGAACGGCGCAACCTCCAACGAGCGGCTGATGCGGTTCCTGAGCGCGACGCCGGAGCAGCAGGCCTCCATTGACCGAATCCTTGAGGGCCGAAGGGAGCCGGAGGCCCCTCGCGGTCCGCTGCTGATGCAGATCAAGGATGCGGCGGGGCTCCTCGGCGTCCATCGGGCGACTATTTGGCGACTGGTGAAGGCGGGTCGGCTGGGGACGGTGGAGTTGTTGGGTTCGGTGCGCGTGCGGCGCGCTGATGTCGAAGCCTTAGCAGGCAGCCATCATGCGCAGGGCCACCGTGGCACCGGGAAGGCGGTGGCCAAGTGAAACCTGCTAACGTTCCCCTGCCGTCTCCCGATCGCCCCCAGCGCGGAGAGGATGCAACGGTCACTTTCCCGCCTTCGGGCGTTGTGGGACTTACCAAGGCGCAGATGGCGGGCGCTTTGCAGATTTCGGTGCGGACACTGAACGGGATGATGGCCCGCGGGGAGATCGCGTATTGGCGCATCGGCGGGCGATTGGTTCGGTTCCGTGTCGAGGACGCGGTACGGCGGATGAATGAAACCGTGCTGGTTGGCGGGGCGAAGGGGGTTGGTCAGGTGGCCCCCGCCGTTAATGGACGAGTTGAAAGGAGGTGAAGTTATGATCGCATTCGAGGTGTTCTGGATTTTCATGATGGCGTTCTGGGCCGCTTACGCTGCCTGGCTACTGTGGCAGCAGGCCTACGAGTCCGGAAGGGAAGCGGGTCGGAACGAGCAGTGCGGGTGCGCCCACTGTGGGCGCGGGTGCCCGTGCCGGGAGGAGGAGAAACATGATTAACTCCCGCAGAAAGGGCGTGCGTGGGGAGCGCGGGTTCGCCGCGCTCCTCCGGGCGAACGGGTTCGATGCGCGACGCGGGCAGCAATTTGCTGGCGGGGCGGACAGCCCGGACGTGGTGAGCCAGGCGTTGGCCTGGCTGCATATCGAGACGAAGCACGTGGAGCAGTTGAATCTCGTGGCCGCCTGCACGCAGGCGGAGCGGGATAGCGCGGGCAAGCCGTGGGTGGTGGCGCATCGCCGCAACGGGACGCCCTGGCGCATCACCATGAGCGTAGAGACTTTTTTTCACTTTCTCCGGGGCACGTTGCCATCGGGAAACACCAGCACGCCGGCCACCGGTGGTGAGTCGTGCGGCGGCCAGTCGGCCGCGGCGGGTGAAGCAACACAAACAAACTAATACAACACATCAAATAAGTATGAGCTTAATTCTACAGTCGAAAAACGGCGGCGATTTCAAGCCGCACCCTGAGGGCATTCATCCGGCGGTTTGCGTCGATGTCATTGACCTGGGGTTGGAGGAAACGGAGTACCAAGGCCAGCGGCGGCTCGTGAACAAGGTTCGCCTGGTGTTCGAGACGGAGCAGCGGACCGAAGACGGGAAGAACTGCATCGCGTCGAAGACGTTCACCGCGAGTCTGCACCCGAAGGCGAAGCTGGCGGAGTTCCTCGGCAAGTGGCGGGGCCGTCCGGTGGTGCCGGGTGAGAGCATTGACCTGGCGAAACTCATCGGGGCGAATTGCACGCTGGTGGTGTCGCACCAGCAGAACATGGTGGGCCGGACCTACGCGTCTATTGATGCGGTGTCGAAGCCGACCAAGAAGCTGGCCGCCTCCGGGCATTATGATGCCGCCGCCGCCCGGCAACGGATCGCGGAGTGGAAGGCGAAGGAACAGGCGGCGGGGGGCCAGGTGGCGGTCGCCAGCAATCGCGGGGTGACGCCGCCGGCCACGGCGATGCCGCCCAAAAGTGGCGCGGCCCCCGCGGCCGCACCGGCACCCCAACCGGAGTTCGACCCGGAGGTCGGGTTTTAAGTCGGACCCTGACGACATCATACCGTGAACCGCAACCAGCGAGACCCCTCTCCCCCTGCCCCTCTCCCCATCGGATGGGGCGAGGGGAGGTTATTTGGGGCGGGTTTACCCAGGGTAGGTCCGCAAGCGGACCGACCCTGGGCTGGTATGCGGAACCCCGTTGGGGTTCTCAGCTTGGCCGGCGCTCGCCGGCGGAAAGGAATTACGAAATGAAATTGTTCAGCTCTGAAAATGCACATTGGTACCGGCGGGACGGGGAGCCGTTGCACTCCGTCCCGTCGGCAAAGGGTGACCCACGTCCGACGACACTGCGGGACGCGCGCAAGCTTGGCCTCCTGCCGAGCGTCACGAACATCCTGGGCGTCATCGCCAAGCCTGAGCTCGTGGAATGGAAGATGACCCAGGCGGTCCTGGCGGCACTGACGCTGCCGCGGCGCCCGGGAGAGAGCGAGGATGATTTCGCGAAGCGGGTGGTGGAGGACGCGCAGAGCCGGGTGAAGACGGCGGCGGACTTCGGGTCGGCGTTCCATGCCGGCGCGGAGCATGTCGCCAAAACGCTTGAGGTGGACCCGGCCGGGCCCTATGCGGCTTGGCTGGGCCTCCACCGCGACTGGTACCAGGCCAACTGCGTCCGCATGGTCTGGACGGAGCGGGTGCTGGTGAACACCGAGCTGGGGTATGCCGGCACGGCGGACTTGCTGGTGGAACACCAGCAGCACGGTCTGACGTTGGTGGATTACAAGACCCAGGGGGTTAAACCGGGCAGTGCGGCCCGTGCCTACGGGTCGTGGTGCCAGCAGTTGGCGGCTTATCGGCGAGCTATCGGTCGGCCCATGGCCTGCGTGAACGTCGTCGTCAACTCGGCGGAGCCGAGTGCGCCGGTCGAGCACCTCTGGACTGAGGACGAGTTGCGCGCCGGTTGGGAGTCATTCGAGGCGGCGCTGGTCATTTGGCGCAACGAGAAGGCATACGATCCGCGCCTCGCCCCGCTCGTTGGGGTATTGCCGGTGTTGGTGGCCTGAGAAAGCGTAACTAACCCGCTATAGGTGTGAACACTGAATTGGATCCCACAAGTGGCCGGGTGCCAGTGGCAACGGTCGAGCGTATCGAGCGCCTGGTCGGCGGTGACCCGGTGACCGAGGAGCAGATCCTTCGGTTCATCGGCGAGCGCTACGGCGCGAGGAACCTGCTTTACCTGCCGCCGCCCGTGGCGGCGGAGATTCTGAGGCGTCCGGCGGATTTTGTCGCGGCGGCGCGGCGGTTCTGCGAGCCGGAGTTGCCGTTCTGAATGCTGGCCTGCAGTCCGCATGATCAAGACCCGCCATTGTGCCCGCTGCAACCGCTCGACCCGGCAGGAGATTTCCCGCCGGGTCGCGGGGAATGGCGCGGAGCATTTTGGCTGGTGGTGCCTGGAGTGCCGGTGGTGGGTGCAGAGCAAGGGCGGCGGGATCTGGATCGACAAGGGGTTGCTGGAGCGGACCGGAGTGGATTTGTCCCTGGCGCCGGTGGTGGAACATCTGGACCAGCCACGGTGCGCCAGGTGCGGCGCGCGCGGGGCCGAGGAGCACCATTGGGTTCCGCAGGCCATGTTCGGCGCGGAGGAGGCGAACCGGTGGCCGAAGGATTTTCTGTGCAAGCGTTGTCATGACCAGTGGCACCGATTGGTGACGCCGGCGCTTGTGCGTGGTGATGCATACTGAACCCTCGTCATGCTTGACCCTCGGCAAGTTGCCTCGCAATTGCTCGGCGCCATTGAATGGCAAACCGAGGTCAGCGGGTTTTGCCGGTGTCCGGGTGAGGCTTTCCACACCAGCGCCAACGGGAAGAAGGATTGCCGGGTGAACGTGGATGGGGCGCCAACGATTTTCTGTTTTCACGCGTCCTGCGCGCCGGCGGTGGCCGAGGCCAACCGCCGTTTGCGGCGCGAGCTGGGCGCGACGCCCTGGGAGTTGCGGCTGCCTGACGGGCGGGTGGTGCGAAGCGGCGATGTCGTGCGGCCTGGCGGCGTGGTGGTGCCCCGGGAGGTGGTGAGGGCACAGGCGCGGGCGGCCGGCCGTGAGGCGGGCGAGCAGTTGCTCCTCGAGACGCTGCGGGCCGCGGCGGAGGGGTTCCGGGCGGACCTGTTCGACAGGTTCCGCTGGCCGATGGGGCAAATCCTCGAGGATTCGCCCCTGCTGGTGGCGGAGCGGGACGCGGAGGACCAGTTCCGCACCTGGCTGCGGCTCTGGCCGGCTTGCTCGACGGTCTGGATCGGGGACGTTTACAGCTCGGGCAAGCCGGAGCACCGGGCGCACTTCCGGCCGGTGGCCGAGTGGTACCAGATCGGGCCCGTGATGGGGAATTACACGTGCGGGTCGTCGTTCAAGCCGGGCTCTTTCCAGCGGAGCAACGAGAACCTGAACGGACACCGGTTCATGGTGATCGAGTCGGACACCCTGCCCCGGGATGAGGTTGGCGCGATTTTCGCCTACCTGAACCGGCGGCTGCATTTCACCCTGCATGCCATCATCGACACCGCGGGCAAGAGCCTGCACGGCTGGTTTGACGCGCCGCGCAACCGCGTGGCGGGCGACCGGCTCAAGGCCGGTCTGGTGGTGCTGGGGTGCGACCCGAAGGTGTTCACTTTTTCACAGCCGGTGCGGGTGCCGGGGGCTTTCCGCGATGGCCGGCTGCAACGGTTGATTTGGCTTCGGGCCTGACGGTCCAGCGCGAGACATGGAAATCAAGACATACGACCCGTCGGAACAGGTGGACATGGCCGTGGACCTGGGGGTGGTGCCTCCGCCGCTGCCGGAAATCCTGAATCTCCGGCAGTTGGTGGAGGTGGCGCCCGCGCCGCCGCCGCAGATCATCGAGGGGGTGTTGCACCAGGGGTGCAAGATGATTCTCGGGGGCACGAGCAAGAGCAACAAGAGTTGGTGCCTGCTGGACCTGGCCGTGAGCGTGGCGAGCGGCGAGAAGTGGTGGGGGCGGCGGTGCGCGAAGATGGCGGTGGTTTACATCAACTTCGAGCTGCATGTGTGGGCCATTGCGCAGCGGCTGAACGCGTTGTGCGCGGCCAGGCCGGAATGCAAGGAGCTGGGCGACACCCTGCACGTCTGGAACCTGCGCGGGCATAACGCGGACCTGACGTTGCTGCGGCCGAAACTGGAGGAGCAGCTCGCCCGACACTCGTTCGGGCTCATCATCCTGGACCCGGCCTACAAGGTGCTGGGGGACCGGGACGAAAATGCCAACGGGGAGATTGCCGGCCTGATGAACGAGCTGGAGGCCCTGGCCCGGAGTTCGGGCGCGGCGGTGATCGTGGCGCATCACTTCGCCAAGGGCGACAGCGCCGCCAAGGAGGCCATGGACCGGATGAGCGGGGCCGGCGCCTGGGCGCGGGACCCGGACAGCATCCTGGTGCTGACTCCGCACGAGGAGCAGGGCTGTTTCACCGTCACCAGCATCCTGCGCAACCTACCGCAACTGCCTGAGTTCGTGGTGGAGTGGGATTATCCCGTGATGAAGCTGGCGGGGGACCTGAACCCGGACGCCCTGCGGCGGCCCCAGACCAAGAAAAAGGTCTGCACGGACAGGGAGTTCATGGAGGAGGCCATTGGCACTGAACCGAAGGCGTTCGGCGCGATAGTGCGCGATGCGGGCAGGTCCTTGAAGATGAGTGACCGCACCGCCGCCAGGTATCTGACCCGGCTGACGGCTGCGGGGTTGGTGGGCCAGTCCGGGGGCCTTTACTGGGTAGCGAACCAGTCCGGAGGTGAGGCGTGAAGGTTACTGCCATTTCTGACACTAGCCTAATAATGGCAATGGCAGTAACCGGTCACCGGAGCAGCGGAACGGGAAACCCTCCTTGGGGTCGGGTTTCCTGTTCGTTCCGTGCTGCGAAGGTGGGGCGGGCCAGATTGGGCGCTTTCGAGGAGTGATTTATGGCTTTGGCGTTTGAACAGCAACCGAAAGAGGGAGACAAGGCGTTTGCCGCGTTCGCGATGTACTTGAGCCTGGGGCCGACCAGGTCGCTGACCGTGGCGGCCAAGAAGCTTGGGAAGAGCCGGCGGATGATGGAGAAGTGGTCGCGGCGGTTCGACTGGCCGGCCCGCGTCCAGGCCCATGGCGCCCACATGGCCCAGACCGCCCGCGAGGCGGCCGAGGCCCTGGCCAGGGCCAAGGGCGTGGATTGGCTGAAACGGCAGGAGGAGATCCGGGAGCAGGAATGGGAGATGCACGAAAAGTGCATCGAGGCCGCGAAGCGGGCCTTGGCGTCGTTTATGGCTCGGGAGAAGATCTACGCCAACCTGGCGGACATCTCCCGAATCCTCGAGGTGGCCAGCAAGCTGGGGCGGTTGGCGTCCGGGATGGCGTGCGACCGGACGGAGGTCACCGGCGAGGGGGGCGGGCCGGTTCGGGTGGAGCTGGAGGTGGCGCTGAAGAAGATATATGGGCCCGCCTCCGCTGAAGCTACGGCGCGGCAAGCAGGCGCGGTGGACGTGGAGGCGGTGGTGGCGCTACCGGAGGGGAAGGTATGACGGACTTGGAGCGGTATTTGGCGGCGGGGCTGGCGGCAGGGTGTCCGGCGGAGCAGATGGGGCTTTTCGTCCGGGCTGGGGTGGTGTTGCAACCGCGGCAACTGGCCGCCTCGGCGGCGGCACGGTTGTGCGACCGGTCCGACGGGCCGACGGCGGTCGGTTACGGCGGGGCCCGCGGCGGCGGGAAGAGTCATTGGCTGCTGGCGCAGATGGGGGCGGATGACTGCCAGAGGGTGCCGGGGCTGAAATGTCTGTTGTTGCGAAAAGTGGGAAAAGCCAACATGGAGCACTTCGAGGACCTGCGGCGGCGGCTGTTCACCGGCCTGTCGCATGAGTTTTCGGCTTACCGCGGGGTCCTGACGTTCGGGAACGGGTCGCGAATCATCGCGGGCCATTTCCAGGCGGAGAAGGACATTGATGCCTACCTGGGTCTGGAATATGACGTGATCGGCATCGAGGAGGCCACGACCCTGTCGAGCCGGAAGCATCAGGACATCACGACCTGCTGCCGTACGAGCAAGCCGAACTGGCGGCCCAGGCTTTACTCGACGACAAACCCGGGCGGGATTGGTCATGCCTGGTACCGGGCGCGGTTCGTGGCGCCGTTCCTGGAGGGGCGGGAGCGGGAGACACGGTTCGTGCCGGCGCGGGTGAATGACAATGCGTTCAATAACCCGGAATACCGGAAGGTCCTCGAGGGTCTGACGGGGTGGCAGAAGCGGGCGTGGTTGGATGGGGATTGGGACATCGCAGCGGGGCAGTTTTTCACGATGTTGCGCCGGGACGTGCACGTGGTGGGCGATTTCGACGATACCAGGGCGCGGGAGTGGTTTGCGGCGATGGATTACGGGTTCGCCCACTATACCGTGGTCCTGCTCGGCTGCACCGATGGCGACGGGAATGTGTTCGTGGTGGATGAACACGCGGAGCGACTCTGGCTGCCGCAGCGGCACGCGGCGGCGGTCCGGGCGATGCTGGCCAGGCATCGGTTTGGCGAGCGGGTGTTGGAACTGGGAGACCTGAAGCGGTTCGTGGCGGGTGCGGATGTGTTTAGCCGGCAGAGCGATGGGACGACCATCGCCGCGCAGTATGCGCGGGAGGGAATCACGCTGAGGCCGGCGAGTATGGACCGGGTTAACGGTTGGGCGGAAGTGTTACAGCGGTTCGGGGATCCAGATGGGGGCATCCGGCCGCGGCTGTTCATTCATCGGCGGTGCGGGCGCCTGGTGGAGACGCTGCCAGCGCTGCAACATGACCCGAATCGGCCGGAGGACGTGCTGAAGGTGGATGCGGACGAGGATGGGGTCGGCGGGGACGATGCCGCTGATGCCTTGCGGTATCTGGTGGCGACGAAGGCCAGGGCGGTTAGCCAGAGGAAACTGAGGGGGTTGTGAGGGGCAAGGGCCGTCGGCTTTAGTGAATGTGAATTGCTCCGTAATTGGCGAACATCGTGAGGAAATTGGCTTGAAGTTGCGGGTGGGTCTCGAGTTCTGCCGCATAGAGCACGATGGCCTGTTCGAACCTCCCGTGGAGTTCGATAAGGTCGATCTGGTAATCGACTGGCGGGGTCGCTTGAATGAAGGGCACGCCGCCCCTCGCCGTGAGGTGGAAGTGGTAGGTGTTTCCCTGCCCTTCAGAAAAGAGGCCGAATGAATGTAGGAGCGAGTTGCGTAGCTGGTAGATCGTTTCGTCGTCACCGATTGCGATTGGGCGAAAGAAGTCGCGGACGAAGTTCTTAAAGCGGGCTGTAACTTGGCCGCGGGCGTCGGAGCCGGCATAGAATTTGGCGAGGAGGTCCGTTCCTGCGAGGACGGCCATTGCGCCGGGCCAAACTATTGGTTCGTGGGTTCTGGCGCCGGTCGTGGGGTCTGTTCCCAAACAGCGGAGGACGTCTCTGCGTAGCAGGTACAGGACACCGAAGTGGCCTTGAGCGGCCGGTGGCGTCGCGGGATTCGTGAAAAAGAGGTCTGCTCTGGGGTCGAACATAATAGATGGATGCCATTCTTGGGGGGGTGTTGTGTTTGGCAAGAGAAAAGGCCTGCAGGACACAATCCTTTCCGGCAAAGGAAAGGAGCGAAGCATCCAGGCCAGCGCGAGCGGACAGGGAGTCCAGAGGGCGTTAGCCCTCTGGCGCGGGTCCGGGCCGGCGTTAGGCCCGGTCCGGCTCGGCGGGGCGACCGGCCTGCGGGCCGGCGGCCAGGGGGCAGGCACGGGCAGGCTGAGTGTTGAGCCGCGCAACGGACCGAGGTCCGCGGCCTGCCCCCCGGCAAAGCGGGGCTAGAAAAGGCGGTGGGTCTCGGTGTCGCGGGTGAAGTAGCGCAAGGTGTAGGTGCTGCCCTTGCCAGGGCGGTCTTTGCGGATGGCGGCTTTGATGAGCCGGGGGCCAAACTCGGTCTTGAGCTTGGAAAGCTCATAGTCGGCGGTGGTGCGGTCGGGGAGGCAAACCAGCGAGTGGGCCTGCTCGGTGGTCACGGTCTGGGTGAGCGGCAGGAGGAACTGCGGGGCGA
>Ga0316227_1003352_pt1 | contig 12988 bp, 9 predicted proteins | sample TBH18019metaG_FD_206012 | JGI IMG/M metagenome (GOLD analysis project Ga0316227, IMG submission 206012) | Freshwater microbial communities from Trout Bog Lake, Wisconsin, USA - TBH18019 | ecosystem: Environmental > Aquatic > Freshwater > Lake > Hypolimnion/Profundal zone | place: USA: Wisconsin... | reverse complement strand
ATTAAAAAGACTGGTTTACTCAATAAAGATAACAACGCTCTAAAACTAAAGTTAGCCCAACAAAATGCGATGCTCGATCTTTGGTACGGTGAATACTTTAAAACGCATCCAGTTACAGAGGCTGATGTAAAGGCGGAGTTTGAGCGTCAATTGGCTGCTAGCAAGGAGCCACAAAATTCAAAACAGTATGAAGTAGCTCAAATCATGGTGGGTACTGAATCTGAAGCTCAAGATATCATTAATCAAATTAAAGGCGGAGCAAAGTTTGAAACCTTGGCTAAAGAAAAATCGCTTGAAAAAATCTCAGGAGCTCAAGGTGGAGTAGTGGGTTGGGTATTTCCTTCGCAGTTAGCTCCACCGATTAATGACATTATTGTGAACTTGAACAAAGGCAATATTACTCAAACCCCAGTTAAAACTAATAACGGCTGGCATGTGATCAAACTAGATGATGTGCGACCATTTGTAATGCCACCTTTTGATCAAGTAAAAAACAATATTGCTCAAGAATTGGTGCAGCAGCGTCGTCAACAAGCCATTAATGCATTACTCAAAGACGCTAAGGTGGTTAAGGGAAGCTAAATTGTGTGATGTTCCTCTGGGTGGTGGCATGTTTACCGAAGTCTGCTTTGGGTCGATATTTGCCCGCGGAAGTTAATTAGCTCGAGCGACCGCTTTCAGGATTTCTAGAGTCATTGCCGACACTTTTATTTCGGTGCAAAGTGGTATTTCCTTACACACAAGGAGAATGTCATGGAGCAACATATTGCCAATCAGCATAAAGAACCCTGGAACAAAGGCAAACTAACGGGCCAGAAAGCACCACTCAAATTAAAGGACATTTGGGCAATTCGAGTACGCCTTCAACTAAACGGAAGTAAGCGAGATTTAGCTTTATTTAATTTGGCGATCGACAGTAAGCTACGAGCATGTGATTTGGTCAAACTAAAGGTTCGGGATATTGTTACCGGAGACCATGTTTCATCTAGAGCAAATATCTTGCAGCAAAAGACGCATCGACCAGTTCAGTTTGAAATTACTGAACTGACAAGGACTGCAGTAGAGCAATGGATTCATGATGATGGATTGCACCTAGACGATTATTTATTCCCAAGTCGGATTAAAGAATCTCCTCATTTATCTACTAGACAGTACGCCAGAATTGTTCATGGCTGGGTTAGCTCTATTGGTTTGGAATCGGCAAACTATGGAACCCATACGATGCGCCGTACTAAGGTCTCGCTAATCTACCGTAGAACTAAAAACCTAAGGGCCATTCAGTTACTTCTAGGGCATACCAAGCTAGAGAGTACCGTTCGTTACTTGGGCATTGAAGTGGATGATGCCCTGGAGATGGCAGAGCAAACTGAGGTTTGAAGTTGGGGCGGCTGGGTTGATAACGACATCACAGTCTGCCCCTTGCTCATAAGCGGACATTTAGCCATTTGCGTTGCCGCAGGCAAGTTTCGACCCTTAACAGACGCTCAACAAAAAACCGCCTAAAGGCGGTCTTTATACAAACAAGCATTCGCAATATTTATAAACCTACCGTATAGGTCGCCATCACCGTAGTTGTTGAGACCGATTGGAATGGCTCTTGCCTATAGATACCCGTAATACCTAAACGTTGATTCTTGACGATGTCGTAGTAGGCGCCCAGCGTTGCTGTTGGTCTTGTTTTTACCGGATTGGGATTAAAGTTCACTGGCGTTAAGCCATTGATTCCAGTAGCTGAGTAAGTACCATTGGCAGTATTGGTATCTGATTCGACACCAGCACTAGCAAACGTAGTTACTTGCGGAACAACTTTATAACTAACCCCTACTCCAGCTAATGCAGTTGTAGCATTGGTATTAAGGGCTGAATAAGTTAATGGCGCTGTTACTGAGCTAGAGGCTCCCTCTGTGTAGCCATTCATATTATTTTGGGTATAACGCATGCCAATGTAGGGGGATACAATCACATCGGGTGTAACGCCAAAGCCGTACTTAGCAGTAATTTGAGCTCCCTGACTATTAAGCTGTGATGAACCAGAACCGGGTTCAGAAGTGCCGACTACTTGCCTTGTAATGGTTGTATTCTTCTGGCCATAGGCAGCTGATACCTTCACTTCGGTGCCCGTACCATCAAATCTTTGATTCCAGGCACCAAATAAACCGATGAGTGGAGTGTTATTGCCTAAGTTGACTGTGCTACCTGCATTATTGACTGATAAGTTCTGGTCTGCATAAGCACCAATACGGTAATTAGGGTGTGGGCGATAAGCCGCAATGAGTAATGCACTGGTGTTATTTAATCCATTAGCAGCTGATACCGCAGTATTGCGACCACCAGCTGAGATGCAAATACCGTTGGCACCGAATTCATTACAGTCGTAGCTAAAGCTATTGGCTAATACTGAGTTTTGAAGCGTGAAAATTGGGGCTAACGCATTAGCAGTGTTAACTAAAGATTGCTGGGTGTCGGCAGTTGAGGCGCCGGTGACAACCAAGTCCCATATTGAATTGATAGCGTCAACCTCAACCAGCTTCCAAGTAAAGCCGTTGTAGTTGCCGGTGGTATTTTTAAGGTTAGCGGGAGTTATACCGTTATTGGGCCCAGAATCCCCAATCAAAACACCAAAATAGGTTCCTTTACTAAGCGTAGAAGCACCTACACCAGCAATGCCGCCTCCGTAAATTCCAAATGCCATAAGATCAACGCCGATGCCATACACCTGAAACTGCCCATAACTACTATGACTATTAATAATGATGTTATAGGTAGCTGGCAAATTGCCATTCAGGGCCAAAGGACTATTACCTTGCCCCTGAAGATTATTGATGGTACCAATAGAGCCAGAATAGTTATTCGCAATTTGTCCAGCTATGACACCCACGTTAGTCAGCGTTGAAATTACTCCGCCATTATTAATTGGGTTATTTCCACCGGAGATGCTTCCGAAATTAACAAGAGAGGTGATCGTTCCATTATTTTGAATTCCATTGTCACCAGTCCCAGCAATGCTGCCAGTCGCTGAATTTATAAGGCTTCCAATGACGCCAGTTGAGTCATTTGTAATGCCCTCACTATCGCTAGAAATCGTGTGGCTATTTAACAAATTTTCAATAGTGCCATTGTTGTAAATGCCATAGGCGGGTGTGCCAACGCTTGAAACAATAATAGAACCCGAATTGGTTATTGATCCGCTACATCCATAACAAACAATTCCACCAGGCGGTATCAGAACGCCGGTACCAGGATCATACTGCCCCGTTCCCCCACTTATATTGATGCTTCCGGAATTATTAATGCTAACGTTGTTTCCGCTAGAAAAAATTCCGATTGGAATGCTATCAGCGACAGCGGGGTTACCAAAGACATTTAAGCTTCCCTTATTACTTATGGAAACATTTGATGCATTCTCTGCGTCAATACCAAAACTTATGGTTGGGTCAGAGCTAACGCCAGTAGCATAAGAATTAATGGCACCTGAATTGGTTACCGTTGAATTATCCCCAAGGGTATAAATTCCAGCGCTCGAAATTGAACCGCTTACATTAAAGTTGCCAGCATTAAAAATATTAGTATAGGTACCAGTGGTACTTGGAGTGTAGATTCCAAAACTATAGGCGCTTGTTAAATTAAAGTTACCAGAATTTAAAATAGTTGGATTATTTCCAGAGGCATAGATTCCATAGGCAAATATGCTCGAGCTAAGCGTGAAATTATTTTCATTAGTAATCACGGCGTTTGGACTTGTCGATCTAATTCCGTAAACAGTTGTTTGACCATAAGTCATGCCGCTCAGAGAACATATTAAAACGATTAAGAAAATTCTAAGGTTTTTATTATTCAAGGTTGGGTATCTACATAAAATTAATTAAAGCCAAATTCCTGGCTAGTTCAAAGCAATTCTCAAAATTTTCTGCACCAAATATTTATAGCGGCAATACTATTGGGAGACTATTACAAATACAAAAATGGCCATTACAAGACACATTATCAATGATGTGGCCAGGCTATTAATTAACCCATACCAATGGGGGGCGAAGGGCTTAAATTGGCCGATAACGGTCGTTTAGCGAGTAAGAGCGTCGGGCCAACGATCCGTTCATCCCTGAATGACTCTTATCGACCCGAAGCGGACACCCCATTAATGCGAGGCGTTCGAAAAAAGGACTGCTCCACAACCCATTAAATAAGTCCTAAATAGCGGTTAACCTAAAACAGGTTATTTAGAGTTATCCCTAACGTTTGGATCACTGCTGTACCAGTTCCGCTGCCCACTAAAAACCCTGTAGTTGGCGGATTAGAAAATGGAGATATGCGATAAGACGTCTTGTTTTGAGTCATGGCATAGGTGTAAGTGAAATCTAAAAACCAAGATTTATCCAAGAAATAAGAACCTCCCAGCATGGCTGCCCCCCCATATACCCATTGTGAAGATATAAAGGATTGAGGAGCCCCACTTACGTCAACAGTATGCCCGTCAATTTGGGCATAACCAACCAACCCATTCGTTGTTGTCCTTACTTGGGTATACGTTGGTCCAACACCAAAATACACCATACTTTTTTCAAATGATTTTCCAAAGTATGGAATGAATGAAAACTGGTTAGTAACCGACTTTTGATACGAACTGGCTATTGCGTTACCACCAGTTAATGGCTTCCCATTAGGAAAGGTTCCAAACTGAGGAATTTGAACGTTATAAGTAGTAGCAGGAGCGCCACCAATATAACTATATGAAAATTTTGTGCCCCACAAATAGTTTGAGTCTTTAAATTTTTGAAAGTAACCCAACTGTATGGATGGTGAAATTGACCTCGCAGGCGGCATAGCAACACCCGTTTCTCCAGTCCCATAACCATTGGCAGATCTGCCATCTATAGTATCGGTAGTAAGGCCTGTGCCCGTTATAGTCTGACCATTAAATTGAGTCGAATTAGCTCCAATTCCAAGTCCCACGTAAAAGCCAGACTCAGGAACAAGGGATGTAGAAACATCCTGCGCAATTGATTGCGTCGAGTAGAAAATTGCGCCAATACAGGCGAATGATAAAGAGATTTTTGTAATTTTAGCGCTCATACAGCCCATTATTTAAAGTAAGTGATAGCAGTCTGCGCAAAGGGCAAAACGGCTTATATTTTTATGGGGAGATTTTACAAGAGTAACCTCCTGAGCATATGCCCAAGCGACGGCTCATGGCCGAATGATGACGATGAGTGGATCTGAAACTACCCGTTCTGAATGACTTCACTAGAACATATAGCGGTCAATTCTGATTTCATTAATAGGCGCTGCCGACCGAGTCAGAATTTCTCAAGAAGGTTTGCTGAAGGTAGGTAGATTCGATGCGCTATATCTATGGTCAATTATTTAAGCAAATCAGGCCAAAAAACTATCAAATATCGACCTAATTTAGGTTTTTCTTCTTTAGTTGCCATTAAACCCTTTCTGAATATAGGTCTGAGGGTATTCTCAGCAATTAGTGGCAAGGTATTTCTGGATTAGATATTCCAATGAAATCAATGGACTAGAGATAGTCTTGTATTGAAAGTGGTCAACCCAGACCAAATTTATCTCAAGAATTATTTATGGCGCTCAAAAGGGCCTAAAAACACAGGTCTTATTTAGATGGATTTTTAAATCGGTCGCCAAGCCATATAGTACTCAGCGGTAGAGTCCAGACTTACTTTGCAAAGATCTGAACTTAGAGTGCAGACGACAGATCTCCTACAATAAAGATGTAGGGGATCACTTCTTTTTAAAAATTAATCCTTTATTTATCAGTAAGTTACATAAATATGGATCACTATTTTTAAAGAAAAATATCCGTCTAATTTTAAAAAAATAGCTTAAAAGCCCATTTAATTTAAAAAAATCGATCTAGCTAGTTGGCCGTCATAATATTTCGAGAGGTTGAGAACGCAATAACCAAAGAATTCAATGGCTGCGTATTACGGCCAAAAGACCCACTCATAATTATTCAAAAGAGCCGCCCATAGCAGGGACTTCTTTTCAGTCTATTGCAGCCACTCAAAATAGGCAGTTTTGTGGTTTTTGACCGGCAGAGAACGGCCAGCAAGAGTCATTGAGGAATATATAGGTATGCCTAGGTTGGGCTAATTCTCAAAAGTTATCTGGCATTGGGAATGCCATTATCTTGATCGCTATTATTTCTTTTCTGAGAAAATTAAATTATTTCCCTGTAATTAAAGTCTCAGCTTTTTACTTAGCTCCCTGGCCTATCAGAACACCATCAATAGTGCTTCCATAAAGATTCACGCCATCGTCTGCATGGAAACGTTTGCGAGTTTTTTCTATGTCCCCATCAATTAATCTAGGGTCTTGTGGCCGTTCGTGCATATTTATAAACGCGGCAACATCCCAGGATTCGAGATCACTTAAGGTCTCACCGCGACCCAGAGGCATGTTGTGTTGAATAAAGCCGGCTGCGGTATTAATGCGATGCATGCCGGCACCCCAGTTATAGGAATCTTTTCCCCATAGCGGCGGAAACACATAATTTGAGCCAACTTTTTGACCCTCTCCATTCGAGCCATGGCAAATCTGACACTGCTTTTCGTAAACGACTTTACCCCTATTAATATCAAAGCCCCCTTTAGGTGGGGGTGGTTCATCAAACCCACGTCCTGGAAGGGCTTTGCCTATTGGCGCACCAGTGGAAAGCCAATAAGAATAAGTAGTCAAGGCAAGAATCACTTCACTGTCTGCAGGTGGCGGTGTGCCATTCATGCTGAAGGTGAAGCAGCCTTGAAGTCGCTCAGCGTAGGTGTTCACCTTATTATTTTTTTTGCGATAGGCTGGATACATTGGATATGCCGCCCACATGGGTGAAGAATTCGCAAGCCTGCCTCTATCTAAGTGACAGTTAACGCAATTCATTTGATTCCCAACATACTGAGGGGCTAAGGCTTTTGTATTTACAAAGATTGCTTCCCCGCGCCGCACTAACTCTCCAAAAGCATTATTTTGTAAGTCAGCATCTGCTGGAGGGGTGAAATAGACAACTTTATTTATTCTGCTATGGGTAGAGGGAATTTGCGATTGATCCTCTAGCTTAGATTTGTCTAGGGCAAAAATGCTGCTCGATCCTAACAGGGCGCTAACGATCAAAAAATTTCTAAAGAGTGTTTTCATAAACCTATTTCTTGGGTATCTGAGGGGGCGCTTTAGCGCAAACGATGCTGGGACTCATCAAAAGCTTCAGTCGAGTCATTCAGGCTTCCAAAGTATTCAGAAACCGCTTTTATTTGTGTGTCGGTAAGGCTGGCAGCAATATGCTGCATCAATCCATTGGGATCATTATGGCGTGTAGGTGGAGAGACCTTTTTATTTTTAGCAGAAGCAACTTCACCTTTCCAGGCCAGCAGTTGAGACTCAAGATATAAAGTGGGTTGCCCTGCAAGAGGTGGAAATGCATTTCCAACGCCAACACCCTCTGGGCCGTGACAGAGTGTGCATTCTGGAATATTTTTACTCCACTCTCCGCGTTGGGCTATCCAGCCTCCGCTACCTGGAATGGGGGGTGTAGTTGGTGTCTTAAGAACATTGATCTTGGGCCGCTTAGCGTAAGCGTTTGCAACTGCAATAATTTCTGAATCAGTCAGCGCTTTTGCAATGGGCTGCATGACAGGATTTTGACGACTACCTAACCTAAAGTCATAAAGCTGTTTTTCAATGTATGCCGCAGGTAAGCCTGATAGCCTGGGAAATCCAGCGGAGGGCATTCCTTTGCCATCGGGGGCATGACAGCTGATACAGGGCATGGCTGCAGGATTTTCGCCACCATGAATCATGATGGATTCACCATCTGCAGCGAAAGCAGCGATTGAGCACATCATGCATACGAAAAATATGACTTTGTTTAATCCGTCAAAAAGGTTGATTTGCATGCTGACTGTTCCTGCTTACTCTGTATGGGTTTTAGGGTTTGCTTAAAGAAAAAGCCACCCAGAGGTGACTTTTTACAGTGTTGCTAAATGTAATTAACCCTTCTTAGCGTAAGCAGAGCACCAGCCCTTGCTTGACACTTGCTTACCAGCAAACAATGCACAACCGCCAGCAGCTGAACCAGCGGCACCTTGATAGAGGGCGCAGTTACCGCACGCTTGTGGAGGAGCGTATTTAGCGAATTTTGCTTTATCTACTTTAGAAGCATCAGCCTTGTAACCCAAAGCAACTGCTTGTGGATCTGTTTCAGCAACCATGGCTTGGGCTTGAACTTTACCGTTCAAAGCCAAAGTGCAAGCACCGGCAGCGGACAAAAGCATAAATTGGCGACGACTATTTTTCATATGGACTTTATTAATAATGGGGGGCATTCATTGAGATAGTGAAATTGTGCATCAATTCCCTCCACTCACATTACTCATTTTGGGGTGAAGCCCCTGGATTGCGAAACATTTTTGATCTATGTCATGGTGCTTATTCGGGTTTCTACCATACTGAGGGAGCAAAGCTTTGCTCATTGGACCTATTTTCTAAATATCAGTTTTCCTTTTGGAGTTAAATGAATCAGCTATTCAAGGTAATTGCATTCACCATCGCTATTGTTTGTGGTTATAGCGCTATAGCCGCAGAAAGCCTAAATAACTCTAGTGACCCGGTTAAGCGTGGCCAGTATCTCGCACACTTGGGGGACTGCGTGGCCTGTCATACCGATAAAGGCGGAAAGCCGATGGCTGGCGGCCTGGAGTTAAAAACGCCATTTGGCGCGCTATATTCCACCAATATCACGCCAGATCAAAAGACGGGAATTGGTGAATATAGTTTTGAACAGTTTGATAGGGTAATGCGCAAGGGGGTGGCGGCAGATGGCCATAACCTATACCCAGCCATGCCTTACCCTTCGTATTCAAAAATGTCACCTGATGATATGAAGGCGCTTTATCAATATTTAATGCTGGGCGTTGCACCGGTGAACAAAGCCAATATTGAGAGTCAGATGAAATGGCCGTACAACATGCGTTGGGGCTTGAGTTTCTGGAATATCTTGTTTGGCGGTACTAAGCCATTTAGCGCAGATGCCTCTCAGACTTCGCAGTGGAATCGAGGTGCGTACATCGTGCAAGGCATGGGGCATTGCGGTTCTTGCCATACCCCGCGAGGCATCTTATTTCAAGAGAAGGCAATGAGCCAAGAGGGATCGAGTGGAAAATATTTTCTCTCTGGATCAACGGTGGATAGTTGGCACGCAGTCAATCTCCGCAACCTATGGACTGTCCCAGAAATTGCCAGTTTCCTAAAAACCGGAAGAAATCAACATGCCACTGCCTATGGAACAATGACAGAAGTGATTGGCTTAAGTACTCAGAATTTTACGGATGATGATTTAACTGCAATGGCGGTTTATCTCAAGTCCCTGAGTAACGAAGGCGAAAAACAAAGTCAACCGATGGTAGCTGTTGAAAAGACTCAGCTGTACAAGACATCAGGCGGCCTTTCTTATGTACAGTTTTGCTCTACTTGTCATATGAGCGATGGCAAGGGTGTACCTAAAGTCTTTCCACCTTTGGCTGGCAACAAATCAATTCTCTCTGAGGATCCAACTTCTGTGATTCATGTCGTGCTGAGTGGCTGGAAATCTGCCGAGACTAAAACAAATCACCGGGTCGTAGGGATGCCTGAGTATGGATCGCTAGAAGATGCAGAATTAGCCGGAATCATTACGTTCATTCGCTCTTCATGGGGTAATACAGCCCCCGCTGTCACTGTTGATCAGGTGAAGACGGTTCGCGGACAACTTCATCTTGCAGCGCAAGCGCAGACCCAATTTGTTACTCCTCGTTTTTCAAAGATGCTGGATAAATCCAATTCTAGTCAATTGGTTTATGGCATGCGTTTAATGTCGGAAACAGGGGTATTGCTGCCTGAAAATGTAGGAAACGGCTTAAATTGCAGTAGTTGCCATACCAATGCCGGCACTGTAGCTAATGCTTCCCCATTTGTTGGTGTGGCAGCACAATTTCCCGCATATGCCCCGCGTGCAGGCAAGATCATTGACTTAGAAGATCGCATTAATGGGTGCTTCAAGCGCTCCATGAATGGAAAGGCGCTGGCAAAAGATTCAATTGAAATGAAGGCAATGATTTCCTATATGAAGTGGGTTAATGGCCCATACAAGAAGGATGAGAAAATTCCCGGAAGAGGTGTGGGCAAGATTGATAAAACCTTGATCCCCAATCTTGATAATGGAAAGGTCGTATATCAAGCTCAATGCGCGGTATGCCATGGCTTTAATGGTGAGGGTGTAAAGCGGGCTGATGGTCGGTATGCATTTCCGATGGTTTGGGGTGAGGAATCATTCAATCTGGGTGCGGGCATGGCTCGAACATATACTGCTGCTGCATTTATCAAGCAAAACATGCCGATGGGACATAGCACCCAATTTCCTTTGGGTCAGGGCGGAGTATTAACTGATCAAGAGGCGGTTGATGTGGCGGATTACTTTTCACACATGGGTCGACCAGACTTTACCGACAAGACCAAAGATTGGCCTAATGGCGGCAAACCTAAAGATGCCAGGTATTAAGGGCTATATTGAACCTATGGCAGGAAATGACGTCTCTTTATGAGGCGTTTTTCTTATGTGCTCACATGCGTATATGCGGATATACGCATAAAATCTTGCTTGTAGCGTTAACTTGAGAGCACAGTAATGATGAAGCCAGTTGAAATAAAGATTGCTTGGCAGGGTCAAAGCGACTGTGAAACATGCACGATTCGTAGCTCTGCTTTATTCGCAGAACTAAATGAAGAGGACTTCTCTAAGATCCACTCTCCAATTGATGATTTAGGTTATGAAGCCAATTCTCCGATTTATTCGCAAGGCGAATCCGCTCAATATGTTTATACCTTGCGTCAAGGTTATATAAAGTTGCTGCATCTCAACCCAGATGGTACCAGCAGAATTGTGAGGCTTGTAAGGCCTGGTGATTTATTTGGTATGGAGTCTCTCTTGGGGGATCACTACAAGCATGCCGCTACTGCATTAACCAATGTTCATGTATGCAAAATCCCAAAAAATGTGATTTCAAGTCTGGGGGAGGAATCTCCGCGACTGCATCGTCAAATAGTAAAGAAATGGGGAGAGGCGCTCTCGGAATCTGAGGCCTGGTTCTCTGAGATTAATACTGGAAGAATAGAAATCCGCTTGGCCAGATTTTTTATGCAGCTTGCCAAGCAGTCGAGCTCGCATTCAATTGCCCCTCTTTTTAGACGGGAAGATATGGGCTTAATGATGGATGTCAAATTTGAGACTATTAGCAGAGCTCTAGCATCCATGGCGGAACAGGGTTTGATTTCAAATGTGACAAGACTATCGGTTGAGATTCCCAACATGAATGCCTTGAAGGATTTTGCTACACGCGGTTTATAGGTTCTGAATATGGGTATCGGACCCCACCAAAATTCATATGTGGAATTCGTAATTACCTGAAGATGGCTGCTTTGGGTCGGACTCAGCCGGCTAACTTGATTCGAGGCAACAGTCTGCTTAACAGTCAATAGCAGCCTAATTGATATGACCTATGCAATGCCTGCTAACCAACCCATGTAATTATGGGTAGCTCGTCTGAAATCGTAGTGGTAGGCTCTTTATGAATAATTTTGAGTGGCTCCATTTATCGTAATGCGCAATGAAGATATAGATCTAAAAATAGTATTACTTAGTGACTAAGATATCTTTTTTTATAGGTTAGGTTTTTTAGGGCGTATCTAAGAAGTCTATATTCAGCGGTATGAGGGTCTCCATTTTGTTCAAGGAACATTCCTAATAAAAGAGGGGCTGAGGAGCAGAGGTTCTTGCGGGTCAAGGGTTCAGTGAAGATTGAGTAAGTAAATATCACCGATAGATAGTGCTCGATAAGTAGATGCCGTTCAATCACCTCTGATTTGTGTGCTCTTAATTTTTTCTCTTCTGATAGTGATTTTGAGCAATGACAGCAAAACCTTAAAGCAATCTTTCGCAATGTAGCTGGAATTTTTAGGTTAGTAACATTGCATAACTGCCTTCCATTGCAATGTTGGCAACGAAATCTCATTGGTCGGTTATGGGTATAGCAGACTCTATAGAACTTTAGGCGCCATGAAAATCTCCAGTATGGAACTGATTCGTTTAAACATTCTGGACAGAATGATACGAACGGTTTGAGCCTTTTATCTCTATTGAAGATGAAATTTAATTTGCTATTATCTCGACTGAAAGAAAATAAATTTACCATTTTCATAAGCCTATTCTCATCAATATTTACCCCATGGGTTATTTTCGTAATAAATTGAGAGAGGTCAGATATATCGATGTCGATAGCTATTGGTATTTTAAAATCTTTCAGTATTGCTGTATAAGGTAGGCGATGCTCATGACGAACCCTTGCAAACCAGGAGCTAGTAATTTCTTCATCAAGGGTGCCTGGGAGCCAAAGCAGAGTAGGTGAGTCAGGTATTTCTTTCACTATTCAGATCCAAATAATTTAAGTTGTTTAGGTGTATTTGTGCCAAATATTTTTGGAGGCTCCTCTAATTCAGATACCTTTTCTAGTAAATAATGAATTCTCTGAAATTCCACATGGCTTGCATCTGTCAAAACGTCATTTATTGATGTTTGATTAATGTCTATTTTTGTTGAGGCAGAAGTACTTTGATTGAGTATGTAATTCATTCTGTTGATGGAGTGATTAATTAAGTAAATTGTTGAATTAGTTTTTGGAATTTGCTTTCCTTGGGTGCGTCTCGAAAATTTGCTTTGGTCGTGTAATCCAAAACTCCAAACTAGCCTCATAAAGATGTCTAAAGATAGGCTATCAAATAATTGAAATAAAAAAGTATTTGAAATTGAGCAAGAGACATTTTCTACAAACTTATGGCTGATAACTCTAGATACTAAAAGTTGAGATTCGCTAGCGGGGATACTTTTAACACTGTCGCCAAAAAGTGGCTTCCCGCATTTGCAGATGGATAAATTATTTCTGGCCCAGGTTAG
>Ga0316227_1003339_pt1 | contig 13032 bp, 10 predicted proteins | sample TBH18019metaG_FD_206012 | JGI IMG/M metagenome (GOLD analysis project Ga0316227, IMG submission 206012) | Freshwater microbial communities from Trout Bog Lake, Wisconsin, USA - TBH18019 | ecosystem: Environmental > Aquatic > Freshwater > Lake > Hypolimnion/Profundal zone | place: USA: Wisconsin... | reverse complement strand
TGGAGCGCGAAGTACGATTCGAAGTCGTACGTGCGACGCTGCAAGGATTACATTGCTCGATTAAGCCGAAGCCCCATGCAGTTGAGCGAAGAGGTGAAGGCGCTGGTCCGCAAAGGCGGATGTATCTTTCCTGAGGGCAAGGAATGAGCAAGACGGCAAGCGCGCCCTGTCACCTCGAACGTACGATATGCAGTCTCCAGAACCTCCAGCTCACCCGTGGCGGTGGGGGAGGAGCTGGAGTGTTTGGTTCACGGGGAATTGTGGACGGCAATCCTCGGCAACGTTCTGAGCCGCGGCTGCACTGCGGAAGACATGGTCAACACGGTGATCCTGACGGTGCTGCAGAGCGCCCTCTAAACCGGGGTTCGGCACGAACGAAGCGCCCGGAGAGCCCCGCGCTTCGTTTTTCTTCTTCACCCGCAGCTGATTCCGGTGGAATCATCGAGTATTTCTCTGATTTTATTCAAAAGAGCAATCGGGCTCACCGGTTTTGGAATATAGATTAAATCGTCATTAATAAAGTTTGAGTTTGGGATGGCGCCGGCGGAATAACCACTGGTAAAAATTACCTTGATACCAGGCCTGATGGCTTTGATCGCCTCGTACGCCTCGACTCCGCCTATTTTCGGCATGATGACATCCAGAAGCATGAGATCAATATCTGCCGCCTGTTCCCTAAACTTGCGGATGGCATCCTGGCCGTCCACGGCAGCGATGATCCGGTACCCGAAGTCCTCCAGAACGGTTCTGGTGAGGTTTCTCACGTCCCTGTCGTCCTCGGCCAAGAGTATGGTCTCCGTCCCCCGGCGGGGTGGAGCGGTTGCCAAAGAAGGAGCGGCCTCGAGAGAAGGTTTGATAAGGGGCAGATATATTTTGAACGACGTTCCGTGCCCCGGTTCGCTGTAGACCAGGATGTATCCGTTGTGCTGTTTCACGATGCCGTAGACGATCGAAAGTCCAAGGCCAGTGCCCCGGCCGAGTTCCTTGGTGGTGAAGAAGGGCTCGAAAATCTTGGCCCTGGTTCCTGCATCCATGCCGCAGCCATTGTCTGACACGGTCATGAGTGCGTATTTCCCCGGGCAGCCGAAGCCATGGACTTTCACAAATTGTTCATCAAGTTCAGCCTCCTCGGTGATGATGGAAATCTTGCCTCCCCCGGTCAGGGCATCCCGGGCGTTGGTGACCAGGTTCATCAAGACTTGCTCAATCTGCCCGGCGTCCGCCATGACGCAGACCTCCGTGGCTGCAAGGCGGGTGGGCATTTCGATGTTTTCCCCTATGAGCCGTGCGAGCAGGCTTTCAATCCTGCGGACAAGGTCGTTCAGACCTACTGATTTCAGACTGATGACCTGCTTGCGGCTGAAGGCCAGCAGGCTCTGGGTCAGGTGCGTCGCACGTTCTGATGCCGAAAGGATCTGATTGATTGCACGTCCATTTGGATCGTCAACCTGCATTTTCATCTTGGCCAGGGTCGCAAAGCCGATGATCGCGGTAAGGATATTATTGAAATCGTGGGCGACCCCGCCAGCCAGCGTGCCGATCGCTTCCATCTTCTGGATATGCCGGAGTTGCTCTTCCAGTTTCTTGTGTTCCGTTATGTCCTGGAGACTGAGCAGGACCATGGGGTCGTTCCCGACCACGACTTTGGCGGTGGAAATCAGGAGCGTCGAGTTCTGGTCCTTTCCCTCAAAATGGCGGCACAGGCTTGCCTCGACTTGATTTTGGCTCTGTCCACTCTCATGGCAGGCCTGGACCTGCTGGCGCAAATGGCATAGCTGGCATTTCTCACCTTGCTGGCAAAGGTTCGGGCCCTTGTGCGCGTTCTGGCAACCCAGCGCTTCCCCCAATGAAAGCCCGATAAGCCCAACCTCAGACGCATTCGTGAAGGTGCTGGCAAGCGCATTTCCCATCCGGACCCTGCCCTCCAGGTCAAGCAGCAACATCATGAACGGAGCGTTCTCGAATATGGTCGCCAGTTCCTTTTCCTGGTTTCTTCGCGCCTCGTCCGCCAACTTGCGATCCGTGATGTCCTTGGAAATGCCGAAGGTCCCAATGATGTGGCCCCGATCATCTAGGAGGGGCGCCTTGGAGGTCGAACACCAAGTCACGCGGCCGTCCGGCCAGGTTTCCATTTCCTCCATGTTCAGCTTGGCTTTTCCTGTTCGGATGATCTCCTGTTCATCCTTGAGGGCGGCATTGGCGTGCTCCTCGGAAAAAAAATCAAAATCGGTCTTCCCGCGGATCTCGGAATAGTCCTCCAAGTTGAATAGTCGGGCATAGGATCGGCTGCCGGAGATGATGCGACTCTGAAGGTCCTTGTAGTAGATGCGGTCGGGAAGGAATTCCATCAAAGCATTCAGGAGATGATCTGAGTGCGGGGCCAGGTGAACCTCATCTGGCGAGGTGCGAATTTCCTCATTCGGCAATTTTGTTTTTTTGTCTGCCTCAAGCCCCATCGTTCCCACCTACCTTGTTCGAAGACAAGCATCAAAGAATTCCCGCATGCCCTCAGACTGGTGGTTTTGGAACTCTGATGGGGTCATCGGCACAAACGGTCGATGCCTTTATTTGGATTCATCAATGCACTGACGCCACTCTCATCAGTTCATAGGATCCACTGGGTCTTGTAGCCGGCACCGGAGGCCAGTAATAGGCGTTGGTGAAGTCGAGGATGCCCGGGCTGCCCGTGTTTCTTCTTGGTCACAGCGCCGGTGGCGTGGTTTCCTGCGCTTATGTGCTCAAGCACCAAAGCGAATTAGCGGGACTGATTTGCGAGGATTTCGCCTTCCAGGTGCCTGCGCCGGATTTTGCCCTTTTGGTCATCAAGGGAATCGGTCACGTTGCGCCAGTCGCTTGGTCCTCATTTGAGGAAATCGGCAATGACGGAGACTGTCGCCTCTGGTTGCTCTTCCATCAACCAATGGCCTGAGTCGGGAATGACGGCGCCCTTGACGTTCACGGCGAAGGCGCGCGCCACCGTTGCCATCGTCTGGCCAAATGACTTCTCGCCACCAATGGCCAGGACTGGCATGGCAAGTAACCCTTTGGCCAGGAACACCTAGTTGTCCTGCGCATCCTGGTCGAAGGCGTGGAACTGTTCAAATCCGGCGTGCATGGCGCCTGGGCGCGCGTAGAGCTTCGCATAATGTCTGCGTGAAGTTTCGTCGAAACGTTTCGGATCAGCAGAGAATTCGTTCCAGAAGCGGTCAAGGTAGATTCGTTCGCGCCCCTTCACCAGCCGCTCCATGTCAGGTCCGCCAAAGCGGAAATGCCAGAGAAGAGGGTTTTTCAGGATTTCTTCCCAGGGTCCGACGCCTGGCACCGGAGCGTCCATCAGTACGAGTTTGGTGACGCGGCCAGGCTGCTCGGCGGCAAAGGCGTAGGCGACCATGTTGCCAATGTCGTGGGCCACCACGTCGGCTTTTTCGACTTTCAAGGTATCCAGAACACCAGAAACATCCTCGCCTTGCGTCTTCTTGTCGTAACCTCCGGGTGGTAGGTCGGACAGGCCCATTCCGCGAAGGTCGGGCACGATCACGGTATGGGTCTTTGCCAGTTTGGCCGCCAACGGAGCCCACATGTCACCGGTCTCTCCATAGCCATGGAGCAGCACAACCGCCGGTCCATCACCTCCCACCCGCACGTGGAGTTTTATGCCGTTGGTGGATAGGGTCTGGATTTTAAAATCATTCGGGTAAGGCATGACCGCAGCGAGTACGGGCATCCCTGTGAGCGTGGCACTGAATGCAATTGCTTGGACTATCCGCATAGCTCAACTCCTATTGGAAGCCTCGAACTGAAATCGGCCCCTATTTCCCAAGGGTGGTGGTCGAAAACTACCGGATGAATTTCTGTCCTCCCCTGCTTGAAGTCAAGGTTCAAGCGGGCGAGGAACGCCACTGGCTCCAGGGCGGCCGTGCTTGGTCCGGAAGGTCACTGGTTCGCCCGTGACCTCCACCAGCAGGGCGTTGCCGATGCCCATCCGGTGGGTATACCCTGACGGGCAGTCGGATTCTTGAGGTGTCCTTCATGAATGCTGAACAGCGAATCATGGAACTTGGAATTGTTCTCTCCGCCGGTGGTGCCCCTGCGGGCAATTATGTTTCCGTAGTGCAATCGGGGAAACTCTTGTTCACTTCAGGACGCGCACCCCTTCCCATCGACGGGCGGAAGCCAAAGGGTCGACTGGGGAGCGATTACTCAACGGATCAGGGTTACGCTTTCGCTCGTTCTGCTTGCATTGATTTGATTTCAGTCTTGAGGGATCACCTCGGCTCGCTTGACAGAGTTGTTCGCTTTGTTGAACTCCACGGTTCAATCAATGCAACCGCCGAATTCGAAGAACATGCGATGGTTCTGGATGGAGCCTCTGACCTATTGATGGAGATTTTTGGCGCTGCTGGTGTTCATGTGCGCTCTGTCATTGGCGTGAATTCTCTTCGCAACGGGGTGCCACTGACCATCAAGGCCACGGTCGAAATCTCGGAAGGATAGTGCTTGGGGCCGTGTGTGAGCCTGGCTCGCAGTGGTCTCCACGCGGCTGTGGCGCATGAACTCCTGGATGGTTGGAAGGAGAACCCCCTTCTTGTTCCAGAAGTTGGCAAACGAAGCGCGTAGCCGGTGGTTGGTGATCCGGTCGGAGAGGACGGCCACCTTCAGAGGTGGGTCGGTATGGGGGACCATGACTGCTGCATGGTGCTCAGGTGTCCTGAGGTGGGGCTGCGTCCCATCATGCGTGTCCAATTTGGCAAGGTCCCGGGACAAAATCCATTGCCCAAGGCCAAGTAGTGACAATTCCCCAACCGGGCATACAGATTTCGCGAGAGAGTCCCAGAGGACATGGAAACGGCCTGCAGCCTCCGGCTGCCGGAAGGGTTTATTCATGGGCGACTATTTAACGAGAAATTAACTTGACGCCAAATGGTATATGCTGCAATAGTTTCTATAGTAAAAAACATTGAAGCATAATCAGATAAGTTATTTTATACATAATTGATTCTCATCCATAAACCCAATCAATTCACTTGGATTGGCTTTTCGGAAACGGCAGGTGGACTATGGCCCCGAGGCATTCGGACGAACCATCTCTCGACAAATATTTCGATTTGATTCGGGACTTGCCTCTTCTCACCGCGGAAGAGGAGCGGTTCAATGGCCGGTTATGGCAAAGAGACCGGAACCCGGAGGGCCTTAGGCTGCTGGTTGAAGGCAACTTGCGCTTCGTTGTGACGGTGGCTATGAAATTCCGGGGCATGGGCTTGGATCTCCTCGACCTCATCTCCGAGGGCAACCTGGGCCTTGTCGAGGCAGCCAAGCGTTTCGATCCCGAGCGGGAAAACAAATTTCTCACCTATGCTGTCTGGTGGGTCCGGCAGTCCATTTTTCATGCACTTGCCGAACACGGGGATAAGATCAGCCTCCCGGAGAAGGTGGCTTGGCAAATCGCAAAGCTCAACCGCATAACCCAGCGGCTTGAACAGAAATTGGGGCGGCCCCCCAGCTTACAGGAGATCATCGGGGCCTCTTCCTTTTCACTGGAGGAGGTCGAACGACTGCAACGGCTCCAGCAGACGATCACCCCAGTGTCCACGGATGCGTCCTTCGGTGATTCCGATCTCACCTTGGCCGACAATATGGAACAGACGACAGAGTGTTCCGCCATGGATGTCTTGGACCAGGAAGCTTTTCTGGATCAACTGCGTCTGGGGCTTGACCTGCTCAAGGAGAAGGAGCGCATCGTCATCGATCTCCATTTTGGCCTGAACGGTGAAGAGCCCAAGACCCTGGAGGATATCGGACAAACCTTCGTGCCACCCATCAGCCGGGAACGAGTGAGGCAGATCGAGGCAGGGGCGTTCAAAAAGATTCGCGAACGCCGAAGGGATCTCCTCGGCCAGTTCCTCCAGCCGGGGTTCGCCACTGGAGCTTAGAAGTTGCTTCGCAGGCCGAAGGATTCGGTGAAGCTCCCGAAGCAGATGTGGGCTTGGGGGGTCTGAGGGGTGACCTCAATGCGAAAAAATTAACATATCAATCTTGACGAACGCCTCGCAAGTGTTAAATTTTTAGCGGATTCATCGATCGTCCGGCCTAGCTGTGCGGGCCATGAAGCTTCATGGGTTCCGCGGCATTTCCCATCACAGGCTTGCATTTCCAACGGATGGTGATTCGCATGAGAACCAGAGAACGGACCATGAACATTCGGCGCCTGGCCCCTATGGTCGCTTGCTGCCTGCTCGTGACCTCCCCCATCCTGTCAGCGGCGCCTGAGGAGGGCAGGTGGGCAGCGAGCCCCGATCTCGTGACCTCGCCAAACGGCGGCGCATCCGATGTCGCGGGTTTCTGGTTGGCTCAGTTGGGAGCCAAGCTCACGATCACCCTCGAATACCGAGGACGGGTGATCACCACGGACCTCCCCGCCAAAAACGCGGCCTTCGTCATCCCCCTCAATGGCCAGGCTCGCCTCCAGGATCCCTGGGTCACGATCGAGCAACTCGAGACGAGAAAATCCCTGGCTACCCTTGGCTGGAATCTCTGGAGCCGCCGGCCCACCTCCGTCCAGGCAGCTGCCTCCGGGGTGGTCCGTTCGGTGGGCACCGACCCATCCTTCGGGCCCTCCGTGGAGATCGATCACGGTTCAGGTTTGCGAACCCGTTATTTCCTGAACCGCTACGGAACGACCGGCGTTGCCCCCGGAACCCGGGTCTCCGCGGGCGATGTCATCGGTGAACTGGGCCGAGGGCTGTCCGATGACATACCCTTCGTCCATTTCGAAATCCTGCTCGATGCCGGCCAGGGTGAACTGGTGGTCCTCGATCCCGCCCCCTTCTTCTTCGTTTCGGCCACGAACAGAGCCTTGCCCTTCGCGGGTAGTGTGCTGAACGCAGCGGTACGGGCGAAGGATCCAGCCAAAGTCTCCAGGCTCATCAGCCTCGGGATTGACCCCAACCGCAAGGCGGTGGATACCACCTGTTCCCTCGAGTGGGCGGTCATGGGAAGGGATGCCGAAATGGCCCGGCTCCTCGTTGCTTCGGGCGGCGACCCCAAGGCGCGAACCGCCGAGCGAACCGGCTATTACATGGCGGGAATCGGCATGTCGATCGCGAACAACGGCCCGACCATCCTGGAGTTCGCCGAGGAAAGTGACGATCCGGAATTGATCGCGGCTGTGGCTGGAAAATGATTCGGGAATAACCGACCATGCAGGCCATCCTGAAGACAGGATTGACATTCCGGGGAGCGCCACATTGAGAGAAAAACTCAGCAGGCGGGAGCGCCAGATCATGAATCGGATCTACCAACGAGGCCAGGCGACGGCCGAAGAGGTCAGGGATGACCTGCCTGACGATGTGAGCAATTCCTCGGTCCGGACCCTGCTTTCGATCCTGGAGTCAAAACAGTTCCTGCGCCATGAACTGGACGGCAAGCGCTTCATCTATTTCCCCACGGTCCCGCGCAAGGAGGCTGGGGCGGAAGCTTTGCGGAGTGTCCTCGCCACCTTCTTCAACAACTCGGCCTCGAAAGCGGTCGCCGCCCTCATCGAGTCATCCGAAGGCAAGCTGCCCAAGGAGGAATACCAGCGGCTAGCTGCCCTGATCAAGGCCGCCAACACGGATACCACCTGATATGGATGCCCTGGTCTTGTTCGGCCGCTTGATCGCCCCCTTTGCGATTGATTGCGTTGTCAAGATCAGCGCCGCCGCGATCGCCGCCCTTCTTGCGGCATGCTTCCTCGGCCGCCGTCAACCTGCCAGCTCATTCGGCTTCATCCTCGCGTCCTTCGGGCTCGCAGCGGTGTTGATCTTCGGGCGCGGCCTGGTCTGGTCGGACAGCGACCCGGGGCCTTTCCCCGCCTTTTCCAGAGCGCATGTGCCGGCGATCCTTCCCTCTGAGCAGGTGCCTTCCGCTGCCCCGGCGAGGACCGGGATTCCGGAGCTTACCGCGAAGTACGGATCGATATTCCAGATCCGCATCGCGAGACCTCCCCAGGCAGGGGTCCAGCCCGCCACGAAGCCTGCCGGGGTGGCTGAATCCCTCTGGATTCCCGCCCTCGGCTTCGTCTGGCTCGCGGGTTTCCTGGCCCTTTCCGCAAGCCATCTCATGGGCATCCAGAAGGTCCGCAGCCTGCTGAAGAGCTCGAGGCCCTGCATGGACCGGAAACTGCTCCATGCCGCAGAAACCGTCCGCGAGCGCCTCGCGGTGCGCCGCGCAGAATTGCTGGTGTCACCGGCGAGCCAGGTGGCCTTCGTGGCCGGCTTCGCGCATTCCCGGATAGTCCTGCCGCCGGAAGCGGCGGAATGGCCGGAGCCACGGCTCACCTCGACCTTGCTGCACGAGTACATGCATGTGAAGCGATTGGATGTACCGGTTGCTGAGGGCCTCCGCCTGCTGGCATCCCTGGCCTGGTTCTCGCCCTTCCCCTGGCTCGCGTTCTCATTGGCGCTCCAACTCCGTGAGCAGGCCTGCGATGCGGCGGTGCTCCGCGCTGGCATCGCCCGCGCCGCCTACGCGACCGACCTGCTGGATGCGGCCTGGGCCCTCGCTCAGGCCGCCCTTCCCCCGCCAGCCGCGGCGATCTCTGGTGGAAGCCACCTGGAATGCAGGATCCGGGCGATCCTCGAAGATCCGGCCGCTGCTCCGCTATGGGACCGGATTTTGCGGGGAGCAGCCTGCACCCTGCTGCTCGCCGCCGCCCTTGCCGGGGTTGAGCTCGCTGGCCCCATCTGGTCGGTTCCGGATGTCAGTGACCGCGAAGCGCGAGCTCGGGGCTCTGGGGAATGGATCGCTGCCGCCGACCCCCGCCAGGGTGGCATGCCCACTCAGGGGGCCTTTTCGTTTTCGCAGGAGGGCGAGTTTGCCAGGGTCCGGCTCCAGTACCGCGGGCAGTTGCCCGACATCCGGGTTTTCCCTCTGGCCATTCCGAGTCTGATTCCCCTCAGCGTCCGCGCCCGGATGATCGTGCCCTTCGGTGAGCTGATGGATGGCCAAACCCGGAAGCCTTTCTTCAATCCAGGCTGGAGTATCTGCGACGACCGTCAGGTTCCGGTGGTTGCCTCCGCGCCCGGGCGGGTGGTGGTCGCGGGCATTGATACCCGTTTCGGCACGGTCATCGAGGTGGAGCACGGTGATGGCCTGGAAACCCGCTATGGCCTGGGCCGCCATGGCATCAGCTGCGTCGAAGTGGGCGAGTGGGTCACCGCCGGGATGCCCCTCGGAACCTTTGCTGCCAGCTCTCCTTATCATCCTCCCGTCCTGAATTTCAGTGTCCTGGTGAAGGTCAGCGGAGAGCAGGTTGCCCTGGATCCGGCCCCTTTCATGCTCACCTTGGCTGTAAACCGCGTGGCGCCTCTCAGCGCCAGTGTCGTCAACGCCGCGATTCGCCTGGAAGATCGCAGCGAACTCCAGCGCCTGCTCGCCCAAGGTGTTGCCCTGAACCATCCGTCCACGGACGGAACGCTCCCGCTTGAATGGGCCTTGTTCACGGAGAACCTGGCCATCGCCAAGGACCTCGTGGCGGCCGGCGCCGATCCGCAAACCACAACCTGGGACGTCCATCCGGCGCACATTGCTTTGCGTGGCCCCACCGTAGCTGAGCTCGCCAGGAATTCGGCGAACCCTGCGCTCGCCGCGCTGCTCGCTCCGGAACGATAGCGCCGAAGATGCAACCTCAACCGCGGTACGCCGCCTCGATTGCAGCGATATCGATCTTTTTCATCTGCATCATCGCATCGAACGCGCGCTTGGCGGCAGCGGGATCGGGACCCGTGACCGCTTTCGTCAGGGCGATCGGCGTAATCTGCCAGGACAATCCCCATTTGTCGGTGCACCAGCCGCACGCGCTCTCCCGGCCACCGTTGCCGACAATCGCGTTCCAGTAGCGATCCGTTTCGGCCTGGTCAGCGGTTGCGACTTGAAACGAGAAGGCTTCGTTGTGCTTCAAGGCAGGTCCGCCATTGAGCCCGAAGGGCCGGAGCAGCCGTACCGTGACGCGGCCTTCTATTTTGGCGGCACCAACCATCGGTCAGCCTGCCATGAAATAGGAAAAAAAAGGATGGTGGATGATGAAGGCTCGTTATTGCCAAACGGGCCAGTGGATAGGTTTTGTTCATACCATACGGACCTTATTCCTAATATCGGGCAGCCTATGCGTTCGTTTCTTGGAAGCAACCGGCTCGCGTTGGATGAAATTCGCGCCAGATCAGGAATCCTTGGGATTCGATTCCGGTGGCCAATCGAGCAAGGGTATGGCCCTACCAAACCTTTTGCCGGCGCCAGTTGAGTTCAAACCATGGGATCCGAAAGGACCAGGGTTGGCTTCCTCCGCGGCGCTGGGGCTCCCTTGGGCCAAGACCCTTGCCTGAAGCGGGTCGGCATACGGAAATAGCTTCAGATATCCGTGAAGTGTATACCTATAAACAGGAAAAAAATGACCAGGTATTGAATCAAATAAGTTTTAGCCAAAAAACCATTGTTATTCTCAATTTATTATTTCAATGGGTTATATTACGTTAACAACACTTAGCGGACGAGAATCATTGCAAATGCCATACATTTCAATGCGTATTTCAAGTCTGTGACGAAAATCTCTTGGCAATTTAATCCTGGTTCCCGATACTGGCTTCACCTGATCATCCAAGCGTCTGAGTGGAAGATCAGGTCAATAAACAGCCTGAAGGGCATCTGCCGGCCGACTAGCTCCTCCGGATTGCCAAAATCAGAAATAAAACACCTTGGCCCACCGTGTGAATGTCACGAACCAAGGCAGGGGAGATCCATGTCCAAAATGTCGCCTGTTCCCTCATCGCACCGCCATTCGTGGCCCTGTGTCAAATTCACCTCGGCCCTGGTGGTCGTCGGAACGATCGGAATGTTCACCGGCTGCGCCGGCTCAGGAGGCTCCAACGCTCCTGCGGCGACTCAGACCGCACCGACCCAGGTGCTCCTCAGCCCGGGCAACAGCACGTTGTCGGTGGGAACCCACCTGGGCCTCACGGCCACGGTGTCCGGCGGCGACAGCGCTGTCGTTTGGTCCGTGGAAGGCATCGAGGGCGGCAGCGCCGCTGTCGGAACCATCGCCGGGACCGGATCCGCCGTCACCTACACGGCTCCCACAGCGGTCGGGACCTACACCGTCTCGGTCGCCAGCGCCGCGGATCCCACCAAGAACGCCTCCACCACTCTCACCGTCCTGGCCACTGGCACCGTGATCGTCAATGTCACTCCCGCAACGGCCAGCCTCACGGCCGGCGGCACTGCCGCCATCACCGCCACGGTGGGCGGCAACAGCAACACGGCAGTCACCTGGACCGTGGACGGCATCGCCAACGGCAATGCCACCGTGGGCACCCTCACCGGCACGGGGAACTCCGTGACCTACACAGCGCCCGCAGATGCCGGCAGCCACACCGTGCAGGCCACCAGCGTGGCCGACGGCAGCAAGAGCGCCACTACCACGATCACTGTCGCGGCCACGACCCCGGTCCCGATCCCAACCCCAACTCCAGTCCCGACTCCAGTCCCAGTCCCGACCCCAACCCCAACCCCAACACCAACACCAACCCCAACCCCAACACCAACCCCAACCCCAACCCCGACTCCGACTCCGGCCCCGACCGGAACTGCGGTCGTCGCCGTCACCCACCCCGGTTCCAGCACGGTCAATGCGTCCGGTTCCATGCTGTTCACAGCCACCGTCAACGGTTCCACCAGCACCAGCGTCACCTGGGCGGTGGACGGCATCGCCGGCGGCAACGCGTCCGTGGGCACCGTCACTTCGGGCATCGGCAACAATACGGCCCTCTACAAAGCCCCGGCGGCGGTCGGCAGCCACACCGTCACCGCGACCTCGGCCGGCAATACCGGTGCCGCCTCCTCGACCGTGACCGTGGCCAGCGTGGCCTACACCGTCGTCAACCCGGGCAATGTCATCAAGGTGGCCGGCCCCAGCGGCGGCGACGATACCGTCACCATCCAGAACGCCATCAATGCGGCCAGCAGCGCCGGCGGCGGCATTGTCGAAGTGCCGGCGGGCACCTACAACATCAACCTGAATTACCAGATGGGTGAAGTCGGGCTGCTGATGAAGTCCAACGTCACCCTGCAGCTCGACACCGGGTCCACCCTCAAGGCGATGTCCGGCGCACCCGGCACGGCCTACATGATCATGTTCAACGGCGGCAGCAACATGAACATCATCGGTTCCGGCACCCTGGACGGCAACAAGGCCAGCATCGGCCTGCATGAAGGGGTCGAGAACATCGGCTTCTGGGGCGCTTCCAACGTGGTGCTCACCGGCTTCACATCCCAGAATGCGCCCGGGGACGGCATCTATCTCAACGGCTATCCCTCCGGCGCCGGCGTCGGCGCTCCGGTCACCAACGTGCTGATCTACAACGTGACCTGCACGGCCAATGGGCGCAACGGCATGAGCCCCGATGGCTGCGACGGCCTGATCGTGCGCGACAGCACCTTCTCCAACCAGGCCAGCGCCAACCCCGGCAACGGCATCGACTGCGAACCGATCAACAACCAGGCGCCGAACAACTTCAATATCTTCAACTGTGTGTTCAGCGGCAACACCGGCGGCGGGATCCAGTCCGGCCCAGACGACAGTGGCGACAACGCCACTTTCACCAACATGACCTACGCCTTCAACACCGTCACTGACTGCGGCAACTTCGGCCTGGAGGCCCAGGATGGCTCCGGCCCGATAAACATCCTGAACAACACCATCAGCGGCACCTACGCCGGCGCCGGCGTGATGACGCTCTACCCTGGCTACGGCATCATGCTGCGCGGCGAAACCGGGATCCGGAACGTCAACGTCTCGGGCAATATCGTGAGCAACAGCAAGAGCGACGGGATTTTCCTTTCCTCCTCAAGCACATCCACCTGCAGCTCCAACACGGTCACCGGCAGCGGTGGCAAGGGCGTCAACAACCAGTCCGGGAGCGGCGTGACGGTGAGCAACAACACTGGCAGCGGCAACGCCGGCGGCAACTGATCCCTCCGGTCGCCAAAGCGAAGGCCGCCCTG
>Ga0316227_1003336_pt1 | contig 13043 bp, 7 predicted proteins | sample TBH18019metaG_FD_206012 | JGI IMG/M metagenome (GOLD analysis project Ga0316227, IMG submission 206012) | Freshwater microbial communities from Trout Bog Lake, Wisconsin, USA - TBH18019 | ecosystem: Environmental > Aquatic > Freshwater > Lake > Hypolimnion/Profundal zone | place: USA: Wisconsin... | reverse complement strand
ACTGGTGCTTCACCTACACCATGCCCGAAGGGGAGGGCTGCCCGCTCAATTTCGCGCCCATGGCCAGCACGACCCTGCAACTGGTCTGGGGCGACCTGTTGGCCGCCTACCACATGGTGGAGAGCGGCTTCACTTTGGAACACTTCGCCCGGTTCCACCCCGCGGGCAACCTCGGCGCCCGGCTGCTCAAGGTGAAGGACCTGATGCACACGGATTTCCCGCGGGTGGAACCCGGCACCGGACTGGTGGAGGCCCTGGGGGTCATGACCGACGGCAAGCTGGGCATGACCACCGTCATGGACCTGGACACCCTGGTGGGGGTCATCAGCGAGGGCGACATCCGCCGGGCGCTGCAGGGCGCCCAGCGCAAGGGCGGCACCCCATGGAGCCTCACCGCGCGCGACATCATGACCCCGAACCCGATCTGCACCAGCCCCGAAGCCCTCGCGGTGGAAACCGCCAAGATCATGGCCGCCCGGAAGATCACCTTCGTGATCGTCAAGGAAGGCGCCACAGCCCGCGGGATCGTGCACGTGCACGATCTTTTCGCGGCCAAGGTCATCTAGGATGGAGAACCGGTCTCAACACCTTGGGCAAAATCCAATGTTACATAATATACATTATCGAAAGCTAGCCACGATACCTAAATTAGCCCCTATCGCCAGCATTTGCGCCATTGAACCGGTGCCCTCCCGGGCAACAGCCTGAATCGTCGAAAGCCGCATCCGTGCCCTCCATCCTGCTCAAATACCTCCTGCGACGCTGGCTGCTTCCGCTGCTGGGAGCGCTGCTGTTCTACGGCGGCATGCTCATGGCCTACGAGGTCGTGGGGGTGACCAAGCAGATCTTTTCCATCGGCGCGCCGTTCCGCTGGGTGGCGCCCCTACTGTTGCTGGCGGTTCCGGAAAACCTGGGGATGGTCCTGCCCATGGCCGCGGTGCTCGGAGGGCTCATGGGCACCCAGTACCTTTCCGAAGGTTCCGAACTGGTGGCGGCCCAGGGACTGGGCGTGGGCATGCGGGCGCTGATCAAGCCCTGGCTGCTGCTCGCCGCCGGGCTCCTGGTGCTGGCCACCCTGAATGCGCACCTCCTGGTGCCCTGGGCCAACGCCACCCAGATCACCGCCCAGACCAAGATGTTCGAAGAGGCTCGAACCCGCTTCCTGAAGCCCGGAGCCCCCCCCTGGTTCCCGCCGCGGGCCCCCCGGAATGCCGTGTGGATCGCGCCGGACGGCCAGATCCACCTCATGGAGGTGACCAACGACCGGGTCCAGCATCTGGTGGCGAAAACCCTGAAGTGGGGACAAAGTGACAAGGCGTTTGAACATTCCGAGATAAACCTACGAATGGAAGACCTTCGGGGCGCCTCCTTTCATAAGACCGATGGCAAGGTCACGCTTATCCAGGAGAAGGAGCACACTTACACCATCGACGTGCCGCCGGTTCCCAAGCTGTTGGCCTCCACCCACGGCAGGTTCCAGCCGACCAGCTACCTCTTCGCCCAGAAGACGCCCGAATCCCTGGTGGAGCTGAGCCGGAGGTTCACCCTGCCGCTGGCCTCCTGCGCCCTGCTGCTGCTGGGCATCGCCCTGGGCCTGGGTCATCCCAGGTTCCAGAAGGGCGGCGCCGTGGTGAAGAGCCTGGGCGTGATCGTGCTGTATTACGTGGTCATGAAGTACTTTGAAAATCAGGTTTTATCAGGCAAAGGTCAAGTCCTCTTCCCCAGGATCATGATCTTCGCGCTGCCCCTGATCTTCCTGGCGGGGGGCTTCGCGCTCCTTTCGCGCAAGCTGCAACCCCATCAATCCGACCGTTTCAGCCGCCTGGCCCCGGTGCGGGCGGTCAGACACTGGCTGCATGACGCGCCGGGGATCTCCCGGGTGGTCCATTCGGTGAAGGCTGCGGCCAAGGCCCTGGCGGCGGGGGTCAAGCGGCTCGTGCCCAGGCGCTGGAAATGGCTTCCCCCGGGCAAAGGCATCCTGGCCGTCTGGACCAATGACCTCTGGTGGCGCAACTGGGGGTCGGTCATGGGCACCTTCCTGGCCCTCAGCTTCCTCATCGAATATGCCAGCCTGGCCGGCGATTTGATGAACAACCATGTGTCCAGCATGGTCTTCCTGCGCTACTGGTTGTGGAACCTGCCTACGTTCCTGGCGGTGGTGCTGCCGCTCGCCTTCCTGCTTGGCGGCGTGCTGTCCTTGTCGGACGCCACCATTTCCAGGGAATGGGTCGCCCTGCGCGCCGGCGGGATCAGTTTCATGCAGTGGACCAGAGCCGGGGTCCGGGCCTGGGGCGCGGTGCTGATCCTGACCTTCGCGCTCCAGGCGTTCCTGGCGCCGCTGGCGTTCCAGCGGGCGGACCCGCTGTACCAGCGGATCCTGGGCCGCCCGGCGCGTTCCCTCATGACCCGTCCGTCCTGGCTCAACCTGGGCTCAACGGGGGTGGTCTGGTTCCTGGACGGCACCACGCGCTGGGGCTTTCCGCTCAAGGAGGCCGGCACCCAGGTGCCCATCCTGCTCAAGTGGCAGATGCAGGACGTGCGCTCCCTGGCCCTGCCCTGGGACGGCCTGAACCTGCTGCCGGGACCGTTCACCGCCGCCCTGTTCCCGGACAAGGCGCTGCGGGATACCACTTCGGCCGAGCAAACCTCCACGGTCGACCTGTTCCACTGGCAGAAATGGGCGCCGGACCCGGAACGGGCCACCATGATCTGGAGCCGGCTGCTGGGCTTCCTGGCCGGACCATGCCTGATGTTCGCCATGCTGCCTTACGCCTTTCCTTCGCCCCGGGGCGGGCGCGGCCAGGCCCTGGGCTACAGCCTGGTGGCGGGGCTGGTCTTCATGGGGCTGCAGGCGCTGTTCACCGGCGCGGCCAAGGCCGGGGAATTCCCGCCGCTCTGGGGCATCCTCTGCCCCATCCTTTTAGTGTTGGGATTTGGTTTGATGCGCCTGAACCGGTTGCGCACCTGAAATCAATGCCGCAGAACGCGCTTTGTTCCTGCTCCGGCGGGGCGGTGCGGAAATGGGTTATCCTGAGGTCGGTTGGAGCGCCCGCATGACGATTGACAATGGACCTTCCCTGCTGCTGGAGCACGCTCTGGCCTGCCTGAGGGTCCAGGACGGGCCGCGGCCCGGGGACCGGATCCTGGCGGCGATGTCCGGCGGCATCGACAGCTCGGTGATGGCCGCCCTGCTGCACCGGGCCGGCTTCGACGTTGTGGGCGTCTCCATGCAGCTGTTCGACAAGACGCGCGGCGGCACCGTTCCGGAAGCCGAGGGCAAGTGCTGCACCTTGGATGACTTCCAGGATGCCCGGCGGGTGGCGTTCCAGTCCGGCTTCCCCCACTATGTGCTGGACCTGGAGCACCGGTTCCGGGAGACGGTGATCGAGCCGTTCCTGGCCGGCTACCTGAGGGGCGAAACCCCCAGTCCTTGCATCCGTTGCAACCAGCACCTGAAATTCCGTGCGCTGCTCGACCGCGCCAAGGAGATGGGTTGCGCCTATGTCGCCACCGGCCACTACGCCCGGGTCGCCCGGGACGGCCGGGGCTACCACCTGCTCAAGGCCGCCGACGCGGCCAAGGACCAGAGCTACTTCCTGTTCACCCACGACCAGGCGAGCCTGGCCAGGACCCTGTTTCCGCTGGCCGGCTTCAGCAAACCGGAGGTGCGCCAGCTGGCCCGGGACCTGGGCCTGCATCTGGCGGAAAAGCCGGAGAGCCAGGAGATCTGCTTCATTCCCGGCCGCTACGACGGCTACATCGAGGACGTGGGCCGGGCGCCGGTCCAGGCCGGCCCCGGTCCGATCCGCCACCTGGACGGCCGCGTCCTGGGCAGCCACGGGGGCTACTGGCGCTTCACCGTGGGCCAGCGCAAGGGGATCGGCGTGGCCTTCGCCACCCCGCTGTTCGTGGTGCGGGTGGATCCGGCCACGGACACCGTCTGGGTCGGCGCCGAGGAGGACCTGCTGGGCCGGGAGCTCACCGCCCGGGAGACCAGCTGGTGCCTGGAACCGCCGGCCGGGCCCCTGCCCTGCAAGGTGAAGATCCGCTCTCGCGGCAGCGAGGCGGAGGCGGTGGTGCATGACCTGGGCGACGGCCGGGCGCGCGTTGACTTCCGGATCCCCCAGCGGGCCATCGCCCCCGGCCAGGCGGTGGTGTTCTACGCCGAAGACGAGGTGCTGGGCGGCGGATGGATCGAGGCTAACTGAGTTCTTCCGCCAGCGCCGCCAGGAAATCCCGCAGCACCTGGTCCCGGGCGGCGGCCCTGCGCCGGCCGGCGGCGGTGTTCATGCCGTCCTTCAGCCTGAGCAGCTTGGTCTGGAAGTGATCCAGGCTCCAGCGCTTGTCATCCGGAACGCGGTCCCGGCTCCAGGGGTCTCGGGGATCCCAGAGGCCGGCGCCCATGGCGCCTCCGGTGGCGAACACCCGGGCCAGGCCGATGGCGCCCAGCGCCTCCAGGCGGTCGGCGTCCTGCAACACCGAGCCGGCCAGGCTTACGGGCCGCTCGCCGCCGGAAAAGCTGTGGGTGGCCACGGCGCCGGCGATGAGCTCGGCCCGCCCGGCCAGCTCCGGGATCTCCCGGCACCATTCCAGGGCGAGTTCCGCGCCCAGGCGCGCCGTCCGGGCGGAATCCGGGTGGTTCTTGGGCAGGTAGACCAGATCGTGCAGGAGCGCGGCGGCGGCGCAGGCCTCGGGGTCGGCGCCCTCTTCCCGGGCCAGTTCCTGGGCCAGCCGGGCCACCCGCAGGCAATGGGCCAGATCGTGGGCGCCATCCCGGCGCTCCTGGGCGAACCGGTGGTCCAGCCGCGCCAACAGGCCGGCGCTCCAGGGGTACGGGAGGGGATCAGGGGGGATCGACATGATTTGGACAGTACCAGAAGAACGTTTAATCCGCTGGGCCCTTCCGCCGGCCGCGGTTCTGGTCGTCCGTAAGGTGGGCGTAGAAGCTGCTCCGGCGCACATCCTCCTCCACCTGGATCGCCTGGTGCAGGGGCGGGAAGGCGCGCTGTTCGCAGTCGGTGCGGTCGCAGAGCCGGCAGGTGACGCCGATGGGCACCGGCGGCTGGTCCAGCACCAGGCCGTCGGCGTAGACCAGCTCCCGGGCATAGCCGATCTCGCAGCCCAGGCCCAGGGCCTGGATGGCATGCTGGCCGCGGTAGTTGCCGGTGTCCCGGTGCAGGGTGCAGGCGATGCAGAAGTACTTGCGGCCGTCGTTCATTTCGCTGATCTGGGTGCGGACCAGGCCGGGGGTGAGGAAGGAGGCGTGGATGTTCCACCTGGGGCAGCAGCCGGAGTAGCGGGCGAAGCGGATGCCGGAGGCGGAGAAGCTCTTGGAGATGTTGCCGGCGATGTCGATGCGCAGGAAGTGGAACGGCACGCCTTCTTCATGGGGGCGGCGCAGGGCGGTGAGGCGGTGGCAGACCTGTTCGAAACTGACCTGGAACCGCCGGCACAGCAGTTCGATGTCATAGCGGGCAGCCAAGGTGGCGCGCAGGAACGGCCCATAGGGCATCAGCACCGCCGCGGCGAAATAGTTGGCCAGGGCCACCCGGGCCATGGAACGCGCCACCGGGCCGGTGAGCAGCGGATCCTCGGTGAGCCGGTCCAGCAGTTCGCCCAGGGCCAGCAGCGCCCATTGATGGGCCAGCTGGAAGGTGCGGCTCCGGGGCGAGAGCAGTTCCGACAGGCTCAGCACCCGGGTATCGGGGTCGTAGCGGCGCAGGATGCCCGGCGCCTCCTCGGCCCGGTGGATCCGCGCCTGGATGCCGCGCGCCTTGAAGGCGCCCACCAGGCCGGTGTAGAGCAGCTCCGGATCCAGGGCGGCCTCCTGCCAGAGGGCCTCGGCGGCCTCTTCCAGTTCGGGGAAGTAATTCATCCGGCGCTGGATGAAATCCCCAGCGGCTTCGGACGGCATGGGGCTGGCGGCGGACGGGAAGCCCTGGCCGTCGCTCAGCTGGTCGGACAGGGCCTCCATCCGCCGGCGCGCCTCCCGGTAGGACTGGTACAGCAGGAACACGGCCCGGGCCAGGGCGGGCCCGTTCTGGGCCAGATCCCGCACCTCCGAAGCCGGCAGGTCCAGCGGCTCGAACAGCGGGTCGCCGAACGCCTCCATCAGATCCTCGGCCACCCGCTGGTCGGCGTCCGGGGCGAAGCTCTTGAGGTCCACCTGGAACGACTGGGCCAGCTGGATGAGCAGGTTGGCGGTGAGCGGACGCTTGTTGGCCTCGATCAGGTTCAGGTAGCTGGGGCTGATCGCCAGGCGCTCGGCCATCTGCACCTGGCTCATGCCCTCCTGGCGGCGCAGGGCCCTGACCTTCGCCCCCAGGCGCGGCATGGGCCTGGCAATGGAATCCGGCATGGGCAACTCCCTTTACAGAATTTACAGATATCACTTTATTGCATTTTCACTTTTTGACAACTAAACCCATTTCAAATCAAGCGCTTCTTGCGCAGGCCCCAGTTTAAGTCAATTTGTGACTGAGATCAATTCTCTGGAGTCGCCATGCATGCCAAAGTTTCCCTTGGGATCCGGGAAAGGGATCCCCTGCCCTTCCAGTCCCCCGAAATGCTCAGCGCGGAAGCGCTCGCCTTCGTCCGCACCCTCACCCTGCGCTTCGGCAGGAACCTCAAGGCCCTGCTGGCCAGGCGCGAGACCGCCCAGGCCGGCTTCGACCGGGGCGAGCAGCCCGACTTCCTGCCGGAGACCGCCCACATCCGCCAGGGTGAATGGTCGGTGGCCGCGCTGCCGCCGGCGCTGCTGGACCGGCGGGTGGAACTCACCGGCCCGCCCGAACGCAAGATGCTGATCAACGCCCTGAACAGTGGGGCCCGGGTCTACATGGCCGATTTCGAGGACAGCCTGGCGCCCACCCTGGAGAACCTGGTGACCGGCCAGCAGAACCTCTACCTGGCCGTGCGCGGCCAGCTGAGCCACCAGGATCCGGAATCCGGCAGGCTCTACCTGCTGGATGACCGGGTCGCCACCCTGATGGTGCGGCCCCGGGGCCTGCACCTCCAGGAAAGCCATCTGGAAGTGGCGGGCCAGCCGGTTCCGGCCTGCCTGTTCGACGTGGGCCTGTTCCTCTTCCACAACGCGCGGGAGCTGTTCGCGCGCGGCTGCGGCCCCTACCTTTATCTGCCCAAGCTGGAACACCATCTGGAAGCCCGCTGGTGGAACCTGGTGCTGGAGGCCATCGAGCACGAACTGGGCCTGCCGTTCGGCTGCATCCGCACCACCATGCTGATCGAGACCCTGCCGGCCGCCTTCCAGATGGAGGAGATGCTGCACGAGCAGCGCAACCGCGCCACCGGCCTGAACCTCGGGCGCTGGGACTACATCTTCAGCTTCATCAAGACCCTGCGCGCCGACCCCGGCGCCGTCCTGCCGGACCGGGCGGCGGTGCACATGGAGCAGCCCTTCCTGCGCGCCTACGCCCAGCTGCTGGTGCGCACCTGCCACCGGCGCGGCGCTTCCGCCCTGGGCGGGATGAGCGCGTTCGTGCCGCAGAAGGGCGATCCGGAAGGCACCGCCCGGGCCCTGGCCCAGGTGCGCGCCGACAAGGCCCGGGAAGTGCGCGACGGTTGCGACGGCACCTGGGTGGCCCACCCGGCCCTGGTCCCGGTGGCCCGGGAAGTGTTCGACGCCCACATGCCCGCGGCGAACCAGCTGCACCATATCCCGGAACCGGTGACGGCCGCGGAACTGCTGGCCGTGCCCAGCGGACCCCGGACCGTGGCCGGACTGCGCCAGAACCTGCAGGTGGGCATCCGCTACCTTGAGTCCTGGCTGGGCGGACAGGGCTGCGTGGCGCTGTACGGCCTGATGGAGGACACCGCCACCGCGGAGATCTCGCGCATGCAGCTCTGGCAGTGGCTCAACCACGGGGCGGAGCTGGACGGCCTGGGCCGGCTGGACCGGGCCCTGTTCCACGGCCATGTGCAGGACACCCTGGACCGGATCCAGGCGGAGGTCGGCAACGAGGTGTTCGCCGCGGGCCGCTACCTGGAGGCCGCCGATCTGCTGGAGACCCTGATCCTGCTGCCCGAACCGCCCGCCTTCCTGACCCTCGCCGCCTACGAGCTGCTGGGCGATGTCGATGCCCCCCTCAAAGAGGTGATTTGAAAGTCACTGAACGCCCGCCAGGGATCAACCCTGGCGGGCGTTGTAGACGGCCCGGGCGCTCCGCTGGAACTGGCGGAACAATTCGACCGCTTCCGGGCGCAGCACGTCGCTCAGCGTGGTGACGCCCCGTTCGGCCAGCTGCTCGCGCCACTGGGGATGCACCGGGCCCTCGTCGAAGCCGGTCAGTTCCTCCAGCTCCGGTCCGCTGCCGGCGATGGTCAGCTGGCGGACGCCGGACCAGAGCAGCGCCCCGTAGCACATGGCGCACGGCCGCCAGTTCACCACCAGTTCGTGGGCCGGCAGGCCGGGACCGCCCAGGTCATAAACCCCCAGGCGTTGCTGGGCCAGGCTCAAGGCCATGATCTCCGCATGGGCGCTGGAGCAGGTGCTGGCCACCACCCGGTTGACGCCGACGGCGATCAGCTTTCCGCTCGCCTGCTCAAAGACCCCAGCGGCAAACGGGCCGCCGGTGTCGTGCTGGAAGTTGAGCCGGGCCAGATCCAGGATGAGCGCCATGCGCTGCTCGGCGCTGGGCAGCTCAGCCGGCAGGCCGGCCAAGTGGCCGGCAGTCCAATCGGGCATCGGCAAATGGAAGTCCAAGGGCTTGGTACAAAGACGATTGAATTCTTTATCATTTCTCGGCGAGGATGCCCAAGGCTTGCAGATCCGACAGGTACTTATGCACAAAGGCCTCACTCAGGTGCGGGATGCCGGCTTCGCCGCAGGGCATCAGCCGGCGCACCTCCCGGCCGAACCGGCTGGCGTCGACCCGCTCACTTTCCCGGCCCGGGCTCGGCTCGGCCCACTGGTTCAGGATCGGCTGCGAGGAATGCTGGCGCAACTCCGCCGGCAATTGGCGCAGCCGGTCGCCGAAGGCCGAATACCAGGCGGCATGGTCCTGGATTCGCTCGACCGGGTAACCGGCCGTCGCCACCCAATCGATCAGGGTGTCGAGCGAGATGCCATCATCCCAGTGGGCGTTGCTCACCTGATAGGTGGCGTAACCCTCCCGTTCGGCGCTGGACATGAGCACCATGGCCGCGGCGATGAAATCGACCGGCAGGCCGTCGTAATGGGCCCGCGCGCCCTGACCGTCCGCGTAGAAGCTGCGCGGCGCCAGGCCGGTGCTGACCACGCTGACCAGCAGCCGGGTCAGCATGTCCGGCACATTGACCTGGCCCCGGTAGCGGCGGTCCGGCAGGATCATGTCGGGCCGGAACACCCGCACCGGCGCGTCGAACCGCTCATGCAGCTCCTTCAGCAGCACTTCGCCGGCCCATTTGCTGGTGGCGTATCCGTGGGCGTAGCCGCCGCTCACCGGCCAGACCGATTGCAGGGCGTCTACCCCGGTCTGCTCCAGCACCTTGCCGGAACCCCGGGCCCCGGCCAGCACCCCGATGCTGGAAACGTAGTCGAACCGCTTGCGCCGGCCGTGCAGTGCCAGACGCACCAACTGGGCGGTGCCCAGCACATTGGGTTCGAAGAGTTGTTGGTAACTATAGACATGATTCACCAAGGCTCCGGGATGGACGATCAGGTCCACCTCCTGGGCCAGGCCTTCGTAGACCTCCGCCGCCAGCCCAAGCCTGGGCGCGACGAGATCTCCGGCGAACACCGCCAGGCGTTCGCCCGCCAGGGCGGCGAACCGCTGCGGCAGCCGGACGTCGCCGGTGCGGTAGGCCGCTTCCAGGCGCCCGGCCGCCGCCTGGTCGTCGGCGGCCCGCACCAGGGCGATCACCCTGCCCCCGGCCCGGGCCATCCGTTCCAGCCATTCGAGGCAGAGCACGTGGCCGAGGAAGCCGTTCGCTCCGGTCAGCAGCACGGTCCGGACCGGACCCAGGGGCTGCGCCGCCACCTTCCCGGCCCCGGCCAGGCACGCCGGGTCGAGCAGGCGCGCCAGGGTCAGATCCTCGGCGCGGATCACGGTCGCGTCCTGGCCGTGGATGGCGCTGAAGCCCGGCAGGGCGTCCGGGCCCCGGCGCGCTTCCAGCTGGCGCACCAGGGTCTGCAGCGTGCTGCCCGGGTTCAGCAGCGCCGCCGCCGGCACCGGCTCGCCGCAGATCTCCTCCAGCCGGAGCGCCAGGTCGAGGGCGCTTATGGAATCGCCGCCGAGATCCTTGAAACTGCCCGCGGCCAGGTCCAGGTCCGGCACCCCGAGCACGGCCGCCGCGGCCCGGCGCGCCCGGGCTTCCAGCGGCTGGCCGGCATCCTCGCCGGAGGCCGAAAGGCCCTGGTGCTGCTGTTCCTCGAGCTGGCGGTAGAGCGCTTCCAGGCGTTCGCCATAGCGCTGCTTCAGCTGAGGCCGGGCCGGCTTGTTGATCCCGGTGAGGCAGCCGTTCTCCCGGGTCCAGCGTCCGGGTTCCACCAGGAGGTCGCGCGGCACCTCGTAGGGGCGCAATCCGGCCTCGCTGGCGATGCGGTTGAACTCCGCGCGCAGCAGTTGTTTGAGCTCGGCCGGATGCTGGTCGGCCTGATGCAGGCGCTGGCCCACGGCGGTCCAGTCCGGGACCGCCACGGCCAGCAGGTAGGCCCGCTGGCTGTTCGCATACAGGTAGACCTGGTCCAGCAGCGGACTGCCCGCACTGAAGACGCTCTCCAGCCGCCAGAGGGTGACGTACTCGCCCTGGGACAGTTTCACGACGTTGTTCTTGCGGTCGACCCAGGCGATCTGGTCGGGTCCCCGCTCCTCGACGATGTCGCCGGTCCTGAGGAAGCCCTCGTCATCGTACAGGGCCCGGGTGGCGGCCTCGTTCTGGAAGAAGCCGGGGATGCTCTGGCAGGTCTTGACCACCAGCTCGCCGCGCGGATAGGGCTGATCGCTCAGGCGGTAGCCGAGTTCGGGCACCTCGACCAGGCGGTAGGCCGAGACGATCGACCGGCAGATCACGCCGTCGATGCTGAGGATGCCCGCCTCGGTGGAACCAAACCCTTCATAGACCGGGATCTCGAAATGGTCGGCGAGCCACTGGGCGATCTCCGGGGCGGTCGGCGCCGAACCGATGAGCACCGCGCAGAGCCGGTCGCCCAGGAAGCCCCGCCAGGACGAGCGCAGCCGCTCCTCGGCCGCGGGCCGGGCCAGGCCGGTGCGCTCCAGGCGCTGCCGTTCGCCGAGCCAGGTCTGGTGGATCAGCTCCGAGATGCGCGGCACCAGGTTGAGGAAGGTGGGGCGCACCAGCCGGATGTCCTCGAACAGGGTCGACATGTCGCTGGCCAGGGTGAAATGAGTGACCCCGCCCAGCATCAGCGTGCGCAGCACGGCGTTGCGGCCCATGGCGTGGCTGAGGGGGTAGAAGTTGAGGGTGATGTTGGGGAACCTGGCGAACTGGCGGAGCGAGCGCAACTGCCAGTGGGAGCGCCAGACGCTCTGGGTCAGCAGCGCCCCTTTGGGAAACCCCGTGCTGCCCGAGGTGTACATGAGGGTCGCCAGGGGGTCCGTCCCCGGGGCCGGAAGCCACGGCGCCAGCGGCGCCCCGGCGCGGCCCTGGGCTTCGGCTTCGGCCAGGGTGAGCACCGGCAGCGCCGCGCCGGCCCGGACCCGGGCCAGCTCCGCGGCCTCCAGGTCCGCCCCCTCGTGCAGGTCCATGACCACCACGCTGCGCACCGTGCGGCAGGAGGCCAGCACCGCCAGGAGCCCGGCCAGGCCCTCCCGGGTGCAGATGATGGCCTTGAACCGGCCCTCGTTGATGATGTGCTTGAGATCCTCGGGGGGCATGCTCATCTGCAGCACGGCCGAGGTGACACCGGCATAGAGGCAGGCCAGGTCGGCCAGCACGTAATCGATGCTGCCGAAGCCGATGATGCCGGCCACCTCGCCCGGCTTGAGCGCGGTGCGCGGGTCCCGGACCAGCCCGGTGGCGAGTTCGACCGTGCGCCGCCAGGCGGTGGCGTAGCTGACCGTATGGAATTCCGCCAGGAAACGCACGGTCTGGCCGGCGGGGCCCGGCTCCAGCGTGAAGGCCCGTTCGCCCAGGGCCGGCCGCTCCGCATAGGCCGCGCAGGCCAGCTCGAACATTTCAATGGCCGCAAGATGGTCGTTCTGCAGCTGTTCGATGACGGCGGGCATGGGCGTCCACTGGCGCGTTGCCGGATCGCGCTGGCTGGTGGCCTTGAGCCGCTTAAGCGCCCGTTCAAGCCGCTCGGCGTTGGCTCGCTCGGCAAGCGATACGCTCGTTATGGCCATGGTATTCATTGATTTATCCTAAAAATATTAATTTATACTTATATATTATTTAATATAACTTTATCTTACCCTAACATGGGGAAAATAGGCTAAAGCCGGAGTCCTGTCAAGGAGCCGGCTTCACCTTCGGCTTCAATCCTCGACCACCGTCGCCACCAGCGTTGTTTCAGTGCACGCCTCGACCTGAATCCGGGTCCCCTGGCACTGCAGATCGGTCGAGCCGGGACGGAAGGTCAAGCGGCGCACCCCCGCCGGATCGATCGAACCGTCCGGGGCGTGTTCAAGGAAGGTGAGGCGGATGCCGCCGGCATCCTTGCCCTCGAACAGGATGTCGTGGTCGGGACGATCGCCCCGGATCTCCTCTTCCGCGACCCCGGCGGCCTTGAACCGCACCCGCTCCGGCCAGGTCGACAGGATCCGTTCCATTCCCGTCGGGAACACCTGCCGATCCTTGATGTATACGAAACCGGCCAGGGTCAGGTCCGGGGTGACATAGTAGAACTCCCCAAGCCCTTCATCAGTATGGATATCCCCATAGGCCATGACATTGCCGGTTTCCAGCTTGACCGGGCCGATGAACGTCAGGATCCTGCCGTTTGGCAGATTCAGCATTCGTTTTTCGGTCTTCAGGGTGATGGCCTGCCGCAAAAGGATGAAATTGGGATACCGGCTCACTTTCAACCGGTAGCTGACGCTGGCGACGGACTCCCCGGCCGCCACGGTCTTCGCCACGCCCAGGAC
>Ga0316227_1003335_pt1 | contig 13044 bp, 14 predicted proteins | sample TBH18019metaG_FD_206012 | JGI IMG/M metagenome (GOLD analysis project Ga0316227, IMG submission 206012) | Freshwater microbial communities from Trout Bog Lake, Wisconsin, USA - TBH18019 | ecosystem: Environmental > Aquatic > Freshwater > Lake > Hypolimnion/Profundal zone | place: USA: Wisconsin... | reverse complement strand
ATCACAAGCGGGTATGGCGTATTTACAAGGAGATGGGCTTGAACTTACCTAGAAGAACTAAGAAGCGCATCCCCAAGATGCCCAGAGTTCCGCTCATTGCTCCTACCGAGGTCAATACGATGTGGGCTTTGGACTTTATGTACGACACCTTGCATTACGGCAGACCTTTTAGGACTCTGAATGTCATTGATGAATCCAACCGCGAGATCTTGGCTATTGAAATTGATATTAGCCTGCCAGCAGCCAGGGTAGTAAGAACATTGGAGCAACTAGAAGAGATCCATGGTTTACCTCAGGCGATACGTCTGGATAACGGAAGTGAACTACGGTCTGCCGTCTTTATGGATTGGTGTGAATCTAAAGGTATTGAGCTCAAATTTATCCAACCGGGCAAACCGCAACAAAATGCGTTTATAGAACGCTTTAATAAAACCTACCGCCATGAAGTACTCAATGCATACTTATTTGAAAACCTCAGGGAGGTACGTGAAATTACAGAAAACTGGATCACAATTTACAACGAAGAAAGACCGCACAGCTCTCTTGGCAGAATACCACCTAGAGACTATCGAGCACAGGCAGAAAACAACACTTTAGGAATGTCGGGTTGACGGGGGATACTACACCATGTTCTCTAGATGGGGATAAGAGAAGAGGGTTTTTGGCAAATACTATTAACCCGATTCATCGCTCGACTTTGGGACTCTTCAATTGGATGGGTAACGAAGCCCATATCAGATCTACCGGGTTCAACCAAACATAGCTCACCATCGACATCCGCAATTGGTCCATGTAGAAGCCCTAACTATACTTTGTGCTTTTAAATGCTTTTTTCGTGCTCTTGTGCCAACTGAAATTACTCAAATTGCTCGACACTCATTTCCTTAATTAATCTATACGTAATAGCATTTTCCATTGCCAATATTTCTTTATGACGCTCATTATTTATACGCTTGAAATCATTGCCTACCAAATCAATAATGCCCGTCACAATTCAGCAAGATGCGAAGAAAATATGATAGCCTCGCCTTTAGCCAGCGAGGAGATGGCACTCTCATTTAATATCTAAGTGCGCAGCTTATATTATTGCCAAACCAAAATTCAATAATTACTAAGAAGCGAATATCTTGAATATTTTTTCGTACAAGCAATCATTAGAAAAGTTTGAATTTTTATCAACCCCAGACCTTCTCCACATTTCATTGTATAAGTGTAAAAAATGCATATCATCCGTAATATTGAAATTTAAATTTTCGTCGACAAAAACATTGGGGCAATCCCAATAATTTATATGATTGGCAAAATCTGGTGGAAAAATTTCAAACCCATGCTTTGGATAAGACTGAACAATTGCTGTAAGCAATGAAGGCCCCAATTCACTCCAGGTAATATCTTTTTTGGGGAAGCGTTCCGAGTATACTCTTGCCAAATCAATTAGATTACCGTATCGGCGAACAGGATTAAATATTATATTATTATTTATTTGGAAACCGCCATTCTTAGTTCTTTCAGTAACAAGAAACGGCTTTTTGGGTAAATCACTAACGTGCTTTAATGAAACTACATCCGTATCAACCCAAAGCCCTCCATATGAACAGAGTACAGAATACCGAAATAAGTCCGCAAAGCTCGCATAGCTTCCTACTTGATTAAGGAATAAAAAAGACTCAGGAATAATTTCCCTTGCATCTCGAATAGGAACGTTATGAATATTGACTTCAATATTTCCATAAGTCCATATGCATAAATCAAATCCATTTTTTATGAAACTGCTAATACATATTTTCTCCATTTTGCTCAATTCACCGTACGCCCAAAACATGTGTGTTAGCATTTTTTATTACTCTTAAATTTAAGAAATATTATTTTCGATTGTATGTCATATATGCTGTTTTACTAATATACCTAAAGCCATAGCTTCCATCAATTCGCTGCAGTGTCTCTCTAACATTGCTAATGAAGTTCCCATTTGTCGTGTTAGCGCATGAATATCAGCACCTGCTATCGGCTCCATCATTGCGTAAGTATGATATTGGCTGTGTAAAGTTATTAACGCTATTGCGATAACGGAAGACTTTCAAGGCACTTTTGCTCGCTATCAAGCCCTAAAACTCAATATCGAATATATCTTTGTTTTCTATATGTCTATCTTTGTGTACTTCCAGGCACTCGTGTTGAGCAATCAACCATTGTTCACCAGCTTTACCACATGCCCACATTTGTGAATATCGAACACCACCGTCCAAGTATTAGTCTACATGTCGCCGACACATGTGTAATGCCTCTGTGCAGTGCCGCATACCTGCGCATATCAATACATCATTGCAATCTCGTAGTTTCAGCCTTACTTGTAGCGTCACATCACCCTTACCTTCCCACCAATTTTTTAATCGTTCTTTATGTCTTCAATCTCTGGTTGAGTAAATAGAGAACGAAGAAAAGATTTAACGCCCAACACATTTAATTTAGGCACTGGCAAATTATCACTAACCGGTCAATATGCTATTGCTGTGTGATGTATGCGTTGAAAAGAAGTTGCGAATAAGAGCCTAGCTCCTCAAAAGTTTTCAAGTAATTCATGATACTCACCTAAGCGTACACCCATTACACGGCGAAACCTCTTTTCGACTGAATGTATTCACCCTTAGTTGCCTATATTTTTCTTGATTATAAATTTCAAGGACACTTTGCTTGCTTACATCCCCCCAGGGATAATCAACATGCCCATCCATACAGCAATGCTGTACAAGCCCGGTAGCGCTAATTCTAAAATCAAACCAATGATCACACGGGATATTAGACACCTCTTCAAATACTGCATTATCTGTTTTACTTAACCAGTTTGCATAGGGCCAGAGAGTGACCTCAAATAAAGGGAAATTTTGCTTTATAAATTCAACAAATTCATCATCCGCCTTGGTGTTGTCCTTCAATCTTGAGACTACAACTCTGGTATTTAACTTTTCAGATAATTTAGCCTCATGAATAAAGCCCAAATTTCTCATCATCAGGTCATAGTTGAGTTTCATTTTTTCTTCGTATACATCTTTACGATGATCAACCACACTAAGCCACAGATAATCTAGCTTGAATTTGGAAAGCTTTGAAATATTTGTTTTATTTAGCGTCGTTCCGTTACTGGTGAGAGTGATATGGGCATTTGGCAAGCGATCTGTAATTTTTTCAAGAATTGTAAAAATTCTTTTATCCAGGAAGGGTTCGTTTACGGCAAATGGGGAAAGTTGAAAAGGAAGATCCTTTGGAATCCTCTCCAAATCTGAGATGATCTTATCTATTAATTCCATCGGCATCATAGTGCCGATCCTCTCCATGTCAGGATAAACACAAAAAGAGCATTTGGCATTGCACTGAGCATATGTTTCAAATGCGACATGCAAGGGGTAATCGACGTATTTCGTCTTTTTTCTCAAGACATGGTTGACGTGATAAATTGTATCCACATCGGTCAATGCATCAACCTCTTCTGCTTTTTGGTAATGCAATTTTATAAATTTTTTATATTCCTTAACTGCGGGGTAAGGCTTATCTATTTGGGCGTAAGCTTGAGCCTTCAATAAACTAACTTCAGGAACTCCAGGTTTAACAAGTTCAAGCTCATTTGCAGCGCTAATCATTTCATCAAATTTAGATAATGAGCGTAGTATTTCAATCTTATTGTTATGGCCGGTGATATTATCAGGTGCCAATTGAACCGCTGTCAATTTAGTACCACTACCAGTGAGAGTTTTTCTATACTAAATCATTGCATATAACTGGGTTGGATTTGAGTAATTCTAGGCAGTATTGCTTGAGGTGCTGGTGGCCTGTAACCCAACGAACTATGGGGCCTTACTTGGTTATAGTGCTGTCGCCATTGCTCTACTAAAACCTTGACTTCCTTCAGGTTGTAGAAGATCTCCCCATTAAGAAGCTCATCTCGAAGAGTGCCATTAAAACTTTCACAAAAGCCATTCTCCCAGGGCGAACCGGGTTCAATGTAAGCAGTTTGAACTCCAATCTCTTTTAACCAATCCCGCAATACTTGGGCTACAAACTCGGGGCCATTGTCCGATCGAATATATTTTGGGATGCCATGGATGACCATGGTATCGGCTAGTTGTTCAATCACTTCTTTAGATCCAATACGCAGTGCGCAGTGGATCACTAGGCAGATTCTTGTAAATTCATCAATCATGGTGAGCATCCTGATTTTTCGCCCATAAGCATCCCGAACAAAGACAAAGTCATAACTCCAGACATGGTTTGGATATTGCGCTCGCAGGCGCAGGCAACTGCCGTCGTTTAACCAAAGCCGCCCTTTAGGGGTTTGTTTTTCGGGCACCTTAAGACCCTCTTGCCGCCAGATGCGTTTGACCCGCTCCTGCGTAGCCCTTTGCCAACCTGCGTTGCGCATGAGGGCGGCTACGGTTCGATAGCCGTATCTGCCATAGGTGCAAGCTAAGCGGATGATCTCCGCCCTAAAGGGCTCTTCATCATCATGCGGCAATGGCATATACCGATAGGCTGTTCGCGATAGCCCCACCAAACTGCAGGCAGACCGCTCAGAGATCTGGTGGCGATCCATGAGTAGCTGCGCTGCATTTTTACGCTTAGTGGGGCTTAGAAGTTTCCCTTGATGACTTCTTGGAGCATGACCTCTCGTAAGGAGAGGTCAGCTACCAACTTCTTGAGCCTAGCGTTCTCTTGCTCTAAATCTTTGAGCTTCTTGGCTTGGTCCGCCTTCATACCGCCGTACATCTTGCGCCAGCGATAGTAGCTTTGGACGGTAATGGACAAAGACTTGCAGGCCTCTTCTAAGGTCTTGCCGTTAGCAGTTAAGACCTCAATCTGTCTCAGCAGGGAAACGATTTGCTCGGGTTTAAAACGCGCGCCATGTTTGGCCATAGTACAACTCCTTTTTAAGTAAAAGATTATCAAAATCTCTCACTTGGAGTGGTACTAAAAATCAACGCGGGTCACTTTCAGATTGCCCTAGAGAATAAACATTAGCAGTATCAATAAAGTTAATCCCGCTATCAAATGAAGTTTTGACCAACTCATTGACAGCTTTTTGCTGCAAGCCGCCCATGACCTCCCAAAATCCCTGAGCACCAAAAGTCATGGTACCTAAACAGAGCTCAGAGACATAAAGCCCTGTATTGCCTAATAAACGATATTTCATGAAAGCTCCTAATAATTTATTGTCTAGACTTAGTTCGATGATTTTAGGTTAGCCTGCATAAACTTGCTGACACATTTCATGTTGTTAATCAAATGATCGCGAGTTCGAAAACGAAGTTTCGGCGCAGCCAATCTCGCCCGACCCACCAGCAATGCGAAGAGTCTAAAGAAATCTAGGGGCTTTTTCTTTTGGTTCGCTTGAATTGATAAATCAACCCCCTAAATAGTATGGGATCTAAAGGGTTAATAGCTTCATATTTAAAGCCCTCAAGCATCAATTGTGTTTTAAGAATAAAGTAATGGGTATACCTAACCGTTGCATAAGAGGCTCACAATGCTTGACCCCATGGTTCTTAGTCGCATTCAATTTGGCGCAAACATTACCTTTCACATTCTTTTCCCAACCATTTCTATTGCTTTGGGATGGTTTCTACTCTTCTTTAAAATTCAATTTAATCGAACCCATGATTCCAGCTGGAATCAGGCATACCAATTTTGGGTAAAGATTTTTGCATTGACATTCGCTTTAGGGGTAGTCAGCGGCATCACCATGAGTTTTCAGTTCGGCACTAACTGGCCTGGATATATGAAGACCATCGGCAATATTGCAGGTCCCTTGCTTGCGTATGAAGTACTTACTGCATTTTTCTTAGAGGCTACCTTCTTGGGAGTCATGCTGTTTGGTAGCAAAAGAGTCTCTGCACGTGTTCATACCATCGCAACTTTTCTAGTCGCTTTTGGCACCACCTTATCGGCTTTTTGGATAATCGTATTAAATTCTTGGATGCAAACACCGCAAGGTTTTGAAATGATTGATGGCCAAGCTCATGCCACTAATTGGCTTGCCATTGTATTTAACCCTTCTATGCCCTATCGCTTAGCGCATATGCTCACTGCTGCTTTTATTACAGTGGCATTTTTATTAGCTGGCATCTCAGCCTACAGACAACTCCGAGGCAGTAAGTCTGCCGCTAATAAAGCGGTTCTTAAAATTGCCATCACTACAGCAGCAATTTTGATGCCCATTCAAATCATCCTTGGTGATGCCCATGGACTCAATACGCTGCAACATCAACCAGCCAAACTCGCTGCAATGGAAGGCATCTGGGAATCTGGCTCAGGCATACCAGCTGTAATCTTTGCTATTCCAGATCAAAAGACGCAGAGTAACCTCTATGAAATTAGCATTCCTAAGTTAGCCTCCTTTTATCTGACACATCACTGGAATGGCGAAGTGCAAGGCTTAAAAGACTTCCCCAACAAAATTCCTCCAGTGGCTCCAGTATTTTTTGCCTTTCGTATTATGGTTGGTATGGGTTTACTAATGCTATTAGTTTCTTGGATGGCGCGCTGGCAAATTTATAAGTCGCAAGATATCAAACCATGGATGGCCAAAATCTTGGTTGGAATGACTTTTTCTGGTTGGATTGCTGTAGTTGCAGGCTGGTACGTCACTGAAATTGGTAGGCAGCCCTACATCGTTACTGGGGTACTAACCACCACTGATGCTGCTACAACAATAGCGGGAGGTATTGTCTTGAGTAGCTTGCTGATGTATTTATTCTTATATATCGCACTTATTATTTCTTACATTGGAGTGGTTTTTTATCTCGCTCGCGAAGGGGATAAAGCCCCGGTAAGTAATACGATTACAAGCACGTCTAAATCCTATGCCCAATAAGATAAATTCACAATGTCACTAAATATGATTCCCGATCTGGGCCAAGCTTCAGGATGGCTACCGCTATTTTTCTTAGTAGCTATGGGTATTGCCGTCCTCTCCTATGTTGTACTAGATGGCTATGACTTAGGTGTTGGCATTCTTCTAAATAGAGCAACTGATGAAGAAAAGGATATGATGATTTCTTCTATCGGCCCATTTTGGGATGCTAATGAAACTTGGCTAGTTCTTGGTGTTGGGCTACTACTGGTGGCATTTCCACAGGCACATGGAATTATTTTGACTGAACTTTACATCCCCGTTGCCATCATGCTAGCTGGTCTAATTTTGAGGGGCGTTTCCTTTGATTTTCGGGTTAAGGTTCAATCTCATCAAAAACCGCTGTGGAACTTTCTATTTTACTTAGGCAGTGTCATTGCCTCCATAGCTCAAGGGGTCATGATTGGACGCCATATCGTTGGCTTTGATTCTGGTTTACTAGGCTGGTTATTTGCCCTCCTAGTTGGGGCCTGTGTTCCTGCTGGATATGCTCTTTTAGGCTCAACCTGGTTGATCATGAAGTCTGAAGGCGCATTGCAATTAAAGGCTGTTCACTGGGCCAAAGTAAGTTTGGGCTTCACAGCACTTGGAATAGGTTTAATATCCATTGCAACACCATTTTTTAGTCCTGAAATTATGGCTAAATGGTTTGCCCTGCCAAACATCATCTACTTAGCGCCGATACCATTAACTACTCTGATCCTCTTTATCATCATTGAGCGCACTTTGACGACCTTATCATCAAATCCACAGCAAAAAATGTGGGTCCCTTTTGTTGCAAGCGTAGCAATTTATTGGCTGTCATTTTTTGGGATTGCCTATAGCCTCTTTCCCTACATCATTGTTGATCAAATGACGATTTGGCAAGCGGCAGCATCAACTGAATCTCTTTGGTTGATTTTTTGGGGCGCTGCAGTTGTATTGCCAGCAATCCTTCTTTACACCTTTTACTCATATCGAATATTTTGGGGCAAGACTGTCCCAATGAGTTACTACTAAGCATTATTAGATACATAAGCAGGACTTTTAATTTAATGGCCGTGAGTTCAAAAACGAAGTTTCGGCGCAGCCAATTCCCCACCCCTCCCTCTTAACCCACTAAGATGTGCAAATCCTAAGGACAAATTGCTTTTAAAGTCCTTTTCTTTTGTAATCCCGTGTATTGATGACTAAAGTTACTTTTTAAGCCTATTTTGACAATCAATTTGAGAATTATTTCAACTGTATGGCGCAATAGCGCATGCACGATAATAAACTTTTAATTGGGGGTTATGTAATCATGAATCACTTATTTCCCAGTGGATGGGAGCAATTTTTAATTGGCGGTTTCTCTATTGGCATTGGCGTAAGCTTGATGTTTGTAGCAACGGGACGTGTAGTCGGATTAAGCTCATTTTTTAGCAGCAGCCTATCCTGGTTCTCAAAGCTCCCTTTTTTGCAGCAGCCCAGTCTTGTCGATTCAAGGGTATGGAGGTTAGCATGTGCCCTAGGATTAATTATTGGCGCCATGCTTTGGGCCCACTACTTTAATCCGGCAATATATTTAAGCAATGGCATTAGCCCGCTACAACTTTTAATCGGCGGGACCCTGGTTGGATTTGGTTCCAGATTATCTAATGGCTGCACCTCAGGGCATGGAATTTGTGGTATTTCCTCTCTCTCACTCCCATCATTAGTGGCGGTGATGATTTTTATGGGCTTTGCAATCGCTACAGCTCTGATCATGAGCCTTCTCAATGGAGGTCTGTTATGAAATCCCTCATGAATCTGATCATCATGCTTATTGGTGGCGCCTTCTTTGGATTTGGGCTAGCTGAGTCTGGTATGGTTTCCCCACGGGTAGTCCTGCAATTTTTGACTCTCAAGGATTTTGGCTTGCTACTCGTGATGGGAGGCGCCATCGCAGTCACTCTTCTTTTTTATCAACTGACTCCTCGCCTCCTAAGAAAACCACTTTTAGATGGCTCCTTTGATAAACGCGTTCTAGAGCTCGACTCAAAGGTGATTATTGGTTCGGCACTATTTGGAATTGGCTGGGGAATCTCTGGAATTTGTCCTGGCCCTGCAATCGCAGCGTTGGGCATCGGGAACTTTGAAGTGATCTGGACATTGATTGGGATCTTTTTAGGCGCATATCTTCAGGCGCTCTGGGCAAGCCGTAATTCAAAGCAATGCCTCGCTTAATGGCGCCTAGTTAATGCTCTTGTAAAGCAAGCCAATAGCAGTCAGAAAAGTGACTGTAGAAAATATTTGCTGTACGTAAGCTCCGTGGATTTTCGCAATCAGGCGCCTACCCAGGATAAGGCCAAGCACGGTAAAAACAATAAATGGGATGGCTATGTCCCACTTCATTGAACCAGAGGCAATTGCAATCAGCGCGCCCCCACTAGAAATGATTGCGAGCACGCCCAGGGAAGTAGCTATTACAGACTCTATAGATAGATTGGTAAATCTTCTTAAAACGGGGACAATGACAAATCCTCCGCCCACCCCCAGTAATCCAGAAAGAAATCCTGCGGTTGAGCCTGCAATCATCATGAGTCTAGCGCATGGCAAAGTCCAAATTAACTTTCCCCTTGATTCATGCAAGGTGCATAGTGCCTCACTTTTAGATCTAGAAGATTGACCCTTCAGCTCGTTAGACGCGTGCAGATATGTCCTGTAGGACACAAAGAGTAAAACGCAGCCAAATGCGATTGTTAAAGGTGCATTTGGCACTCGGCGAGATAACCAAATCCCCATCGGCGCTAAAGCAAGGCCAAATGAGGCCATTAAGGCAGCTGCTTTATAGCGCAGTACTTTCGCTTTGTATCCCAAACTTGCCCCAACTACAGCGGAGATAGCAACAGCAGCCAATGATATTGGTGCAGCTTGATTAACCTCAAGATGAAGTCCAAAAATAAGCAAGGGCACGGACAAAATTCCCCCGCCGGCACCAGTAAGACCCATCACAAGACCAACAAAAAGACCTAATAGAGGGGAGATGATGAGACTTTGATCCAATTGATATCAATCGCGAATTAAATAACAAAACCGATGACAACCCAAAGTACCATAAGACACCCACCCAATGCGAGAAGATAGCTAATCATGGCGCCCAGAAATAAAAATTGACCCGGCGGAATTTCAGCAGAAGAAAGACTGGCGACAAAGCGCTTATGCTGCGTTATGGAAAGAATCGATATTGCTGTTCCAAGCACCATGAACAAAACACCGATCGCCACTGAAATGCTTGAGTGAATTGGATTTAAATCGTTCGATAAATGAAGATACCTTACAAACAGCCCAAATTTTTCAATCACAAAGCCCATAGCTATAAAAGCTAATGCAGATCTCTGCCACGCCAGCAAGGTACGCTCAGCCGCATAATAAACACGTGGATCATCTAAATAAGCCATTATTTTCATTCTCTACCAGTTACAAGCAGACTACCATGACCTATATCAGGCAAACATGAGGCTAAACACTTAAAATTCAAAAAAGTGAGAATAATGACTTGAATACCAGAATCATTATTAGAACGTTTGAGCAACACCGGATCAGCCTTCCCTTTATTAACACACCGGGGGTTGATCTGATTTCGGCAACCCCTGCTTTAAGAGTGCGTGTATTTCGAGCGACCATTACAGTAAAAACGCTTTTTTACCCAATTTAAGAGAATGAGACAGGCAACTATGAATGAAGCTGAGCAATTTTGGAACGAGCGGTTTAATACTGACGAGTTTATTTTTGGTAAGGAGCCAAACAAATATCTTCGGATTAAAAGCGCTGGCTATTTAACAAAGCCGAGCAAAGTTCTATGTATAGCTGATGGAGAAGGACGAAATAGCGTCTGGTTAGCTAAACAGGGGCACCAAGTCGAAGCATTTGACGTGTCAAGTGTCGCAATTAAAAAGGCTCAAAATTTTTCCGCCGAAAATCAAGTATCAGTCACATTTGAGCACGCTGACTGCGATTCATTTTCCTGGCCGACAGAAAAATATGATGCTATTGCAGCAATATTTATTCAATTTGCAGACCCTGCACTGCGTGAAAGAATCTTCAAAAACTTTGTGAAGTCTCTAAAAACTGATGGTATTTTGATACTACAAGGCTACACACCCAAGCAGTTGGAATACAAAACAGGCGGACCTAGCGATATTACCCATCTTTACACCGAAGAATTAATGCGCGACTTACTCGCTGAAATGGAAATTCTTGAAATGATGTCTTACGAGGAGGAGTTACATGAAGGCGCTAGACATAGTGGCATGTCTGCATTGCTGGGCCTTGTGGCAAAAAAGAGATAAAAACTAGGCTTTGAACTCCTTAATTTACACGCACATTTAAAGCAAAGACTTAACAACTTCTTATCTCGATAATCTAAGCCAAAAAATAGCTGAAGAATACGTTCCACCCAATGAAATAAGCGCTTCAAACCTTACAAAAGTGCTTTGCCAATAACTCCATTACTGCAGCAGCGATCTCGCTGGAGAGTCTGTAGTAAATTTGTTTCCCCTCTCTGCGGGTTTTTACCAACTTATTTTCTCGCAGAACCGTAAGCTGCTGGGATAAGGTTGGCTGATGAATTTCCAAAATTTCCTCCAACTCATAGACACAGCGTTCACCCTGGCTAATCTCGCAGAGCAAAAGCATCCGATCTTTATTAGAGAGTACTTTCATCAATTTGCAGGCCACATCTGCAGACGAGGCCATCTTTTTTAGGCTAATTTTTGTTTTACTGATCGCTTTAGTACTCATATTTGACTGTATTAAAATATTATATAAATTTATGAAGTATTATACCAATCGTCGCGATTAACACGTTAAATTTGAAATAAAAAATTAGCGTTTTTCCTAGTGGCTAATTTATTAAAACGAATTACAATTAGATATAATATTTTTTATTTAAATCAAAAGTCCAGCACATGAGTAAAAAACTAGGAATTTCCGGCCGTATTGCATCCTACTTTCAGGATGCTCAAATTACGCCTTTACTAGCAATTGCGATATTGCTGTTGGGCTTATTTGCGATTTTGGTTACTCCAAGAGAGGAAGAGCCCCAGATTAATGTGACGATGGCCAATGTGCTCATCCCCTTTCCAGGAGCTACCGTCAAAAATGTAGAGCAGATGGTATCGATCCCAGCTGAGCAGGTCTTATCTCAGATCGCCGGCATTGAGCATGTGATGTCGGTATCACAAGCCGGTCTATCAGTCATCACAGTTCAATTTAAGGTTGGGGTTCCAAGAACCGAGGCCTTGGTAAGGCTGCACGATACTGTTGCCGCAAATTCAGACTGGCTACCTAAAGGAATGGGGGTTTTAGAGCCCATCATCAAACCCAAGGGTATTGATGATGTACCCATCTTGGCGCTCACTCTTTACTCAAATAACCCTTCGCTGACTTCATTTGAACTTGAGAAAGTTGCCAATCGCATTGAATCAGACCTAAAGAGAGTAAAGGGCACCCGCGAAGTCAATACGATTGGGGGACCAAAACGGGCTATTAATGTAGAAATTGATCCAAATAAGATGGCACTCCGCGGAGTTACTCTAGACGACGTTCGTGCTGCTCTGAGTTCCGCCAATTTAGGCATGCCAATAGGCAACTTACTCAACTCAAATTCTACGATCGCCATAGAGTCGGGCCCTTATTTAAAGGATGCAAATGATGTTGGCAGCATCATCTTGGGGGTGCGCACTGGGAATCCGGTCTTTTTGAGAGATGTTGCACAACTTACAGATGGTCCCCTACAAACACAACGGTTAGTCTATAACGCAATACCAAACGAGACAACCAATCATTTTGAAGAGCATCCATCTGTAACAATTGCCATTACCAAAAAACCTGGGGAAAACGCCATTGATGTGGCCGACCAAGTTAAAGAACAGCTTGGACTCCTCAAAGGAACGATGATTCCAAAAGATGTAGAGGTATTAGTCTCACGAAACTATGGTGAAACAGCAAACGATAAGGCGACTAAATTAATTCAAAAACTATTATTCGCAACCCTTTCCGTTGTAGTGCTAGTAGCTATCGCTCTTGGTCGTAGAGAGGCTGCAATTGTAGGATCGGCAGTAGTACTTACGCTGGCTGGGACGCTTTTTGCATCATGGGCCTGGGGATTTACTATTAATCGCGTCTCCCTTTTTGCCCTCATC